>OGOJ01000500.1_pt1 | contig 36268 bp, 47 predicted proteins | sample 1552601 | NCBI WGS metagenome assembly OGOJ01 (sample SAMEA2580184, study PRJEB22360) | human gut metagenome | biome: human gut; feature: human-associated habitat; material: faeces | place: Denmark | collected 2008/2010
TTTTGCGGAAGTGGAGCCGCGGCGGCCTCCCGCAGCCATAGGCTCCGTGCTGTCGTTCATCGCCTTCAAGCCGTTGATAAGACGCCAGGCGGAGGCGCGCAGACACCGCGACTGTCTCAGCAACATGGATGCCTTGATAGGCAGGACAACGACGGTGACCGAAGCAATCGGCGGCAATACCCCCGGACGTGTGCGCATCGACGGCGACAACTGGCAGGCTGTCAGCGCCGACGCGTCACCAATCGACATCGGGACAAAGGTGCGTGTGACTGGCTACGACAGCATCATTCTCACCGTGGAGCGCGAAGAGGAATAACTTCTTAATCTTTATTTATATGGAATCATTGATTTTTCTCGGACTCGCCATTTTAATTGTGGTGATTCTCGTTATGGCTGGCGTAAAAGTCGTGCCTCAATCGGAAACGCGCGTAATCGAACGCCTCGGACGCTTCCACAGCGTGTTGCCTCCAGGACTCAACATCATCTGGCCTTTCATCGACAAGCCCAAGACAATCTACACCCGGCGTGTGGAGACGGGACTCGGCGGACGCACCATAGTGCGCATGACTGCCACTTCTTCTATCGACTTGCGCGAACAGGTCTACGACTTTCCTTCGCAACAGGTGATCACGAAGGACAACGTAACAACCGAAATCAACGCGCTGCTATATTTTCAGGTTGTCGACCCTAAAAAATCAGTATACGAAATCGACAATCTGCCGAACGCTATTGAAAAGCTGACGCAGACGTCGCTCCGAAACGTAATCGGCGAACTCGAGCTCGACGAGACCCTGACTTCGCGCGACACCATAAACTCACGCCTTCAGGCAATCCTCGACGAGGCTACAAACAAATGGGGCGTGAAGGTGAACCGCGTTGAGCTGCAGGACATCACTCCTCCGGGAAGCGTGCGGGAGGCGATGGAGAAGCAGATGCAGGCTGAACGCAACAGACGTGCGGAAATTCTTAAAGCCGAGGGCGAGAAGAAGTCGCTCATCCTCCGTTCCGAAGGTGAGCGCGAGTCGCGCATCAACCAAGCGGAGGCGGCAAAGCAGTCGGAAATCCTTAAAGCTGAGGGCGAATCGCGCGCCAAGATACTGCAGGCTGAAGGCGAGGCGGAGGCTATACGCCGCGTAGCCGACGCCATCAAGGAAACGAAGACCGACCCTGCGACATATATGCTCGCCGTGAAGTATATCGAGACGCTCGAGAAGATGGTCAACGGTAAGGACGGAAAGACGGTCTACATCCCTTACGAGGCTTCGGGCATCCTGTCGTCTATCGGCTCGATAAAAGATATGTTCCAGAAATAGTGTCCCTACGCGACAAAACAACAGGTTTCCTGCCGCAGGTCGTTGCGGCGGGAAACTTTTTTATCCGCACAGCATCAGCTCAGATGCATATTTTTTTGTAATTTTGTATAAAAACAGACATATAAAATGGAAGATACCAAAACCGCTAAAGAAGAATTTCTGGAATTGCTGCGCTCCACCGGCCGCGAAGGCGTGGAAGGCGTGATTGAAGACCTGGAGGAGCAAGGCTTCTTCACCGCACCGGCGTCGGCTGGTCACCACTTGAACACTGAGGGCGGGCTTGTGGAGCATTCACTCAACACCGCCAAGGCGGCGCTTGCCGTATGGGAAGGGATGAAGCAAATAGACGCCTCGCTGGAAACCGAGGTGACGCGCGACAGCGTAATCATAGCATCTTTGCTCCACGACGTGTGCAAAAGCGACATTTACTTCCGTAGCATCAAGAAGCGCAAAAACCGCCTCGGACAGTGGGAAGACTGCGAAGGCTACAAGGTGAGCTACAAGAACTTTCCTATGGGACACGGCGAGAAATCGGTGATTCTCGTTCTGCTCAGCGGGCTGGAACTTACCGATGCCGAGATGCTCGCCATGCGTTGGCACATGGGCGCATGGGGCGTCAACATGACAAGTTTTGAGGATATGCGCAACTACGACGCCGCAAAGACGCTGTATCCTTTGGTGTCAATCGTGCAAGCCGGCGACAGCCTTGCCGCCTCGATTCTGGAGCGCAAAGGTGCCGACCTCGACGAGCTGTAGGGCATCAAGGGGTTTCCTCTCGTCTATTTCTTGCGGAAACAACGGTCGATGATGAGTGCGAGAGCACCATCACCGGTCACGTTGCATGCCGTGCCGAAGCTGTCCATAGCGATATACAGGGCTATCATCAGTGCCTGGGCGTTTTGGTCGAAGCCGAGCATCGACGACAGAATGCCCAGCGCCGCCATTATCGCTCCGCCGGGCACTCCCGGAGCGGCCACCATCGTCACGCCAAGCATAAAGATGAAACCTGCAAACATCTGAAAATCGTACGGAATGCCTTGCATTATCATCAACGCCAGCGCGCACGCAACGATTTTCAGCGTGCTGCCAGACAAATGTATCGTGGCGCACAACGGCACCACAAATCCTGCCACACCCTCATCCACGCCGTTGGCAATAGTCTGGCGCAGCGTCACAGGGATGGTCGCTGCCGACGACGATGTGCCGAGCGCCGTGAAGTATGCCGGCAGCATATTGCGCAGCAGGCGGAAAGGATTCTTCTTCGCCACAAGTCCGGCGACGCTGAATTGAAAGATGAGAAGGAAAATGTGAAATATGAAAATCACAACTATCACCTTCATAAACGCCGACAACACATGCGCCACCTGGCCGGAATGCGTCATATTCATAAAAATGCCGAAAATATACAACGGTAGCAGCGGCAAGATTACAGCCTGTATGGTTTTAACGATTATATCCTTCAAGTCGACAAACGCGTCGCGCAGCGCTGTGGATTTCAGATGTGCGAGTCCAAGTCCCACGGTGAAGGCCATCACAAGCGCAGTCATAATGTTCAACGGCTCGGGGATGGCGACCGTGAAAAACGGCTCTATGCCATGCGCCTCGCTTATCTGTTCTATCGAGATGTTTTTGGTGATCAGATGCGGAAACACCACATCGCCCACCCCGAACGACAGGAATCCAGACAGCACCGTGGCGACATACGCCAGCAGCGTTGTTGCCACAAGCATCTTGCCCGCGCCCTTGCCGATGTCGGCGATGGCTGGCGTGACAAGACCCACGATAATCAGAGGTATAATAAATCCGAGAAACTGGCTGAACAGCCCGTTGAACGTGACAAACAAACGCACCACCACTTCCGGCATCACAAATCCTGTGCCTATACCAAGCACAATCGCTATGATAATTCGGGGCAACAGCCCAATTCTAAATTTCTTCATCACACAATTTTTCTGCAAAGATAGTGCAAGGTGAGCGAAAAACATTCAAGCTTGCTTGAAAATGTTTTGCCATAATGCGACCAAGAAAGTGCAAACTGAATTTGACAAACACCGTCTGTCAAACTACCATACTTGCCATAAATTAGAATAAGACCATCCCTCGTTAGCAGACTGATAATTATCTCTAATGGGCTCGAACGACCTGGAGTCCGAAGCCCATAAATTATGAATTGATGAATTTATCATTATCTAAATCTATTTATTAAGTGACGTTTCATCACAACAAACCTCCTTTTAGGCACGACCACACCTCAATTCATCACCACATTATTCCAAAAGGATTCATTGCCACATAACTTTAAAACAAAAAAACGTATGCCTATTCCTTTATTCATAGCCATCATTGTTTTAGCTAATGTTTTTTTAATCTATGAAATATTCAACGATGACAGCTCAGATAAATATCTTACAATACTTGCCGTTGTCTCTTTTGACATTATGTTCGTTCTTTTCCTTCTTTCGGAATACGATATAATCACTCTTCCGCCCAATTTTTTTGCCGGAGACAACGGAACAGACATGAATTTCCAAAGCGTGTAGCCACCGCTCTAACTGTCTATCTTTGTTCTTTCAGCTTACGGTCAAAGTATGGACTTTTCGACGAGGCACTGAGTGCGACAGCTATGGTCTGCGAGCATCCAGGAAGCCACGGCAACATTTCCGACGCCCAACCAGCAGAAAACAGCACACGGGTGTCAATCCGGAGATCGGCTGCCACGGAGCAGGCAGAGCCTATGGCGATGCCCACATCGATGGAATTGAGGGCACACGGATTCTGCGCTGGATTCTGCACACAGGCTGAATAACCGCAATAACCGCAATTAAGGCCCTGCGTGTGACGGCGCGTGCCAATGAGTATCACTGCCTCGCCCTGAAGAATATTGTCTGCGTCGCGAAGCAGGAATTTGAAGCCAGTCTCCTCGCTGCGTCGGCGCATAGCCTCCGCCAGTTTCTCCAAATCCTCGCGCTCCTCTACAAGTGCTATCTCAATGATGTCCACACCCTTTGCCTTGGGAGCGGTGCGGGCAGCCGTCATCATACGGTGTGCCGCCTCAACCACCGACTGGTGGCGTAAATCGCGTTCGTTGATAATCATATTGCGTTGTTTTTGGGTTTAATTTTTGCAAAAAGAGTGTCGATACGGTCGTTCACACGCAGCAGGCGGAATAGACGGTCGCGCACGGAATCGATGGCTATGCAGGCAAAGAAAATGCCCACCGTCGACGCCACAAGCATAGGCACAAACGCCCATGAGTGAAGCCACGAATGCACGTCGAGCCAGTCGTGCCACAACAGGCGGCGCACGTAGATGTTGTCGTGGATAAGATACACGCCAAACGTCAACGGCGCTATGCGCACCAGGAAGCGCACCAGCCACGTGTCGGGTGCCTTATAGCGCGCTGTCCAGAGAAACAGCATCAGTGCAGCGATGAAAAGGATGCCGTTGTTGTCGTGATAGTCAGCCATCATCGGCGACGACCACACCCCGTAGTGCACGAACGTTTTCACAAGGAATATCGCAGCCAGCACTATCGCCACAAGGAAATACAGTTTGCCGAAATGGTTTACGCCTTCGTGGTTGAAATGCAGTCTGATGTAGCCACCCACATAAAACAGGAATACGAACCACAGCAGCGAATTGTTGCCGCTCATCTGGTCGCCGAGAAGGAAATCGAAATTGATTACCGCCATCACTCCGAGCATCACAAGATACTGCCGGAGTGTCAACGCCTGCGCAACGATGGCGAGGAACGGAGCCAATGCCACAAGCGCCACATAGCGGGTGGCAAACCAATAGCGGTTGAAATATATCGGCATAAACGACTTCCCGAAATCGTCCCATCCAAGACGCAGATTTGAGCAAAGCAGGAAGACGAAGAACAACAGCACCGAATAAAAGACTATCGGCGCCCACGTCTTCGGTATCTTTTCCCACTTTGGAGATGTCTGATGTATGATGAAATAACCCGTTATCAGGATATAGCAATTGGTCGACACTTTCGCAAGGCAACCTATCATCTCCATCGAGCAAAGGTTGAAAAGCGACGGGATGTCGGAAGTGATGCCGTCGGGCTTCTGCCCCACTCCGTGCATCAGGAAATGCCACACGACGATGAGAAACATCGCCACCACCCTCAATATCTCAAAACTCGGATTCCGTTTTTTTGCCATTGTTTATTTTTATCTTTTTCGTTCATTAGGATTCACATATTGCCCATGCCGCACAGTGTGTCTGCCATACTGGATGGCAAATCCCGGGCAATGGTGCAAACAGCGCAGACACAATGTGCATTGCGACTTGACCCACACAGGCTTGCCGTCTCGCATCTCTATCGCCGACGACGGGCATCGGTCGGCACAAAGTCCGCAACCGGCACAACGGTCTGCCATCAAATGGAAATGCCGCGTCTGCCGCTGGCTCCCGTAGGTGGCATGATAAACACCAGCAATCACATGCGGTATTCTCATTCTCTCTGCGTTTCCGCCCCTGCAGGCCACAATTCTGCCTATCGCTGCGTCTATCTCCTTTTCGGCCGACGCCTCGCGACGGCGGCACTTCCCCTTGTCGGTCAGATTGAACAAAGGAGTCCACGTGTCCACCATACGCACCGACAGACCGGCATCGACAGCCACACCTTTATCCAGCAACGTTTTGCGAGCCATCCAACCAGTCTGTCCGGTCGACGTACCGTAGGTGGCGACGGTATAGACAAAGCAACGCCCCGCATCCGCAAGTGTCAACGCTTCGAAAAACTCCGCCACAATCGCCGGCAAGCCCCAGAAATGCACTGGAAACACAAAGCCCACACGACGCTCCTTCGAGGCGTCGAAATCAAAACGGCGGTGTGCCACACATTCCGCAATCGAAGACACCCCGTCGCCTGTCGCAGCGGCTATGCGGCGCGCCACATACTCACTGTTGCCAGTTCCTGAGAAATAGAATATCATTAATCTACGCCTATTTTTTTGCAAATATACGCATAAAGACGTAACTTTACACTAAAGATTTTGCATTATGGTAAAGAAGACATTTGAAGTTACCGATATGAGTTGCGTGGTCTGCGCCAGCAATGTGGAGCGCACCGTGCAGGCCCTGAAAGGCGTCGGCATCGCGAAAGTGAATTTCGCCGCCAACGAATTGACAGTGCATTTCGATCCAAGAATAATCAACATACAGCAAATAAAGGCCGCCGTGGAGGCTGCCGGCTACGGCCTTGTGACCGACGGCGACATCGACGAGGAAGAATTGCGCCGCGAAAAGTATCGGAACCACATCATCCGACTTGCGGCGGCATGGGCAACAGCCATAGCCGTTATGTCGATTTCGATGACATCGCTCGGCACACAAGCCACATGGCAATGGGCAACAGCCATAATTGCAACCGTATCGCTCGCCTACTGCGGACGGCGATTCTACGAAAGGGCTTGGCAGATGGTCAAGCAACGCTCGGCAAATATGGACACGCTCGTTGCTCTCAGCACAGCATCGGCATGGGTGTTCAGCATATTCCAGATAGCGTTTCCCGACTTTGCCGCCAAGCACGGCATGGGAAACCACGTATATTTCGACTCCGCGACGATGATTGTGGCGTTTGTGCTGACAGGGCGGTTGCTCGAGGAAAAGGCCAAAAACAGCACATCGTCTGCCATCCGCTCGCTTATCGACTTGCAACCATCCAACGCAACCGTGCTCGACGACTGCGGAGGCTCGCGCCTTGTCGACATCAAAGACATCCACGCCGGCGACATCGTCCTCGTGAAGCCGGGCGGCAGAATCCCTGTCGACGGAACGGTGAGTCAAGGCGACACCTATGTTGACGAGAGTATGCTGACAGGCGAACCTATGCAGGTGGCAAAACATAAAGGCGACAAGGTGTTTGCCGGAACAATCAACAAGAACGGCGCCATCACCGTCTGCGTCACTGCCGACGCCGACACCACCCTGCTGGCACGCATTGTCGATTCCGTGCGCGACGCTCAGGGCAGCAAGGCTCCCGTGCAAAGAGTAGCCGACGTGATAAGCCGTTATTTCACCTATGTGGTGGTCACCTTTGCCGCAATCACTCTTATAGGATGGATTATCGCAGGAGGAAGTGTGGCGACAGCCGTAATCTGCGCGGTGTCGGTGCTTGTAATCGCATGCCCGTGCGCTCTCGGACTCGCCACGCCAACAGCCATCACCGTGGGTATCGGCAAAGCCGCCGAGCATCACATTCTCATCAAAGACGCAACCGCCCTTGAACGCATCTGCAAGGCTACCGACATCGTGCTCGATAAAACCGGCACCATAACCGAAGGCAAACCGATTGTGGTTTCCGCAAAGATTTCAGCCGACGCCACCGACGAGGATCTCGGGGTGATGCTCGCCGCCGAAAAGCAGTCGGAACATCCACTTGCCGGTGTGCTTGTGGCTTCGCTCGAAGACCGCGGCATCACGCCTTCCAATACCGACAAATTCGCAGCAATCGTGGGAAAAGGTGTGGAAGCTCACTACAACGGACAGCTCTACTGGGTGGGAAGCGAGCTGATGGCACACGAACGCAACGTTAAGAATTCCGATATAAAAGCCAACGCCCACGGCGGCACAACTATCTATTTCGGCTGTGGCAACCGCCTGCTCGCGGTGTTTGTGCTTGCCGACATGGTCAAGGAAACTTCCGCGCCGGCAATCGCCTCGCTGAAACGGCTCGGTCTGAGGGTGTATATGCTCACTGGCGACAACAACGCCTCTGCCGCAAGAGTGGCTGAGGAAGTGGGTGCTACGGGCTTCAAGGCCGAGATGCTGCCCGACGACAAGGAAAAATATATCCTCGACATGCAACACCGCGGACGCATCGTGGCAATGGCAGGCGACGGCATCAACGACTCCTCTGCGTTGGCACGTGCCGATGTATCGATAGCCATGGGCAACGGAACCGATATTGCAATTGAGACAGCGATGGTGACCCTGCCGACGTCCGACCTGCAGATGCTGCCGCGCGTTGTGCGTCTGTCGAAGAAAACGATGCGCATCGTGCATCAGAACCTTTTCTGGGCATTCATCTACAACATTATCGGGCTGCCGGTTGCCGCCGGACTGTTCGGTGTAATGCTCGACCCTATGTGGGCAAGCGCCGCAATGGCGGTAAGTTCGGTGACGGTGGTGCTCAACAGTCTGCGTCTTAAATTGGTGAAAGTAAAATAATAATGCCATGAAACGTGCGATTGCAACATTGGCAATGCTGCTGTGCATGGTTTCGCTCCAGGCACAGACGCTGCTCATCTATGGCGGCAGCGACCATGATGTGTTTCTCGGAAAGCTGAACGCCGACTGCTACGACAGCGAGTCGATATGGAATGAATACGGGACCTACGGAAGCAAATACAGCAGCAAGTCTATCTGGAACGAATACGGGACCTATGGAAGTGAGTACAGCAGTTACTCGCCTTGGAACGAGTATGCCTCAACGCCTCCGGTAGTTGTCGACTCGCGCGGCAATTTCTATGGCTATCTGACAGCAAACGAATTCATCTCCCAACGCTACTCCTCAAGATTGGTCGATTTCATATGCCGCCACTACAAGCAAATACGTGACGACCTGAGCAGTTGGTACAACGAACTGTTCTGACCCCTCGCCTGCCACCGCTAAAAAACAGGAGTGCCGTTTCTTCGTTAGAAATGTTACTTTTTGGAAAACAAAGTTATGTCAAAATACGCAGATAAAAAAGTATTTCACAAACGAAATACATATAATAAAAAATAGACTTCCATCATACACTAAAGTATTCTAAACGCGAGTTTTAGCTCCGCATCAACAGCCATTCACGAATAACGTCAGGGGCACGCCATTGCTAAGGCGGCGTGCCCCTGATGCTTGTGTGGGAACGTGCTTGATCCTTTGTCAAAAGGTTCCTATTGGCAAAAGAAATATTCCATAATCTTTGTCAATCAACGAGTTCCATTCATTGCCACCGTGATGTTTCTAACGAAGAAACCTCACAGATGACGAAACCGATTGACAATAAGAACGATAGACTATCCATCCTGTCGCATTACGCTCATAATTACGGAAGCATACACTGCAAACCGTTTGATAAAGCAGCATCAGTCCATCTTCCCCCACTCGCAGCTGACAGCGACATTGCAGCAGAACCATTACAAGACTCTCTGTTCAACGATTTCTTTTCTGTCCCGTTTCTCCCAACCGAAAAGCCTAAGTTTACGTTTATCGACCTATTCGCAGGAATTGGAGGCTTCCGAATGGCAATGCAACGACTCGGAGGCAAATGCGTTTTCTCTTCTGAATGGGACGAGCAAGCAAAGCGTACATATTTCGCCAACTATGGTGAATATCCATTCGGCGACATCACAAAAGAAGAAACAAAGGCATTCATCCCCGACGATTTCGACATTTTGTGCGCAGGATTTCCATGTCAAGCCTTTTCGCTGGCTGGCAAACGGCTCGGTTTTGAGGAAACCCGAGGCACTTTGTTTTTTGATGTAGCCGAAATTCTACGAAGGAAACGCCCAAAAGCTTTTTTCCTGGAAAACGTAAAAGGTCTGTTAATCCACGATAAAGGACACACTATTGAAACAATACTCAACGTATTGCGGAATGATTTGGACTATTACGTTCCCGACCCCCAGATTGTAAATGCAATGCATTTCGGAGTGCCGCAACATAGGGAACGCGTCTATATTGTAGGCTTCAGAAAAGACCAATGCACCGATGGCTTCTCATACCCTCAACCAACCGACAACAGCAAAACATTCGCAGACATAAAAGAAGAAAAAGAAGTGTCTGTAAAGTATTATCTGTCAACCCAGTACATCAAAACCCTAATCGCTCACAAAGAGCGCCATTCCGCCAAAGGAAACGGATTTGGATATGAAATCATTGCTGACAATCAGGTGGCAAACGCCATTGTAGTCGGCGGTATGGGACGGGAGCGAAACCTCGTCATCGACAATCGTCTGACAAATTTTACTCCGATAACAAAAATCAAAGGCGAAGTAAACCGCGATGGAATCCGACGCATGACACCGCGCGAATGGGCGCGGCTGCAAGGATTTCCCGACAATTTTATAATCTGCGTTGCCGACGCGTCGGCATATAAGCAATTCGGCAACTCCGTTGCCGTTCCAGCAATACAAGCCACTGCTTCGGAGATTATCAAGCACATAGTCACAACCAAAAGCAAACGTTATGGAACTAAGAGGTAACCGTGGCGAATGGAGTGAGCTATACGCTCTTCTGAAATTGCTTGCCGACGGACGGCTGTATTGTGGAGACGCCAGCCAGAATCGACAGGATGACCGTTTTTTCCCAATTCTTAAAATTTTCAGAAACGACCAAATCGACCGTACCGCATATACTGTAAATGCCGCAAAAAAAGAAATCCTTGTGTCGAGAACCAACGATTGCACCATCGACGTTTCCCAAGAAGAAATGCAAACAAAGGCACATTCCATTTTAAATGCCATAAAAACGCATACCGGCACATTTGACATTCCTGAGATACACAATTTTCTTGAACGGATTGACTGCAAAACAATCAAAGCCAAGTCGACCGACAAGGCCGACATAAGAATTGTTATCCACGACCTCAACACTGGCTCAAAGCCAGAATTAGGCTACAGCATCAAATCTAAATTAGGCGGTAATTCGACCTTGATAAACGCCAACAAAGACAGCACCAACTTCATTTATCAAGTAATCAATGTCGACCATTCTCAAATGTCGGAATTCAACAAGTTAGGCAAGTTTGGGGCAAAATTCAATTACTTAGAAGAAATCGGGGCAAAACTGTCGTTTATAGGCACTGCCCGAAAGGAGACCCACAATAATCTGACACTCCTTGACTTGGGATTGGAGCGAATCCTTGCCGATGAATTGCTCTTATACTATAGCACCAATCTGTCATCACTTGAAGAGATTACCCGTCAAGAAACAAATGACGACCCATTGATATTGACACAGAACACCACGCAGCCAATGTATGAATACAAAATCAAGCAATTCTTGCTCGCTTTCGCTCTCGGAATGACATGTTCGAAGCCGTGGCATGGCACATTCAACGCCAATGGAGGCTACATCGTAATCAAGGAAGACGGCGACATTATTTGCTATCATTTTTTCGACCGCAATGATTTGGAAAACTACCTTTTCTACAACACCAAATTCGACACCCCAAGCACAAGTCGCCACCTTTTCGGAAAAATTTACGAACAGGGTGGTCACTTTTTCATCAAACTGAATCTGCAGGTTAGATTCAAATAATCTTCACGCCTCCGCCGGTGTAGCGGTTGCCCACGCCTATGCCAAAGAGGGCGAAGTCGTAGAGTACGGGGTCGTCGGGACGGAGTGTGCGCAAAAGTGCCGTCAGTTGCTCCACAGCTTTGCGGTCGTTGCCACGCCGCTGCAGCAGACCGAGGGCGCGAGCCGTGTTGCCCACATGCACATCGAGCGGGATAAACAGTTGCGACGGTTTAATGCTTGTCCACACCCCCATATCCACAATACCGTCGCGGCGCACAAGCCATCGCAACGCCATATTAATGCGTTTCAGAGCAGTGGTGTCGAGTCCAGTGGGGAGACAACGACTGTTGACAGCCCCGTCGTTGGCTGCGGCAAACTCATGCGACATCAGTCTGACAAGTTCCCACGAAGGATACTGGCTGTCGCCCACCCCGTTGGCTGCGGCAAATGCGTCGACCGACGGATAGCGGTCATAGATGCGACGCAACCCGCGTAGATAGTATGCAAAATCATCGCTGAAGAATGTGCGGTGAATATTGAACCGTTCGCCAAGATCGTCATAACCGCAATCCATCACATAGCGATATGGATGAAAGTCCATCAGCCGCAGCATTTTGTTGCAGTTGCTGCAAATCATCTTGCGGTTGCCCCATGCGATGGTTGCCGACAAAAACGCGGCTATCTCAATGTCGGGCAACGCTGAGAACTGACGTGGAAACTGCACCGGATCGGCAGCCACAAATTCCGGTGCGTTTATGCGCCGAGCCTCTGCCTCAAGAAGCTCAGCCACTTCGGGCAATATCATCATTTCGGAAGCCATTTGCTCAATTCCTCCTCTGTTATGCCACGCCGCGCGGCATAGTCACGGCGCTGGTCGGGCGCAATGGCGCCAATCATAAAATAACGCGACTCTGGATGCGCAATCATCAATCCGCTCACGCTCGATGCCGGACTCATAGCTCCATTTGGCGTCACAGCGATTCCTACATTCGCGAAGCCAACGATTTTTTCGATGGCAAAAATCGCCGACTGGTCGGGCAACGACGGATAGCCGGCAGCCGGACGGATGCCTCGATACTGGGCACGCAACGCTCTTTGGCGGTCAATCCGCTCATCGGGAGCATATCCCCACACTTCGCGCCTCACACGGGCGTGGAGCAGTTCGGCGGCAGCCTCTGCCAGACGGTCGGACAGCGACTGGTAGAGCAGTGCCTTGAAGTCGTCGGTCTGTTGATACCCTGATATTATTTCTTCAATTCCACGTCCTGCCGTTACTGCAAAAGCACCCACATAATCAGTGCCGCAAGGCTTCACGAAGTCGGACAGCGACAGGCATTCCTCACCATCCTTCTGCTGGCGCAACAACGGCAGCACAACATCGCCCCCTTCGGCATGGAATATGATGTTATCGCCGGCAGAATTTGCAGGCAGCAGCACAACGCGTGCGCGGATGCTGTTGTTGACATCACGCACCAGACGCGCAAGAGCCACCTGAGCTTCCTTGAGCAGTTGCATAGCCTCCGAGGCCTTCTTCCGGCGGTCTTGTTTCTGCCCTGCAAGCCACTGCGCACGGCAATGGTCGCAGCCATGGATTTCGGCAAGTTCGGCAAACGATGCTTCAAGTTGCCACACAGGGAAAAACGCACGCCAATTGATATATTCTATGGCTTCCTCAACCGTTATCTCCACATCGGTTGCACCAATAGCCGACGGCACCGGCGTATCATAAGCCTCCCAGTCGGGCATGAACGCACGGCGGCGTGCCTCTTCAAGCGGGAGCAGCGGTTTCTGCGATTCGGCATATGCGCTGCGCTGGCTTTCCTGCTCAGCCTTTATGCGCCGTTCGGCTTCCGCCGGATCGGATGCAATCTCCTGCATTATCGACGGCATCACTGCGGCGTCGCGCGTATAAGCCACAATATGGTCGTAGCACGGCGCAATCTTCACCGCCGTATGCACCGCCGAAGCCGTAGCTCCGCCTACAAGAATCGGAATCGACAAACCTCGCTCATTCATCAGACGCGCCACGTTGCACATCTCTTCAAGCGATGGGGTTATCAGTCCGCTAAGTCCTATATAGTCGGCATGCTCGCGCACGGCAGTGTCGATAATTTCCTCTGCCGGCACCATCACGCCCATATCTATCACCTCATATCCGTTGCAGCGCATCACCACCCCGACAATGTTTTTCCCGATGTCGTGCACATCGCCTTTCACCGTGGCGATGACAATCTTGCCAGCCGATTTGCGGCCCGACTGCAACTGTTCGCGCTCGATGAATGGCTGAAGCCATGCCACAGCCTGCTTCATGGCGCGCGCACTCTTCACCACTTGCGGCAGAAACATCTTGCCGTCGCCAAAAAGCGTGCCCACGCGGTTCATGCCTTCCATCAGTGGCTGTTCGATGACGGCTATCGCCGAACCATGCTCCAACATCGAACGCTCAAGTATCGGCTCTATGCCTTCCATACGTCCTTTCACAAGCATACGGCTCAACGCTTCATCGGCAGGAAGGTTGGAATAGTCTTCCTCCACCACCTTGACGGCTCCGGCCTTCTCGTTTTTCAAGTGTTCCGCCACCTCGAGCAGACGCTCGGTCGCATCGGGACGGCGACAAAGCAGCGCATCCTCTATGGTCTGCCGCACATCGGCGGGAATCTCGTCATAGGGAATCATCGCGGCGGCGTTTACAATCGCCATATCCATACCTTTGGCTATGGCATGGTAAAGAAACACCGAGTGCATGGCCTCGCGCAGATAGTTGTTGCCCCGGAAGGAGAACGACAAATTGCTGACTCCTCCACTCACTTTTGCTCCTGGCAGATGCTGCTTTATCCAACCTACGGTTTCTATAAAGTCGAGCGCATAGCGGTCGTGGCTGTCGATGCCTGTCGCAACAGCCAGCACGTTAGGGTCAAAGATTATGTCTTCAGCCGGGAAACCCACTTTCTCCGTAAGCAGTTTATACGCACGCGCGCAAATCTCCGTGCGGCGGGCAAACGTGTCGGCCTGACCGTCTTCGTCAAAAGCCATCACCACCGTTGCCGCACCCATCTCTTTTATAAACTTTGCATGGGCAAGGAAAACCTCCTCTCCTTCTTTCAGACTGATGGAATTGACGATGCCCTTTCCTTGCAGACATTTAAGTCCTGCCTCGATGACATCCCATTTCGAAGAGTCAATCATCACGGGCACACGCGCCACATCGGGCTCCGCCGCGAGCAGACGCAGAAAATGCACCATCTCCGCCTTTGAGTCGAGCATAGCGTCGTCCATGTTGACATCGACAATCTGCGCACCGGCCTCAACCTGCTTCAAGGCTATATCAACGGCTTCCTGATAGTTTTTTTCATTGATTAGACGCAGAAACTTGCGGCTGCCTGCCACATTGCAGCGTTCACCAACGTTGGTGAAATTCTGCTCCGGCGACACGATTTTCAAATCAAGTCCAGACAAGCGCATCTCCGGCTTCCTCACAACCGGCTTGCGCGGTGTGTGTGAACGTGCGGCTTCGGCTATGGCCCGGATATGCGCCGGCGTAGTGCCGCAGCATCCTCCAGCAATATTGATTACGCCGGCATCCATCATTTTCGACAGATGTGAGGCTGTTATTTCAGGTGTCTCGTCGTATTCTCCCATAGCGTTGGGCAGTCCGGCATTGGGATAAAGCATCACGGCGGCATCGGTGAGCGATGCCATTTGCTTTATGTATAGCTCCAGACTTTCCGCACCGAAACCGCAGTTCAGGCCAAGTGCCACCGCACCAGAATGTGCTGTGCTTGCCACAAAAGCTTCTATTGTCTGCCCGGCAAGCATACGTCCGCCTGTCGACGACAATGTGGCTGAGAGCGCAATTTCCACACTTCTGCCAGCGAGCCGCATCGCCTCTTTGGCTGCAGAGATGGCTGCCTTGGCATTGAGCGTGTCGAAAATCGTCTCACAGATGAATAAATCCACTCCGCCCTCTATCAACGCGCACATCTGCTCGACATAGGCTTCGCGCAACGTGTCGAAATCGAGCTCGCGGGCTGCGGGATTCTCCACGTCGGCACTCATCGACAATGTTTTGCTCGTGGGGCCAACACTGCCTGCCACCCAGCACTGGCAGCCTGCGGCTATGCGCTTGTCTGCCTCCCGGCGCGCTATGGCGGCTGCGGCACGGTTTATCTCTTTCACATAGGACGCCAGACCGTAGTCGGCCATCGACACGGCATTTGCATTAAACGAGTTTGCCTCGATAATGTCGGCTCCGGCGTCAAGATAGTCGCTGTGGATCTCAGCGATGACGTCGGGACGCGTGAGGCACAACACGTCGTTGCACCCCTTCAGTTTCTGCGGATGGTCGGCAAAGATGCTGCCACGGTAGTCTTCTTCTTTCAACCCGTAGCGCTGTATCTGTGTTCCCATCGCTCCGTCAAGCACAAGTATGCGCTCCGACAATGCTGTTTTCAAATCTTCAATCATCAGAATCTTATATATGTTTTTATGGGGGCACCGTCATTCCGGTGCCGATTGCAGAATGTTGTATTGCGTTCTCTTACTCCGGCTGAAGTTCCTCTGCCACAGGCAGCGGTTTCCATCCCTCGCCATAGGTGTCGTAAGCGTCGGTGACAATCACAAACGCCCGCGGGTCGGCCTCCTTGATTTTCGATTTAACGATGTTGGCCTCCTTATAGTTCACCACAAGCATAAGCATCTCCTTGTCGCCCTTAGAGTAGAGTCCCGAACTCTTTATGCATGTGCCGGAGCGGTCAAGGTCGTCAAGGATATATTTGTGGAGCGAGGTGAGTTTCTCGTCACTGATAATAAACAACAGTTTGTCATTCTTCGAACCGGTAATTGTGAACGCCACCACACGCGACGCCACGAAGATGGCAATCAGCGAATAGAACATCAACAGAAGCGACGGATTTTCAGAAACGACAGCGCTGTCGCTTCCCACTCCGAATCCGATAACTATCACACCAAACATCACGACAAACGAGTCGACGATAAAGATGCCTGTTGAGAATTTCAAATGCGCATATTTCTGAAGTATCATCGCAACGATGTCGGTTCCGCCGGTTGTTGCCTGGTTGCGCACCACAATACCGCATCCTATACCGATAAGCGTTGAGCCGATAAGCGTGGCGAGCATCAGATGGTCGGACATATCGATAAGTCCGCCGGCTATTCTCGTTGGGTCAAGTGCTTCAAGCGACGCCTGGTCGGGATAAGCCATCCACGACAGCACGTTCATTATCAGCGGCTGCACAAGGCATGCCACAATTGTGCGGATACCCAGCTTCGCTCCGAGAAGGAGCAAGGACAGGAGCATCAACGGGATTTCAAAACAATAGCCGAATGTGCCCACTTGCACCGACGGGAATATGTTGTGGAGCACAATGCTGGCTCCATAAACACCGCCAGGGATAATATTGTAAGGGTTGATAAAAAACACGAAGCCGGCACACATTGCCGTACATCCAACAAAAATCAGAATCCACGATTTGATTTTCTCCAATAATTCCTGTTTCTTTTCGTTCAGCATAAAGTCTCTTTTTTAGAAAAGCGATTAAGTTTATTTTTCTGCGCTATATGCGCGTTCTTCTTGCCACAAATTTAAGCATTTTCCATCCGACAGACAACCATTGTTTAACGAGAATCTGCACTTACCATGTAACAACACCCGACGCTTTGGTCTGCTGATGCTTTTTGTAGTATTCAACGGACTGCTCTCCCGACATTGTCGTTGTCGACAACGAAAACGGCGCTATTGCGACAAGCGCTCCACTTGTTTCAATAAATGAGGCCGCCACCTTAGGCGACGTGACTTTCACCTTTTTAACAGGGTCGACAAGCGATGTCTTGGCATCGTCGATGTTGAGATTCAGTTCTGCCTCAAACTTCATTTCTCTCTTTATGTCCATCACAGGATAGTAATAGACAAACAGGTCGTTGGGGTCGGTCAGCGACAATGCAATCGAAGCCTTTACAACCGCATAGTCAAGCGAATAGGTTGTGTTGTTGCGATTGTCCATATCTTCGGTCAGGACAATTGTCTCCGTCGTGTTTTTGACAGGATTCAGCACCTTCAACGTCGGATTGCCATAGTTGAATGTGTTTTTTGCCATAATCACACGATATAGCATCATATAATTGTTTGACTTTTGCGTCGGTTCTTCATTGTCTCCGCAACTTGCCAGCGATGCAACCATCACAACCGACAACAGCATTAATACTATTTTCTTCATCTTTGCTTGTTTTTAGGTTCTATAATTTTTTTCACAAATATATAATATATAAACAAAATTTCCACCCTCATTTATCTTTTTTTTATCCACAAAAAGACAAAAGTTCTGCCCCACAAACAGACATTCGGGTTAAACTTATTTTCTGTTGAATTGTCATATATAGAAATTACTGTTACGATGAAACGACTGCTCTCAATAAGGACTCTGGCCCTGATGATGGCTCTGTCGGCTGCTGTTGCGGCCCACTCATACACCTTGACAAACGAGACGCTGCACTACGACATTGTGTATCACTGGGGGCTGATCTGGAAACATGCCGGCTCTGCGACCCTGTCGATAAAAAAATCCGGATATAACTACGATGCATCGCTATCAGCCCGCACTATTTCGTGGGCCGACAAGGTGTTTCGCGTGCGCGACACTCTGAGCTGCACCATACAACCTTCGGGAATGCGACCAATCGTATACCGGAAGGTGTCGCATGAGGGCAAACACTCGGGAATCGACATTGTACGCTATTCATACAACGGCAATACAAGCCTCGCCGAATGCACCCGCATACGCCCGGGAAAAGCAAACAACGTGGTGCGGCTGCAGGCAAACGGCCAGGCTTACGACATGCTGAGCATTTTCTTCTATATCCGTGCGCTCGACTATAAAGCAATGGTAAAAAACCACATTTACACAACGACTGTGTTCTCTGGAAAAAAGAAGGAAACTCTGCGCATACGGCTTGTCGGCACGGAAACCATCGAACTGCGCGACAAGTCGAAACACGTGGCTTACCACGTATCGTTTTCTTTCACAACCGACGGCAAGAAGAAATCGTCAGACGATATGCACACCTGGATTTCAACCGACTCTTCGCATAAACCGCTGATGATGAAGGGCAAACTACCGATTGGAGAGGTTAGATGTTATCTCAGTAAATAGAAAGATGTTGGAAAACTATGTTTTAAAACATATTTTTAACACTTTTTCTTTGGTCAGAACAAAATATGGCATTACCTTTGCATCAGAAAAAAGAAAGATTGTTTTAGGTTAAGAGGCGCGCGAGAGAGCGGCCAGAATTATTAAAAGAAAGGAGACTTTATTATGAACCACACAAATTATTCAGTGAGAGTGGCTCCTTCCCATAGTTTCCATCCAAATGCGTCACTGCTTATGCAGCGCAAAGGATACGTAGCGGGAATAAACCATTAATCTCTCAACAGATGGGCTGAATTGCCTTATCTTATTTTTTGATTTCTCATAGTTATTAAATAGTTAGGTACCGACTTGCTTTTTAGGCAGCCGGTTTTTTTTTGCCAAATTTTTCGTTTTACCCGTCTCAAGCCACCCGAACAATAAAGAAAATGGTGCAAGTTCTTTTCTTTACTCTCGGCTTGCACTAACTTTGCAAAAAAATCAAGACAAGTATGCGCACATCATCAAAATTTCTGATTTCAATAGTCATAATCCTCATAGCATCGGCATGCTCTTCTGAAAAGAAACAGCAAAAAGCAATCGTGAAGCAACCATCGCTCGAAAAAGCGATAATCGGGTCATGGACAACCGAAGGCAGCGCAGAGCAAATCGACGATTATATGATGGCCGGCTACGGACAACAAATCATCTTCAACAACGACAAAACATTTGAGATGGGTGTGATGATGAGCATATCCGGAACAATGCCCTACGAAACCGCAGCATTGCCCGTCTCGGCAACTTTCGGAGCCGAAATAAGCGGAAAATACGCCATCGCCGGAAACACAGTCACCCTTACATACTCTGCCGACTCAATCACCGGCCACATGGATCCGGACGACATAGCCATCGACTTCAGCCAATACCCCGACATCACCGACATCGACGCGGTAAGACAAGCTCTTGTCACCCATCTTGAGTCTACGGGACTCAGCAAGGAAACTCTTGAGGCAAGCCTGCGCGACGCCATCCACAGCAACGGAAAAGACTCATTCACAAACGTAAGCGTGAGCAACGACCGCCTCTCAATGACCCTCGACGGCTCACAAACCATCTATTTCCGCGACTGAAACGCCTATTGCCACAGAAAGACGGAGCACGACCGTCCGGTTGCCTTCAGACACAACCAGAAAAGCAAAACGTAATGCAACAAAAAAAACTCCGGCAACCTCACGGTTCCGGAGTTTTTTTATTATTGATGTCCTATTGGATTAGTCCACGTTCAAGTTTACGCGCTTGAATGCTGTAACAGTCAGGTCAGCGTCAACACCCTTGAGATATTTCTCAATAGTGAGAGCCGGATCCATGATGAATTCCTGCTCGAGCAAGCAAGACTCTTTGTAGAACTTGTTAAGACGACCTTCTGCAATCTTGTCAAGCATTGCCTCTGGCTTGCCTTCCTCACGAGCCTTATCGCGTGCAATCTCAAATTCCTTCTCCACGATTTCCTTAGGCACATCGTTGCGGCTTACAGAAACCGGGTTCATAGAAGCAATCTGCATTGCCACGTTGCGGCCAACCTGACGCTCTACAGGCTTAGTGAATGTAGCGATGGTAGAGAGCTTGTTGCCAAGGTGGTCGTAGCATGTTGTGCCAGCACCCTCAAGACACTCATAAGCGCCCAATTCCATCTTTTCGCCAGTCTTGCCAATCTCCTCTACGATAAGGTCGGCAACCTTGCGGCCGTTAACCTCAAGCTCCTTAACCTCGTCGAGCGATTTAGCCTTCGCAGCGACTGCAGCGTCGAGAATAGCCTTTGTCAAGGCTACGAAACCTTCGTTCTTTGCAACGAAGTCGGTCTCGCACTTCAAAGCTACAATAGCGCAGAAATCTGCAGTTGCTGCAGAAAGAACGCAACCCTCAGAAGCCTCGCGGTCTTCACGCTTTGCTGCCACAGCCTGACCTTTCTTACGAATGATCTCTACAGCGGCATCCATATCGCAGTTGGTTTCTTCCAACGCTTTCTTGCAATCCATCATACCAGCACCCGTAAGTTTACGGAGTTTGCTGATGTCTGACATAGTAACTGCCATATCTAATATAAATTTTTTCGAGTTATTAAATTTCAATTATTAAGGTGAAGAAGATTATTCTGCTGCCTCTTCTGCTTCTTTGGCTGGAGCGGCAACTTCAACCTTCTCTACCGGAGCGGCTTTACGCACGCGACGACGCTCACGCTTTGGAGCTGCGTCTTTCTCTTCGCCCTCTGCCGGTGCGTCAACCTTCTCTGCCTTACGCTCTTCGAGACCCTCTGCCATAGCAGCGCATACTGTGTCGAGAACGAGCTCGATTGACTTAGATGCATCGTCGTTTGCAGGGATTACGAAATCAACGTCGTTAGGATTTGAGTTGGTGTCAACCATTGCAAATACAGGAATACCAAGACGATTAGCCTCTGCCACTGCGATGTGCTCTTTCAACACGTCTACAACAAACAATGCTGAAGGAAGACGGTTCAAGTCAGCGATGCTGCCGAGTGTCTTCTCCAATTTCGCACGCTGGCGAGTAATCTGAAGGCGCTCACGCTTAGACAAGTTGTCGAATGTGCCGTCCTTTGTCATCTTGTCGATGTTGGTCATCTTCTTGACTGCCTTGCGGATAGTCGGGAAGTTGGTCAACATACCACCTGGCCAACGCTCGATAACATAAGGCATGTTAACTGCTGATGCCTTGTCGGCTACAACCTGCTTTGCCTGCTTCTTTGTTGCTACAAAGAGTACCTTCTTTCCTGATTTAGCGATATTTTTGAGAGCGGCAGCGGCCTCGTCGAGTTTCGCTGCTGTCTTGTATAAGTCAATGATGTGGATACCATTGCGCTCCATAAAGATATAAGGAGCCATAGCAGGATTCCATTTACGTTTCAAGTGGCCAAAATGGCAACCTGCCTCTAATAATTGTTCAAAACTTGGTGTTGACATTTTCTTTTTCTTTTTTGTTTACTTTCTACTTAATCAACCCCCGGGTAGCGCTCCGAGCTATGCGGCACAAGTCCCGACGGTTTGGATACTAAACTCTGTATTTTGTTCCAGATCAATATAAATATTAACGCTTGCTGAACTGGAATCTCTTGCGGGCCTTTGGCTGACCTGGTTTCTTACGCTCTACGGCACGTGGGTCGCGGGTTACGAAACCTGCCTGACGCAATGCGCTCTTGTCTTCTGCGTTGATTTTCACCAATGCGCGGGCAATTGCAAGACGAAGGGCTTCTGCCTGTCCCTTGTAACCACCGCCTACCAAGTTAACCTTCAAATCATATTTCTCTGCTACATCAAGCAATGCCAACGGCTGCTTAACGATAAATTGAAGAATAGGATTTGGGAAATACTCTGCCAATGTGCGATTGTTGACTGTAATCACACCTGTTCCCTCCTTCACGAATACACGTGCGATAGCGGCCTTACGACGGCCTACTGCATTAATCTGTTCCATATTACCTCAATATTATTTAAGCTTGTTGATGTCAATAACTTTTGGATTCTGTGCTGCATGTGGATGCTCAGATCCGTTGTACACATGCATATTCTCGATCAAGCGACGTCCAAGACGGTTCTTTGGAAGCATACCCTTCATAACCTTGATGAACAATGGGTTCATTCCCGGCTTGATGTGTTTGTTCTCTGCCTTCAACTTCATGATGGCTGGAGTGCACTCACGCTGGCCACCTGGATAACCTGTGTAAGAAAGATATACGCGGTCTGTCCACTTCTTTCCTGTCAAGGCAACCTTGTCTGCGTTGATAATAATAACATTGTCACCACAATCTGCATGAGGTGTGTAGTTTGGTTTGTATTTGCCACGAAGAATTTTTGCAACCTTCGCGCAAAGACGACCCAATACCTGGTCTGTTGCGTCAATCACAACCCATTCTTTCTGTGCTGTTTCAGCATTGGCTGAGACTGTTTTGTAACTTAAAGTATCCACTTTTAAAATTCTAATTTTTAAATAATTACACAAGTTATGCCTCCTGCTTCGCTCGGCCAAAAGCATTCGCAGTGAGACAATAAAACGCTAATTTTGGATATAATCGGTCTGCAAAGGTACTCGTTTTATTCCGAATATCAAATAGTTCACTGTTTTTTTATGCCAAATCTGGAAAAATTTCCAACTTCTGCCTCTCTCGCTATACGCACATCGACGCCTAATCAGCATGCTCAGAGGGAAAACCGCCGAAGAACGGTTGTAGAAAGATGTTACGTGGAGGAAAACCGCCGAAGAGCGGTTTCATACGTTAGCACGGGGTTGGCTCGCCTACCCCGTGACGCCAACGCACACACATCTACCGCCGAAGAGCGGTTGTAGATGTCAACTCATGGTCGGTTCGCAAATCCAATAAGACAACCGCAATCACCTTGCAAATTATTTATACAACCGTCCTTCGGCGGTTGTAGAGACATCCAGAGAGGCACATTTCGTCACGGAGTTTCTTTGGCTGCAAACTGACCGTTGACGGCGGGCGGCCGATTCCGGATGGCTACAAAAAAACGAGACAACACTTTGCGTGTTGTCTCGCCCTATAATAGTATCTGAAAATACTCGATTATTCTGCAGCCTTTTCTTCTGTAGCAGGAGCTTCAGTTGCAGGAGCCTCAGCAGCAGGAGCCTCAGCGGCAGCCTTGCGAGAGCGGCGTGTACGGGTAGTTTTCTTCTTGCCTGCTGTTTTAAGCATGTTCTCATTGTAGTCAACGAGTTCGATAAAGCAAGTCTTAGCGTTGTCACCAAGGCGATTGCCAGTCTTGATGATACGAGTGTAGCCACCTGGACGGTCTGCAATTTTCTTAGCGATTTCCTGGAACAGCTCAGTCACTGCATTCTTGTTCTGCAAGTAGCTGAACACAACACGGCGAGAGTTCGTAGTGTCGTCCTTAGCGCGGTTGATGATAGGCTCTGCATAGATGCGCAAAGCCTTAGCCTTGGCCAAAGTGGTGAAAATGCGCTTGTGCATGATCAGCGAAATGGTCATATTCGCCAATGTTGCGTCCAAGTGCGCTTTCTTACGGCTTAAGTGGTTGATTTTCTTATTATGTCTCATTGTAATTATTCTTTATCTAATTTATACTTTGAAATATCCATTCCAAACGAAAGGTTCAAGCTTGCCAACAGTTCGTCAAGTTCCGTAAGCGACTTCTTACCGAAGTTGCGGAATTTCAACAAATCTGTCTTGTTGAACTGAACGAGTTCGCCGAGAGTCTCCACCTCCGCGCTCTTCAAGCAGTTGAGCGCACGGACAGAAAGATCCATATCGGTAAGTTTGGACTTCAAGAGCTGGCGCATGTGGAGCACCTCCTCGTCGAATTCCTCATTGCCGTCAGTCTCTGTTGTCTCCAACGCGATTTTCTCGTCAGAGAACAGCATAAAGTGATGGATCAGAATCTTGGCTGCCTCTTTCAATGCCTCCTTCGGATGGATAGATCCGTCAGTAGAAATCTCAAGAACCAATTTCTCGTAGTCAGTCTTTTGCTCTACACGATAGTTCTCTACCGCATACTTCACGTTGACAATCGGAGTATAGATAGAGTCGATGGCTATCACGTCGACAGCGTCTGTCGGTTGGACATTCTCGTCGGCTGGTACATAGCCGCGACCCTTATTGATTGTAAAGTCCATCGTGAACGAAGCCACAGTTGGATCTAAATGGCAAATCACCAAGTCAGGGTTCAACACCTCAAACCCGCTCAGCTCCTTGCCCAAATCACCGGCTGTCAAGACTTCTTTGCCCGATACGTTGATTTTGCCCGCGGTCGGCTCATCTGTCTCCACGAGGTGTTTGAAGCGAACTTTCTTGAGGTTCAAGATGATGTTGGTAACATCCTCTATAACACCAGGAATAGTTGCAAACTCGTGTTTCACTCCGTCTATACGGATAGACGAGATAGCATAACCCTCGAGCGAAGAAAGCAATATTCTTCGCAAGGCATTGCCGACGGTTACTCCGTAACCCGGCTCCAACGGACGGAACTCAAACTTTCCGAAACGGTTGTCTGCCTCGAGCATTAATACTTTATCAGGTTTCTGAAATGCTAAAATAGCCATGGATATTTACAATTTTACTGTTTAGAATACAACTCGACGATAGCCTGTTCTCTAATGTTCTCCGGAATGTCTTCACGCTGTGGCAAGTGAAGCAATTTGCCTCCCTTGATGCTCTCATCCCACTCAAGCCATGGGTATTTGCTGTGGTTGAAGCCTGCCAACGCGTCAGCGATGTTCTCCAATGACTTTGATTTCTCACGCACTGCAACAACGTCGCCTGCCTTTACGCTGTAAGAAGGGATATTGAGCACTGAGCCGTTCACTGTGATGTGACGGTGAGAAACCAACTGGCGCGCTGCCGCACGTGTCGGAGCGATGCCCAAACGGTAAACTACATTGTCGAGGCGTGCCTCGAGCAACTGCAGCAATACCTCACCCGTAATACCCTTGGTACGCTCTGCTTTGGCGAACAAGTTACGGAATTGTTTTTCCAAAACACCGTAAGTATATTTGGCTTTCTGTTTTTCGAGCAACTGCTTGCCATACTCTGAAGTTTTTCTTCTCTTGTTGGCACCGTGCTGACCAGGAGCATAGTTCTTCTTTGAGAGAACTTTGTCCTCACCGAAAATGGGTTCGCCGAATTTTCTTGCAATTTTACTTTTTGGTCCGGTATATCTTGCCATTTTTTATTCTTTTAAAAATTAAAGTTTTTATCGAATCCGCTTAGTGCAGCCGCGATTGCAGAGAGGTGGTTGTTGGTGCAATCTATTTCACATCGGCTGGATCCTTAGTTTTATTTATTCAGAGATTATACTCTTCTTCTTTTTGGAGGACGGCATCCATTGTGTGGAAGCGGTGTAACATCGATGATCTCTGTCACCTCGATTCCTGCTCCGTGTACCGTACGGATAGCCGACTCACGTCCGTTACCCGGTCCCTTCACGTAGGCCTTAACCTTGCGCAATCCAAGATCGTAAGCAACCTTAGCGCAATCCTGTGCTGCCATCTGGGCTGCATACGGTGTGTTCTTTTTCGATCCTCTGAATCCCATCTTGCCGGCGCTCGACCATGAGATTACTTGTCCCTCACTGTTTGCTAAGCACACAATGATGTTGTTGAAAGATGAGTGTACATGCAACTGACCGACTCCGTCGATCTTAACATTTCTCTTCTTTGCTGCGACTGTTTTTTTTGCCATACTTTAATTTTATTTAGTAGCTTTTTTCTTGTTAGCGACTGTCTTCTTGCGTCCCTTGCGTGTGCGGGCATTGTTCTTTGTGCTCTGTCCACGCACTGGAAGACCGTTACGGTGACGGATGCCACGATAGCAACCGATATCCATCAAACGCTTGATGTTCAACTGAATCTCACTGCGGAGATCACCTTCTACTTTGTAGCCTGCTCCGATAGCCTCACGCACGGCTGCTGCCTGAGCGTCGGTCCAATCCTGCACCTTGATATCCTTGTCAACGCCAGCTGCTGCCAAAATCTTGTTGGCTGAGCTGCGGCCGATGCCGAAGATATATGTAAGGGCTATTTCTCCTCTCTTATTTTGGGGCAAGTCTACACCTACAATACGTACTGCCATATACTATTATATTTTTTTTGCAAAAATAATAAAATTATCCTTGACGTTGTTTTAATTTTGGATTTTTCTTGTTGATTACGTACACGCGACCTTTTCTTCTGACAATTTTGCTGTCAGCCGTGCGCTTCTTTACTGATGCTCTAACTTTCATTGTATTTCTTTTTTTATTTGTATCTAAAAGCAATTCTTCCCTTCGAAAGGTCATAGGGCGACATCTCTACCCTGACTTTGTCTCCCGGAAGGATCTTGATGTAATGCATACGCATTTTTCCGGAGATGTGGGCGGTTATCTGATGGCCGTTCTCAAGTTCTACCTTGAACATTGCGTTGGACAACGCCTCCACGATAACTCCGTCTTGCTCTATTGCTGCTTGTTTTGACATATTTCTTATTTTCCTTGGTTTATCCGTTGTTGTTACTGCTGATTCTCACCCTCAATAAATTCAAATGAAGAAAGGATTTCGGCCTTGCCTCCTCTGATTGCCACCGTATGCTCGAAATGAGCCGACGGCTTGCGATCCTTGGTGCGGCAAGTCCAGCCGTCACGTTCTATCACAATGTTGCGGCTGCCCATATTGATCATTGGCTCGATGGCTATGCACATCCCTTCCTTGATCAACGGTCCGACGCCGCGGCGGCCATAGTTGGGCACTGCAGGCTCCTCATGGAGCTTGCGCCCGATTCCATGCCCGGTCATCTCGCGCACCACCGAGAAACCACGCTTCTCACAGTGCTCCTGCACGGCATTGCCGATATGCCCGATGCGGTTGCCTTCCACCGCCTGAGCGATGCCGAGGTAAAGAGCTTCCTTCGTAGTCGTCAGCAGCTCCCGCACACGCGGTTCCACCTCGCCGACTGCAAATGTATATGCCGAGTCGCCATTGTAGCCGTCAACGACGGCTCCGCAGTCAATCGACACTATGTCGCCCTCCCGCAACGTGGCGCTCGACGGAATCCCATGCACAATCGTCTCGTTGACCGAAACACAAAGTGTGTTGGGATAGCCCGCATACCCGAGAAATCCCGGAACGCCTCCATTGTCTCTAATGAACTCTTCCGCTATCTTGTCAAGTTTCAGCGTGGTAATCCCCGGAGCAATCCACTTCGACAATTCGCCGAGCGTCTTCCCCACGAGAAGATTACTCACACGCATCAACTCTATTTCTTCATCTGTCTTCAGATAAATCATCCTGGACCCAAATTAATAACCCGAACCTGTGGTACGGCCTTTTAATTTTCCGGATTTCATCAGTCCGTCATAATGGTGCATCAACAGATGACTTTCAATCTGCTGAAGCGTGTCGAGAACGACACCCACCATAATCAGCAACGATGTTCCTCCAAAGAACTGTGCAAAACTGTGTGTCACGCCGCAGATTCTTGCGAACGCCGGCATGATCGCAACAATACCCAAGAAGATTGATCCCGGAAGGGTGATTCTCGACATGATAGAGTCGAGATAGTCGGCCGTTTTCTTGCCCGGCTTCACTCCCGGAATAAATCCGTTGTTGCGCTTCATATCCTCCGACATCTGTGTCGGACGCACGGTAATCGCCGTGTAGAAATATGTAAACGCCACAATCATCAAGAAGTAAATGAAATTATACCAGAAACCCTCCATGTTGGTCAATGCCTTGACAATCGAGCTTGCCTCGCCACGCGAGCCGAAGCCTGCCAATGTCAACGGGATAAACATGATTGCCTGTGCGAAAATGATAGGCATCACACCCGCTGCGTTAACCTTCAATGGGATATACTGGCGCGCACCGCCATACTGCTTGTTGCCGACAATTCTCTTCGCATACTGCACTGGCACCTTGCGTGTGCCCTGCACCAAAAGGACTGCGCCGAGAATCACTGCAAACAAAAGCACGATTTCGATTACAAGCATCACCAAGCCGCCCTGTGCCGACGAGATGCGGCCCATGAACTCCTCGATGAATGCCCCCGGCAGACGCGCGATGATACCGATAAGGATGATAAACGATATACCGTTGCCAACACCCTTGTCTGTGATGCGCTCGCCGAGCCACATGATAAACATACTGCCGGCCGCCAGAATCACAGTCATATAGGTCTTGTCAAGCCATGTCAAGGCCATCGTGCCGTGAGCTGCGGAGTTAACCTGATATTCAAGGTTGAACAGATAAGCAGGAGCCTGAAGAAGGAGAATCAGCACCGTAAGATAACGGGTGTACTGATTGATCTTCATGTGTCCGCTCTCGCCCTCACGCTGCAACTTCTGGAACTGAGGAAGAACCATGCCCAACAGTTGTATCACGATCGACGCCGTGATATAAGGCATGATACCCAAAGCGAATATCGATGCCTGGCTGAACGCACCGCCCGAGAACATGTCGAGCAGCTGCATCAAGCCACCGCTGGTGAAACTCTTCATCGCAGCCAGCTGATTCGGATCGATACCCGGAAGGACTACATAGCAGCCCACCCGGTATACCAATATCAATAGAAAAGTCACGACAAGACGCTTGCGCAAATCTTCTATCTTCCAAATATTTTTTATGGTATCAACTAATCTCATCTTTTACAATTTTTCGATAGAGCCACCAGCGGCTACAATCAACTCTTCCGCCTTCTTAGAGAATGCGTGAGCCACAACTTCCAATTTCACTGTCAACGCTCCGTTGCCCAGGATTTTCACCTTCTGCTTGCCATTGATGAATCCTGCTGCCACCAAATCGTCAACCGTTACTTTCGTAAGATTCTTGGCTGCCGCCAACTTCTCAAGCACGTCTACGTTGATTGCCTTGTACTCTACACGGTTAATATTCTTGAATCCGAATTTAGGCACACGGCGCTGCAACGGCATCTGACCGCCCTCGAAACCAATCTTGCGAGAGTAGCCCGAACGCTGCTTGGCACCCTTGTGTCCACGTGTAGAAGTACCACCCATTCCTGAACCCGGTCCACGGCCGATTCTTCTGCGTGAAGATGTCGAGCCCACAGCCGGTTGCAAATTACTTAAATCCATAGTCTTTTATTGTGTTTAAGCGTTCGTTACTTCTACAAGGTGACGAACTCGTTTAACCATACCCAAGATTTGAGGAGTCGCTTCCTTCTCAACCTCTTGATTCATTTTTCTCAATCCAAGTGCGTCGAGTGTTCTCTTTTGCACAGCAGGGCAGTTGATTCTGCTCTTTGTTTGCTTAATCTTAATAGTTGCCATGAACATTCATTTTTTAACCATTAAACACTACATCCAACGACACTCCACGGTTTTGAGCCACTGTCATCGGGCTGCGCATCTCGTCGAGTGCGCCGAAAGTTGCCTTAACCAAGTTGTGTGGGTTAGAGCTGCCCTTTGACTTGCAAAGCACGTCTGTGATGCCTACACTCTCCAATACGGCACGCATTGCACCACCGGCCTTCACACCGGTACCCTGAGATGCCGGCTTAAGGATTACGCGCGAGCCTCCGAATTTGGCTGCCTGCTCGTGTGGAATTGTGCCTTTGTGAACCGGTACGCGGATAAGGTTCTTCTTTGCTGCCTCCACGCCTTTGGCGATGGCGGCTGTCACCTCGTTCGCCTTACCAAGACCCCAACCTACAATGCCGTTCTCGTTGCCGACAACTACAATTGCAGAGAAGCTGAATGCACGTCCACCCTTTGTCACCTTAGTGACACGGTTGATGGCAACCAGACGGTCCTTCAATTCGATATCGTTCGTTGATTTTACTCTGTTGTTTCTCTTTGCCATGTTCTTTAAAATTTAAGTCCTCCGTTGCGTGCAGCGTCAGCCAATGATTTAACTCTACCATGGAACAAATAACCGTTGCGGTCGAATACAACCTCAGTGATGCCGGCTGCCAATGCCTTCTCAGCGATTGCTTGGCCTACCTTTGCTGCCACCTCGGTCTTAGTTCCTTCCTCGATTCCCTTCGACGATGCGCTGGCAAGTGTCTTGCCTTCGCTGTCGTCTACAAGCTGTACATAAATCTGCTTGTTGCTTCTGAACACTGTCATACGAGGACGCTCGGCTGTGCCCGAAACTTTGCCACGGATGCGTGTCTTGATTTTATTTCTTCTTTCCTGTTTCGTTACCATAATCGTCTTCCTTTATTATTTAGCACTTGCCGATTTACCCGACTTGCGACGGATGATCTCACCAACGAACTTGATACCCTTACCCTTGTAAGGCTCAGGCTTGCGGAGGCTGCGGATCTTGGCGCATACCTGGCCAAGAAGCTGCTTGTCGCACGACTCAAGAGTAATCAACGGATTCTTGTTTCTCTCTGTCTTGGCATCGACCTTGATCTCTGCCGGAAGCTTGAAATAGATGGCGTGTGAGTAGCCAAGCGAAAGCTCAAGCACCTGACCCTGCGCTGCCGCACGGTAACCTACACCTACCAACTCCATTTCCTTCTTGTAGCCTTCCGATACTCCGACAACCATGTTGTGGATCAACGCGCGTACAAGACCGTGGTGTGAACGGTGCTCGATGTCGTCGCTCGGACGGGTAACTACAATATGATTCTCTTCTACCTTTACAGTAAGGTCTGAGTGGAACTCCTGGCGCAACTCGCCCTTAGGACCCTTAACTGTCACTACATTATTCTCTACCTTTGCAGTCACTCCTGCTGGGAGCACTACCGGAGCTTTACCTATTCTTGACATTGCAATTCCTCCTTATTAATAGATATAACATAGAACTTCGCCACCCACTTTCTGCGCCAAGGCTTCCTTGTTGGTCATGATGCCTTTCGACGTAGAGATGATTGCGATTCCAAGTCCGTTCAACACTCTCGGCATATCTTTGTAGCCTGTATACTGACGAAGACCAGGACGGCTGACGCGCTTCAAGCACTTGATGGCGTTTACCTTGTCTACTGGATCATACTTCAAGGCTATCTTGATAGTACCACCGGCTACCTCTCCCTCTACAAACTTGTAGTTCAAGATATAGCCCTTCTCGAAGAGAATCTTTGTGATCTCTTTCTTCAAGTTTGAGGCAGGCACCTCTACAACTCTGTGCTGTGCCTTGATTGCATTCCTCAATCTTGTCAAATAATCTGCTATTGGATCAGTCATATTATTTTGGTTTAAATTGATCCGGAGTTTCCGGACAATATTTAATACTCTTTCTGTTTTTACTCGTTTACCAGCTTGCTTTCTTAACGCCCGGGATCAATCCTGCAGACGCCATCTCACGGAACTGGATTCTCGAAATGCCGAACTGACGGATATAGCCCTTTGGACGTCCTGTCAGGCTGCAACGGTTGTGCATACGGATCGGGTTGGAGTTCTTTGGCAAAGCCTGAAGCTTTTGAGCTGCCTCAAAAGCCTCGGCTGGTTCGCCGGTGTTTACAATCTTCTTCAACGCCGCACGCTTTGCTGCATATTTGGCTACGAGTTTCGCACGCTTAACCTCGCGCGCTTTCATTGATTCTTTTGCCATATCTGTTTTTAGCGTTTAAATGGTAAACCAAATTCTTTCAACAATGCGAAACCTTCCTCATCGGTCTTGGCGGTAGTCACGAATGTGATGTTCATACCTACAAGCTTTGAGATTGTGTCGATGTTGATCTCCGGGAAGATAATCTGCTCTGTGATGCCGAGCGTATAGTTGCCACGGCCGTCGAGCTTGCTCTCGATTCCCTTGAAGTCACGGATACGAGGAAGTGCGATGCGTACAAGACGCTCCAAGAACTCGTACATGCGCTCGCGGCGCAATGTCACGCGGACACCGATAGGCATTTTCTTACGCACCTTGAAGCTCGCGATGTCCTTCTTCGACAAAGTAGGAACAGCCTTCTGGCCTGTAATCGCTGTAAGCTCGTTGATCGCTGTCTCAATCACCTTCTTGTCCTGCGTTGCCGCACCAAGACCCTGGTTGATGACAATCTTAGTAAGGCGAGGCACCTGCATCACTGAAGTGTATTTGAACTCCTTCTCAAGAGCCGGTACAATTCTCTCAGTATAGTCTTTTTTCAGAGTTGTGCTGCTCATTATTTAATCTCCTCTCCTGATTTTTTAGAATAACGTACTGTTTTACCCTCTTCGTTCTTGCGACGGCCCACACGTGTCGGCTTGCCGCTCTTAGGATCCAAAAGATTCAAATTTGAAACGTGGATCGGGGCTTCCATTTTGATGATGCCGCCCTGCGGGTGCTTGGCACTCGGCTTGGCGCTCTTCGATACCATATTCAGACCTTCAACTACGGCTCTGTTCTTCGAAACGAGAACGCGGAGCACACGGCCGGTCTTGCCCTTGTCGTTGCCAGCGTTTACGTAAACGGTATCTCCTTTTTTGATATGTAATTTGCTCATTACTGCTTTTTTTTTCGAGATTAAAGAACTTCAGGAGCCAATGAAACAATCTTCATGTTAGTAGCGCGCAACTCTCTCGCAACTGGGCCAAAGATACGGCTGCCGCGGATTTCACCGGCATTATTCAATAACACACACGCATTGTCGTCGAAGCGGATGTAGCTGCCGTCTGCACGGCGGATTTCCTTCTTCGTTCTTACAACAATAGCCTTTGACACAGTACCTTTCTTCACGTCAGATGACGGGATGACGCTCTTTACAGTTACGACGATTACGTCGCCTACGGTAGCATATCGGCGTCCTGTGCCTCCTAATACGCGGATACACAACGCTTCCTTGGCGCCGCTGTTGTCCGCTACAGTCAATCGTGATTCAGTCTGTATCATTATTATTTAGCTTTTTCAATGATTTCTACTAATCTCCATCTCTTTGTCTTGCTCAGAGGACGAGTCTCTACCAAACGCACTGTATCGCCTACATTGCACTCATTCTTCTCGTCGTGAGCGTGATATTTCTTCGTCTTGTTGACGAACTTGCCGTAGATTGGATGTTTTTCCTTATACTTTACAGCCACGGTGATTGTCTTGTCACCCTTGTTGCTGGAAACAACCCCAACACGTTCTTTTCTTAAATTTCTTTTTTCCATTGCCTTTGGGATTATTTTTCGTTAAGTTCTCTTTTTCGCAACTCTGTCTTCATTCGGGCAATCATGCGACGGTCCTGTGTAATCTTTGCAGGATTGTCCAAAGGAGAGATTGAGTGGTTGACTTTCGTCTGAAGGTATTCCTTCTCTGCTGTTTCCAAACGGGCACGCAAATCCTTAGTGTCCATTTCTTTATATTCTGCCTTCTTCATTTCCTAATTACACGTTTTGAGTTGGGTCATAATCTCGTCTTACTATAAACTTAGTAGTCACAGGCAATTTCTGTGCTGCAAGGCGCAATGCTTCTTTTGCGATTTCGTAGCTTACGCCCTCAACCTCGATGAGGATACGGCCTGGAGTAACTGGCGATACGAATCCCTCAGGATTACCTTTACCTTTACCCATACGCACCTCGGCTGGCTTCTTTGTGATTGGCTTGTCCGGGAAGATGCGGATCCAAATTTGTCCCTGGCGCTGCATGTAGCGGGTAACTGCCACACGGGCGGCCTCAATCTGACGTCCTGTAATCCATTTCGATTCCAGTGACTTTATGCCGAACGAACCAAAAGCAAGCTGGTTGCCGCGATGAGCCAAACCCTTCATGCGGCCTTTTTGCTGTCTTCTGAATTTTGTTTTCTTTGGTTGTAACATTGTTCTGTAATTTCAAGTCGATTAACGATTGTTTTTCTTGTCGCGGAATCCGCCCTTCTTGCCACGTGGGCCATTGCTGCGGCCGCCCTTGTCTGTGTTGACAAACGAAGGTGCCAGGTCGCGCTTGCCATAGACTTCGCCACGGCAGATCCAAACCTTCACGCCTACGATACCTACCTTCGTCAATGCCTCTACGAGTGCATAGTCGATGTCGGCGCGCAATGTGTGAAGCGGCGTACGGCCTTCCTTGAACATCTCCGAACGTGCCATCTCAGCTCCGTTCAAACGTCCGCTCACCTGCACCTTGATGCCCTCTGCGCCTGCACGCATCGTCGATGCGACAGCCATCTTGACAGCGCGGCGGTAAGCTATCTTGCCCTCAATCTGGCGGGCGATGTTGTTCGCCACCAACTGAGCGTCGACTTCCGGACGCTTCACCTCGTAGATGTTGATCTGTACATCCTTGTCGGTGATTTTCTTCAACTCTTCCTTGAGCTTGTCAACTTCCTGACCGCCCTTGCCGATGATAAGTCCCGGACGCGATGTGCAGACAGTGATGGTGATAAGCTTCAAAGTTCTTTCAATTACGATACGCGATACACTTGCTTTAGCCAGGCGAGCATTAAGATACTTGCGGAGCTTAGAGTCCTCAAGCAAAGAATCACCGTATTTTCTTCCACCATACCAGTTAGAATCCCAACCTCTGATGATACCTAAGCGATTGCTTATTGGATTTACTTTTTGTCCCATTTCTTATGCTTCCTTTTTAGCGTTAGTTTCTTTTGTACCGATGAACAATGTAACATGGTTCGAGCGTTTGCGGATTCTGTATCCACGGCCCTGTGGAGCCGGACGCAAACGTTTCAACATTGGAGCGCAGTCAACGAAAATCGTTGTGACATAAAGCTCACCGTTTTCCGCCTTACGCTCATTTTTCTGTTCCCAATTGGCGATTGCCGAACGAAGCAATTTCTCAACCTTCGCAGCAGCTTCCTTATTAGAGAACTTAAGTACTCCCAAAGCTTTGAATACCTCCATACCGCGTACCATGTCGGCTACATAGCGCATCTTGCGTGGCGAAGAAGGCACATTGCGCAGCTTTGCGCAATACAAAGTCTTTCGAGCTTCCTTAATTTTTTCAGCTGAGTTTCTTTTTCTAACACCCATTGTATTTAATTCTTTTTTAATTCAAAATAGTTCTTATCCCTCACTATTTCTTCTTGTTGCCTGCGTGTCCACGGAAGATACGTGTCGGGGCGAACTCGCCCAACTTGTGTCCAACCATGTTCTCAGTTACATAAACCGGGATAAATTTGTTTCCATTATGCACAGCAAACGTGTGGCCTACAAAGTCCGGTGCAATCATTGACGCGCGCGACCAAGTCTTGATAACCGACTTCTTGCCGCTGGCTTCCATTGCTGCAACCTTCTTGTCGAGCTTCACGCTGATGTATGGACCTTTCTTTAATGAACGACTCATAATTCTTTTGATTTAACTGGTTACTTCTTTCTTCTCTCGATAATGTACTTTGAAGAATGCTTCTTAGGAGCGCGTGTCTTGAGACCTTTAGAGTACAAGCCCTTGCGCGAACGTGGATGTCCTCCTGATGCACGTCCTTCACCACCACCCATTGGGTGATCAACCGGGTTCATTACAACACCACGGTTGCGTGGACGACGGCCCAACCAACGTGAACGGCCGGCTTTACCCGAACGCTCCAACGCGTGGTCTGAGTTTCCTACCACTCCTACTGTTGCTTTGCATGTAGCCAAAATCTTGCGAGTCTCTCCCGAAGGCAACTTGATGATTACGTAGTCGCCCTCGCGTGAGGTCAGCTGTGCGAATGTTCCTGCCGAGCGAACCATGAAGGCTCCCTGGCCTGGACGCAGCTCAATGTTATGAATTAAAGTACCAACAGGTATTTTGCTCAGTGGAAGAGCGTTCCCCACCTCTGGTGCGGCGTCCTCTCCACTCATAACTGTAGAGCCAACTTCCAATCCGTTGGGTGCAATTATGTATGCCTTTGCACCGTCTGCGTAATAGAGCAATGCGATGCGAGCCGAACGGTTCGGATCGTACTCTATTGATTTTACGGTCGCTGGCACACCGTCTTTTGTTCTCTTGAAGTCGATAATTCTATATTTTTTCTTAGCTCCGCCTCCGCGGTGTCTAACTGTGATTTTTCCCTGGTTGTTACGGCCTGCCTGTCTGCTCTTTGGAGCTAACAGAGATTTCTCTGGTGTCTTTTTTGTGATTTCTGAAAAATCAGAACCAGTCATCTGTCTTCTGGAAGGCGTATATGGGCGGTATGTTTTAATTCCCATGATTAATCTCCTTTCAATTGTTTATTGTCACGGTTTCTGTCCGTATGCTTT
>OGOJ01000511.1_pt1 | contig 35955 bp, 26 predicted proteins | sample 1552601 | NCBI WGS metagenome assembly OGOJ01 (sample SAMEA2580184, study PRJEB22360) | human gut metagenome | biome: human gut; feature: human-associated habitat; material: faeces | place: Denmark | collected 2008/2010
ATATTCTACCATTTAGGTGCTTTTTTGTACTGTCTGCACAATTTGGGGCAGTTCATTATGCGGATGCCTTTTTGATTCACTCAATCTTTTATTTCGCTGTTCTCTTCTTTTTCCACTTCCGTGGCTTCGTTGCCGTCATCTTTTTTTCTTCTGACAAATATATCGGCTTTTTTTACCTGGTTGAAATTGATGCTTTCAGCGTTGGTTCTTTCTCTGAACTCGTCAAGTATTTTATTGATAGTGCTGTTTGGCATCAGTCCCAAATCTATAGTGTTTACCTTTTTGTCTTTCATTGTAAACATTATAAGAGCATGCCTCATGTCAAAATTTTTTGTAAGACTTGCGGCTGTGTCTTTGTATGCTTCTATTTCGCGCACATCTTCATAAGTGATTATGTTGTTGTCATCAACTCCGGTAAATTCCGCTTCATCATCTCTGAAAATAACTCCGTTTGAAAGCACTTCTTTTGATACAAGAACGGCTATTACCAAAGCAAATACCTCAATCACGGCAAAAATTATGCTCAGTGAACTGAATTGCTCAACAAGCTTTACTGCCGCAAAAATTCCGTATCCGAGAACCGCCAGGTCAAGTATGGCAACAATTATTGCAACTGCGGGCGATATGATGTTTATTTTTTTATCTTTCATCAGTATTTTCTCTCCTTGAATTTTTTATATATTTCACAGTCATCAAGAGTAAATTCTCTTCCCTCAAGATAACTCAGCAAATTAAATCCGCTTTTAAATATAAGTTTGTAACTGCATAGAGCCTGGCGAAAACGGCCTGCTTCTCTGCCGTATTTTCCGTCGTCAATAAGTGGATGCCCTATGTGTGCCATGTGAGCTCTTATCTGGTGAGTTCTGCCTGTTACAAGATCAATATCAATAAGCGATTTTTCCGAGTAACTGTCTAACACGGTGTATTTTGTTATTATCTTTTTTGCGTTGCCGGTATCACGGTCATAAACCGAAACGGTGTTTTTCTTTTCGTCTTTAGTTATGAACGCTTCTAATGTTGCGCTTTTTATTTTAAATTCGCCGTGTACGGCGGCAAGATAATGTTTTTCTATATTTCGGCTTTTTATTGCGGCGTTAAGCTCTTTCAGCGCGGCGGCATTTTTTGCGGCTATTATTATTCCGCTGGTATTTCTGTCAAGCCTGTTGGCAAGAGCGGGAGTGAAGGATTCATCTTTCGGATTCCATTCGCCGTTTTCGTATAACCGCCTTTTAACGGATGATATAAGAGTATTTACATATTCACTGCCGTCTGGGTGGCAAAGAATGCCGGCTTTTTTGTTGATGAGAATTAAATTTTTGTCCTCATATACAATATCAAGTTCTTTAGGAGCCCGCATGAAATCATAATATGTCTTTTTTTCCTGCAGTACATCATCCTTGAGGTACAGCTCAACAATATCGCCTTCGCACAGTGTGTACGCCGCGTCGCATCTCTTTTTGTTTACCTTGATGTTCTTTTTGCGTATTTCCTTGTACATTAGCGAGCGGGGGAGGGACGGAAACATTTTAAGCAGTACTCTGTCCAGTCTCTGCCCGCTGTCATTTCTGTTTACGGTAAAAGATTTCATAACGTAATTAATTATATATTATCTTTATCGAAAAGTAAATAATATAAAAAGTTAAACTGAAATGTGCATTTAAAATTATTTCATCTGTTTCTTATAAAATCTGCATAGATTTGCCGTTTTTTATTCCTTTATTTTTATGTAATTACTTTGCATAAAAGTGTGGAGTAATTCTTTCTTTTATGATATAATAACTCCGAATGTGCGCAGAAAAGGAAAAATTTTTATGGATAGATTTAAACTTGTAAGTGAATATAAGCCCACCGGAGATCAGCCTCAGGCTATAGATGCGCTTGTAAAAGGCGTTCTCAGAGGGGATAAAGAGCAGACCCTTATGGGTGTAACAGGCTCCGGCAAGACTTTTACAATGGCTAATATAATTGAAAAAGTCAATCGCCCAACACTTGTGCTTGCCCATAATAAAACTCTTGCCGCACAGCTTTGCTCTGAGTTCAAGGAATTCTTTCCTGAAAATGCCGTGGAGTATTTTGTTTCCTATTACGATTACTATCAGCCGGAGGCTTACGTACCCACAACAGATACTTATATAGAGAAAGACAGCGCCGTAAATGAGGAGATAGACAAGCTGCGCCACAGCGCAACAGCCGCTCTTTCCGAAAGGCGGGATGTCATTATAGTTGCGTCCGTTTCTTGTATCTATTCTATCGGCGACCCGATTGATTACCGTAATATGGTAATATCTCTCAGAAACGGAGCGCAGTATTCAAGAGACGCACTTATTTCAAAGCTCGTTTCTATTCAGTATGAAAGAAATGATATAAATTTTGTGCGTAATAAATTTAGGGTAAGAGGGGATACTGTTGAAATTTTCCCTGCAGGCTCTTCAGGAAACGCCATACGAGTTGAATTTTTCGGTGACGAGATAGACAGAATTGCCGAAATAAACCCGCTTACAGGCAAAGTTGAAGGCATACTTTCCCACGCATGTATATATCCCGCGTCACATTATGTTGTTGGTGCTGAAAAAATGAAAGTTGCGCTCAGCAAAATTTATGATGAAATGACAGAGCGAGTAAAATACTTTGAGGAAAAGGGCAAACTCATAGAGGCTCAGAGAATAAAAGAACGCACTATGAACGATATTGAAATGCTTGAGGAAACGGGCTTTTGCAAGGGCATCGAAAACTATTCTGCCGTAATGAGCGGCAGAAAACCAGGAGAAGCCCCGTTCACACTCCTTGATTATTTTCCCGATGATTTTCTTTTGTTCTGTGACGAGAGCCATGTAATGCTTCCGCAGGTCAGAGGAATGTACGGCGGTGACCACAGCAGAAAAGCAAGCCTTATTGAATACGGCTTTCGTCTGCCGTCTGCTTTTGACAACCGCCCTTTGCAATTTGATGAGTTCTACGGCAAAGTAAATCAGGTTATCTTCACATCGGCAACACCGGGCGATTTTGAAAAAGAGCATTCTACTCAGATAGTTGAGCAGATTATCCGTCCCACCGGTCTGCTTGATCCTGTTATTACAGTCAAGCCTACGGATGATCAGATGGATGATTTGGTTTCTGAGATTAATATAAGAACCGAAAGAAAAGAACGTGTTTTGGTTACAACGCTTACAAAAGCAATGGCTGAGGATCTTACTTCTTACCTTGAGGGCTTCGGTATAAAAGTACGCTATATGCATCACGATGTTGACACTATCGAGCGTATGGAGATAATCAGGGATCTTAGATTGGGAGAATTTGATGTTCTTGTCGGCATCAACCTTCTGCGTGAGGGACTTGATATACCCGAGGTATCTCTCGTTGCTATACTCGATGCAGATAAAGAGGGCTTCCTGCGTTCGGAAACTTCACTCGTTCAGACTATCGGCCGTGCGGCAAGAAACGCAAACGGCGAAGTAATCATGTACGCAGACAGCGTTACCCCGTCAATGGAGCGTGCCATTTCGGAAACCGCACGCCGCCGTGCTATTCAGCAGAAGTATAATGAAGAACACGGTATAACGCCTAAAACAATCAAAAAAAGCGTTAGAGACGTGCTTGAGATCACTTCAAAAGAAAAAGTTGAGGGCAAAAGCAAAAAGCGTATGTCAAAACGTGAGCGTGATGTTCTTATTCAGCAGCTTACTGCGGAGATGAAAGAGGCGGCAAAGCTTCTTGAATTTGAGCACGCCGCTTACCTGAGAGATAAAATAAACGAACTTAAAAATCAGTGATTATTAAACATAAAAGGTGATTTTTATGAATAAAAACATTATTGTAAAAGGTGCAAGAGAGCATAATTTAAAAAATATAGATGTAGAGATACCGCGTGACAGTCTTGTGGTTTTCACAGGACTTTCAGGCTCGGGAAAATCAAGTCTTGCCTTTGATACTATTTACGCAGAGGGTCAGCGCAGATATGTGGAGAGCCTTTCATCATACGCCCGTCAGTTCCTCGGCCAGATGGAAAAACCCGATGTGGATTATATTGAAGGCCTAAGTCCCGCAATTTCCATTGATCAGAAAACCACTTCTAAAAACCCGCGTTCAACGGTTGGTACTGTAACTGAAATCTATGATTACCTCAGACTGCTTTATGCCCGAATAGGCATACCGCACTGCCCCGTCTGCGGCAGAGAGATTACACAGCAGACGGTTGACCAGATAGTTGATAAGATATTGTCTTACGATGAGGGTACACGTATTCAGATAATGGCGCCGATAGTCCGCGGCAGAAAAGGTGAGTATACCAAGGAACTTGAGGACGCCCGCAAGTCAGGTTATTCAAGAGTGCGCATAGACGGCAGTATCTATGATCTTTTTGAAGAAATAAAGCTTGATAAAAACAAAAAGCATAATATTGAGGTAGTCGTTGACCGTCTTGTTGTAAATGAGTCCATCAGGAGCAGGCTTGCGGACAGTATTGAGACTGCAACACGCCTTTCAAAAGGTATTGTTATCTGCAATATTCTTGATAAGGGCGATGAACTATTTTCACTTGATTATGCCTGCCCGGAGCACGGCGTTTCAATTGAGGAAATGAGCCCGCGTATGTTCTCGTTTAACAATCCTTACGGAGCATGCAAACGCTGTTCGGGTCTCGGCACTTTTATGGAAATAGACGAGAACCTTGTTGTTCCTAATAAAAAGCTTTCAATAAACCAGGGCGCTATAAAAGCAAGCGGCTGGAATGTTGCAGACGGCTCTTCAATTGCCAAAATGTATTTTGAGGCTATTGCCAAAGAGTACGGCTTTTCTCTTGATATGCCTGTTGAAATGCTGCCTAAAGACGGCGTAAGAGCAATACTATACGGCACAAACGGCAAAAAGATAAAAATGAAGCGTGTTACAGCCTATGGCTCGGGAACATATACCAATGATTTTGAGGGCGTTATCAATAACCTTAAAAGGCGTTATGAAGAATCGTCTTCAGAGTGGGCAAGAGCAGAGATAGAAACGGTTATGGTATCATCACGCTGTCCTGATTGTAAGGGTGCGCGTCTGTCGCCTATAAGCCTTTCCGTAACAGTCGGCGGAAAAAATATTTATGAGTTCTGCTGTATGTCAATATCTGAAGAACTTGATTTCATAAACAGCCTTGAACTCACCGAAAAAGAACAGCTGATAGGTAATCTGATAATAAGAGAAATCAGGGAAAGACTTACATTCCTCAATTCTGTAGGTCTTGATTATCTTTCACTGGCACGTGAGGCGGCTACGCTTTCAGGCGGAGAAGCACAGAGAATACGCCTTGCAACTCAGATAGGCTCATCGCTTATGGGTGTTCTTTATATTCTTGATGAGCCGTCAATAGGTCTGCATCAGCGTGATAATGATAAACTCCTTAATACACTTCGTCATCTGCGTGATATCGGCAATACGCTAATAGTAGTTGAGCATGATGAAGATACCATGCGTGCTGCAGATTATATTGTTGATATTGGCCCGGGAGCAGGAATACATGGCGGCGAACTAATAGCAGCAGGCACCGTTGATGATATTATTGCTTGTGAAAAATCAATAACAGGTCAGTATCTCTCAGGTAAAAAATCCATACCCGTTCCGGACAAAAGAAGAAACGGGAACGGGCATAAACTCACGGTTTTCGGTGCGGCTGAAAACAATCTTAAAAAGATAGATGTCGAAATTCCTCTCGGCAAATTTGTTGCGGTAACAGGTGTTTCAGGCTCGGGTAAATCCAGCCTTGTAAACGAGATACTTTATAAATATCTTGCCAATGAGCTGAATAACGCAAAAAAACGCCCCGGTAAGTTTGAAAAAATAAAGGGCGCCGAATATCTGGATAAGGTTATAGATATCGACCAGTCACCTATAGGGCGTACTCCGCGTTCAAACCCTGCAACATATACAGGTGTTTTCAATGATATAAGAGAACTTTTTGCTTCAACTCCCGATGCAAAAATGCGCGGATATAAGGCAAACAGATTTTCATTCAATGTAAAGGGCGGCAGATGTGAAGCCTGCCAGGGCGACGGTATCGTTAAAATAGAAATGCACTTCCTTGCAGATGTCTACGTACCCTGCGAAGTCTGCTCAGGTCATAAGTATAACCACGAAACGCTCGAGGTCAAATTCAAGGGCAAAAACATTTTTGAGGTTCTTGAAATGACTGTTGACGAGGGACTTGAATTCTTTAAACAGCAGCCCAAGATTTACAGAAAACTGAAAACCCTTTCAGATGTAGGTCTCGGATATATCAAGATTGGCCAGCCTGCAACAACTCTTTCGGGCGGTGAAGCGCAGAGAGTAAAACTTGCAACCGAACTTATGAAACGCTCAACCGGTAAAACGATATATATTTTGGATGAGCCTACAACGGGTCTTCATACCGCAGATGTTCATAAGCTTATCGAAGTGCTTAATGCTCTTGTTGACAGCGGCAATACAGTCCTTGTAATTGAGCATAATCTTGATGTTATTAAAACTGCCGATTATCTTATCGACCTCGGTCCCGAGGGCGGAAAAGGCGGAGGAAAGATAGTGGCAACAGGTACTCCCGAAGAAGTTGCCAAGTGCAAAAAATCCTATACAGGTCAGTATCTTGCCCCGATTCTCAAAAAAGCAAAATCATAAATTAAAGCCGCGTTCATCTGAACGCGGCTTTTTCTTATCGGCTGTTTCGTATTGATTTAAAAATATTAACTTTGTTACTTGTGATCTTTTATTCGTCTTAAAGCATTTTTTTCAAGCCTGCTAACCTGCGCCTGGCTTATACCGACTTCTTTTGCAACTTCCATCTGTGTTTTGCCCTGCATAAATCTAAGATAAAGTATATTTTTTTCTCTCGGGTCAAGGTTCTTTATTTCGTCCTTTATCATTATTTCGTCTATCCAGTCGCCGTCTGTGTTGCTGTCTCCCACCTGATCCATCACATATATCGTATCTCCGCCGTCATTGTAAACAGGTTCATACAGTGAAATCGGGTCAACAATTGCTTCCAGCGCAAGCACCACTTCGCTTTTTTTCATGTTAAGCGCTTTTGCAATTTCTTCTATTGACGGCTCCTGCTTGTTTTTGTTTATCAGTTCCTCTTTTACCTGCATCGCTTTGTATGCCGTGTCCTTCATGCTTCTGCTTACGCGAATAGGGGAGTCGTCTCTTAAATAGCGGCGTATCTCGCCGATGCACATCGGTACTGCATAGGTAGAAAATTTTACCTGTAAATCAAGATTGAAGTTGTCTATGGCTTTTATAAGGCCTATAACGCCCACTTGAAATAAATCGTCCATCGATTCGCCTCGGTTCTGAAAACGTTGTATAACCGAAAGCACAAGCCTCAGATTGCCTTTTATGAGTTCATCTCTTGCTTTCATATCTCCTTTTCTTGCTTTTTTCAGTAATTCTATTTTTTCGCTTTCTTTAAGTACTTTAATATCGTTTGTGTTGATACCGCATATTTCCACCTTGTTGAACTGCATACATAAAACCACCATTCAATTTTTATGTACGCAATTATTATTGCCAGAGTTTGGGTGCTTTATAAACGCAAAATAAAAAAAGCGCAGTCAGAGTTATCGCTCTTACTGCGCCTTAATTATTTGATCTCATTTTACCCTGTATGCTCCCGTTGCAACAGGTTCAGCCGTTTTGAGATACGGCTCTTTTCTGCATTCTTCTATTTTTACAGTCAGCGTGTCGGTAACCACAGGCTCAAAAACGGCTATTTTGGAAAATCCTATTATAGTCCCTTCAAACACTTTTTTGCTTCCTGCGTAAATGCTGTATTTTTCAATTCGCTGAGATTTTGTTGTATCTTCGCTCATTCTTATTCTGTCAACGCTCTGCTTGGGGAATTTAAGTTCTGTTTCAAATCCTCCGTTCTTATCAGTGCGTTGGTATTCTTTGATTACAAGTTCATCTTCTTTTCTCAGCCATTTTCCGATTTGTTTGAGCCGTTTTACATCACTTTCAGCAAACAGACCGTTCTTGTTTGGCGGTATGTTAAGAAGAAACAGCGAATTGTTTCCTGCTGAGTTGTAATATATTTTCATTAGTTTGTTTAGTGATTTAAGAGTCATTCGCTGCATCGGATGATAAAACCATCCTAGCCTGATAGAAACATCCACTTCAGCGGGATACCACATGAATTCATCAAATTTGCTTAAAAACTCTCTTGATCCCATGTCCGGCAGCATAACATCCTGACAGCGCTTTTGAAATTTTTTCATATTGTCATCAGTTTGGCAGTTCGCAGCAAAAGTCTGCTGGTCATATTCAAACTTAGGTACAACGTTCCATTCGCTTTCACGAGTTTTGCCGCTCTCATTGCCGATCCACCGCACATCGGGCGCACAGCCTGACATGACAATATCAGGCTGAAGTTCCACTGCGGTTTTCCAAATGCGTTCGAAATCGTAGTCCTGCACTGGCTGCCCGTCTGCTTTTGCTCCGCAGGCGCCGTCAAGCCACAGCATAAAAATATCGCCGTAGTTCGTAAGTAGTTCAGTAAGCTGCTTTATGTAAAAATCATTATATTCGGGTGTTCCGTAGCATTTTGCATTTCTGTCCCATGGGGAGAGATAAACACCGAATTTAAGTCCGTACTTTTTGCAGCTTTCGCTCACTTCCCGCACTATATCGCCGTGTCCGTTTTTGTATGGGCTGTTTTTTATGGAGTGTTCGGTAGTTTCTGTCGGCCATAAGCAAAAGCCGTCATGGTGCTTACAGGTTAGAATTACACCTTTCATACCTGCAGAAGCGATTGCCTCACACCACTGGTCTGTGTTCTGCTTTTTTGGGTCAAAGATTTTTTCGCTCTCTTTTCCGGTGCCCCATTCACGGTTTGTAAATGTGTTTATTCCATAGTGAACAAAAGCGTAGAATTTCATATCCTGAATAATAAGTTGCCGCCTGTTCGGTACGATACTTGTATAAAGATCAATTCGGTTCATGTTAATTTTCAGCACTCAGCAGAGTGAAGCCCTTCTCTTTAATTTGTATATATTAAGCGTTATGCCTGTATCTGAACTCTTTTTCTGTCCGGATGTTCGCCGCTCCAACCCGTCGGCGGCATTGTCATAAGCCGCATCATGTCCTCTTCTTCAATTTCAAAAGAATGAATGTCAAGGTTTTCTGCCATTCTTTCTTTGTTACAAGTCTTTACAATCGGCATAACTCCACGCTGTAAAGCGTATTTTATGCATATCTGGGCGGGGGATTTACCGTATTTTTCGGCAAGTTCACAAATCAGTTCGTCATTTAAAACTCGTGTCCTGCCAAGCGGGCTCCACGCCTGAACAAGTATTTCGTTTTCCTTGCAGTAGTTAAGAGTAGCTTCCTGAGAATAACCGGGATGAAATTCAATTTGATTTACCGCCGGCTTTACTTCACATCCGTCAAGCAGATTTTTTAGGTGGTGAGGCAAAAAGTTGCTGACGCCTATGGCTTTTATAACACCCTCATTATATAATTTTTCGAGCGTCTGCCAAGTGTCAAAATCAAGCAGCTTCCAGTCTTTGTAACCGGGTTCAGGCAGAGGCCAGTGAATAAGATAGAGGTCTATATAGTCTGTGTCAAGCCGTTTTAAAGAGCTTTCAAAAGCGTACATAGTCTTGTCATATCCCATCTCTGTTTTCCAAAGCTTTGTAGCTATCTGAAATTCATTTCTGGGTATGCCGCTTTCTTTTATGGCTTTGCCAACATATTCTTCATTGCCGTAAAAAGATGCCGTGTCAAAATACCTGTAACCTGCTTTTATTGCTTCGGTTATAGTCTCGGCGATTTGGTCTATCGTTTTGTAAGTGCCGAATGCTGCTGCGGGCAGAGTTATTCCGTTGTTAAGTGTGAATTCGTTTTTCATAATATCACCCAAACTAATTATAATAAAGCAGATTCCTTTTTACAACCTTAAAAATTTTAAATATATTTGAATTTATTCTTGACTTAATGCTCAATCAGTGATATTATATCTAAGTCAAAGATTTGGGCCATTAGCTCAGTTGGTTAGAGCTCCCGGCTCATAACCGGTAGGTCCGGGGTTCGAGTCCCTGATGGCCCACCAAATCTTTAGGGGTATAGCTCAGTTGGTAGAGCAGCGGTCTCCAAAACCGCGTGCCGAGGGTTCAAGTCCTTCTGCCCCTGCCATAAAAAAGCCTTTATTTAAGCCAAATTCGGCTAAATAAAGGCTTTTTTCTTTATGTAATTTTCACTTGTTTCTAACACTCAATTTAACAAATTTTTTGTCTGGTTTTAAATTTTTAACACTTTTCCGTTCGCTACAGCATCAAAAAAGCATCAAAGTATTGATGTCTTCTTATATATGTGATAGTATAATATTATTAAAATGTTAATTCCGCTTTTAGAAGTTAATATTTGAAATAGGAGAGACAAATATGGAAAAGGATATTAAACTTATATTTTCAATTAATGACAAAAAACTTCTTAATGAATGTAAAGATGAATTTGGCGATGAACTAAAATTATGTAAAGAAAGTGATTTGTCAGGATTTGAGATTCTTTTTGTTGCAATAATTCCTTCAATAGGTATTACAATTCAATTAGTCGACTTTATTATTAGGTGTTTTAGTAAAAAAGCAGTTGATAATACAAACAATGAAGTTGATGATATAAATAAGGCTATTGATAATTCAGATGATAATGTAGTTAAACAAAGACGAGTAGAAATTGATGGACATAGAATTTCTTTAATTAACTATTCTCCTGAAGAAGTTGTATTTATTCTTAATAAGTTATTTAAAAATAATAGTGATGATTGATAACATAGATAAACTTAAAAAAATTGCAAATGATTTCATACCTGAGATTAAGTTTATTGTGAAAGAAACTTCTCCTGTAGGAAATCATAGCATAATCGACGAAAATGATAATTGTTATATAGTGTGGGATAAAAGCTTTTGGGATTATTTTGACAAAGTGTTTTATTTATTAGATACTTTGAAATATGAAGATGAAAAAGATGACGCATTAAAGTATGAACTCACCATAAATTTAATTTCTGTAATTTATAATCATTTAAGTATTCGGTATAGGAAAATAAAAGACTTATCAAGTGAATTAAGTAATATAGCAACAAAATATGGTTATTATTTTGTTGAATTTTTTTATAATAAAGACAAAAATATTGCAATTTTAAAAGAAGATAGAGAAATAATTACCGACGTGTGTATGATTTTAGCGTTGCTACATGAAATCGCACATATAAAACTTAATAGAGATGAAAATTTAAAAAAAGAACTTTCAAAAGAATTGACACATAATATAAAAGTTTTTTTTAAAGAAGTAAGTTCGATTGATAATGTGGCAAATATAATTGTTAATCATAAGTATTATCAAACTAATATAAATAAAAAATATATAAAAAACTTATTGAAAAAATTAACAACAAGTCAGCCCGGATGTGTTTTTGAAGAATTATTATGTGATTATTTTGCTTTTATGCATGCGTTAAGATATCTTTCTAATAATGGAGAATATAATTTTGATTTACTAAAGATTATTTCTGTTTTAGAAAGTTCAATGATTTTGTTTTATACGGTGATAATGACCTATACATATATGTGTGAGTTATGGAGCGAGTTGCCTATTAGTTATTTTATTTCTCCAAATCAACAACTTACGCCAAGCAAAGAAAACTTATTTTTTTATTTGGATGATTATTCGATAATAAGAATATCTTTTTTTCCTTCGATAATTATGTGCCTTTTGATAAAAATTGCGACTGATAGCAATAAAGAATTTAAGAACTACTATTATAACTTCAAAAAAAGTGAAAATTATATTAGCAATAATATTGACTTGTTCATATATCTTTTTGGATTGTCTTTAAATAAAAACTTTTTACAAGAAGTCTTTAATAATATAACTATATATCTAGATTCAAATAAAGTGTTTTCCTCTTATATAAACAGCCAAGAAACCACAGTCGTAGCTACTTGGTTATCAAACCAGTATCACAATAACTTAGGGATAAATTTTTTAAACAATAAAGATTATGAAAGTGCATTAATTGAATTTTATAAAACAATAGTAATATGTGAATCAATTAAATGTATGGGACATTGGCATAGATTTACTGCAAGGGCTTATAACAATACAGTTAGTGCGTTAATAGGCTTATATAATAAAAATGCTAATTTCCCGCAATGTATTACCAATGATTCGTTATTACTTCCTGTAATTAATTTAATTGGATCTAAATCAAGTGAATATGCTTATTTTGCAAAACTATATGTAGATATTGCAGTTGAAATAATTCAACATTGTAAATGTAAGGATGATGTTCAAGCTATGTATATATATCATAATGCAGGTTCAGTTTATATTATTTATAAAGAATTTTCAAAGGCAATTAAGTATTTTACTAAATCTTTATCTTTAAAAAATAAATTTAGTTATGGTTATTCTTATTCTAAAGCCTTAACAGATTCTTCAATTGCATTTTGTTATTTTGAAGAAGGAAATATAGAAACGGCGGAAAAGCATTGCTTGAGAGCTTTAGAGTATTATAAGAAACATCAGAGTGATTTAGTAAATTATAATGATAGAATTGAGTGTGAAAAATTATACGATCTTATATGTAGAAATAAAAAATAAATATTGTTCTGTTAATGAATGAGCTTTTAATGAAATCATTTGATTAAAAACCTAAGTTAAGCTGATTTAATTTTTATTAATGATTTGTAAGTGTATATTTATTTGAAAATATAGCAAATCAAAATTTATTTTAATTCAAATCAAATTTTTTATAATTAGTGTCATTATAAGGAGTCCAAATTTTGTTTGATTTACTTGGACTAATAAGAAATTATTTATATCTCAAACCCATTAGTAATTCCATTCAGCAAATCATCATTTCTCTTTACATAATACATCTCGGTAATATCAGAAGTCGTATGCCCGAGCAGATCGGCAACCTGTTTCGGCGTTAGGCATTTGATAGTTCCATCGGGTTGCTTGATCCCGTTCACAAGGTTTGTAGCGAATGTATGGCGCAAACTGTGTAAGCCTTTCTTTTCTATCTTTGCGCCTTGAAGTATTCTGTAAAATCTTTTTCGGAAATTTGAAGGCTTGGTGTAGTTGCCGTTTTCATCGCAGACGAGAGGGGAGTCCTCACCAAAGTAGAACTCCTCTCTCAATTTTTTTATCATTTCAATCGCAGCTGAGTTTAGTGGTACAATTCGTCTGCTTGATGCCGTCTTAAGTTTTCCAACGGCGATTTCTCTGCCTGGTTGCTTTTCAGTGCCTACTCTTTTACCTACTTCTTTAACACCACGCTGAATGCGCATAACCTTGTTTTCTAAATCTATGTCACTGTTGTGAAGCCCAAGCATTTCTGCAGTACGCAGTCCCGTGTTAAGCATTAGTATGTAAGCTGCTGATTGCTGGTAGAACGGTTTGCCGGTACCCCAAGTCTTGAAACATTCTTTCTTGAACTTTTCAATTTCTTCAGGTGTGAATATCGTAATTGTTTCACTTGCAGGAAGTACTTCTTTGCCTTGATTTGCATAGAAGTTTGCTTTCTTTATAACACCTACGCTGCGCATTGGATTTTTAAACAGTATTTCTTCCTGCTCAAGATAGCGAAAGTATTCGTTGAGCAGATTATATGTTTTCTTTACCGTTGATAATGCGTAACCTTTTTCAGTCAGCGTGTTGATAAGTGTTTTTATGTCAACAGCAGTTATGTTCGATATGATTTTCTCACCAATGTAAGGTGCTATTTGATTGTTCAGCAGTTGTTCTAATCTATCATATGAAACTCTTTCTACTGACGGATACTTAAATACTTTGAGATATTTATACATACTGTCTTTGAGCCTTTTGTTGCTCTCGTTGTTCTCTGATATTTCTTTATTGAATTTGGAAATGTATTTGGTAATCTTTTTGTTGACTTCAGCTTTGGTGGTTCCTGAAAAACTCTTTCGTTTTCTCTCACCAACTTCGTTCATATACCAAACTACACCGCCCCAGCGGTTGTCGGTTCGCTTGAATATGTTTCCATTTGTCAGTAATCTTTTTTGCATCTTATCACTCTCCTTGCAGGACAAACACTACCACAAAAGGCAGTGTTTATCCAGACAATTATTTCTCAGTCTGCAAATTAATCCATTCAATAAATTTATCTCTAGGTACAATTATTCGTCCACCTACGGTCATCGACGGAAAACTCTTTGTGTGAGATAACTCATAGGCACTTGTTTTAGATATTCCAAGTACCTCAGCGACCTGAACAACTGACAGCATTAACGGTAATTCGTCAAATGATTTATATTTACTTTCCATATTAATCACCATAGCCTTTCAGGCTACAAAAATAAATTAAAATTATTAACGCCTTACTGTAGCCTGATAAGGCGCTAATGGTGATTACAGCCATCTCAAAATTATGCCATAGGCAAATTTTGAGGGCAATATAATCCGGATTAGTGTGAATTATCACACTAATCTCCTTTCAGCCTGCCAAAAATATTGGCAGGCATTTATTTTTTACATACTCATCGTGTAATCGTTGTCATCATATTCCTCATAACCTGAAGTTTTTTGTCCTTTAGCAAGACGCTTTTTGATACTATTTTTAGATAACTTGTATCTTTTTCTTGTGTACCTTCTGTTGTTGGTATTTAGAAGGTCTGCGAAGTTACCCATAAAATTAATGCTCCAAGTGATAAGACTTGCATTGCTGTCAGTGCCCAGTTGATTATCCTTTGCTTGAGAATTGTATCTTTCATATGCTCTTTCTCCATAGAAAGACTGTTCGAAAAATCGTCTTTCATTCTCCCAGCCTGTAAGGATATTTCCTTCATCGTTTTCTTGGTTTCGTCCTTCAGTGCGCTCGTCTGTCTTATGACTGACTTGTTGAAATCCGATTCTATCGCTTTCATAACTTTGCTGTGCTTCTCCGTTATTGAGCCCAGTTTCTCTATGTAAGTTTGCATATTCTCTGTCTGATTGTTTATCAAACCTGCCATCTGTTCTGTTGTAATCATTGTCTGAAGTATGTCCTGTTGTTGTTCCATTATTGATATTTGATGTGCCAGCAGACCGATAAGACTTTCCCAGTTTTCCTCTGTTATCACTGTACAGGTCTGAGGCGTCTGTGCCTGTCTCATCATTTCCTTCATATCTTCGAAGGAATTCTTTGCGTTTTGTGAATTCATTTTCCATTGCTCCTTTCAAATATTTATCTTCGTGCAGTTTAAAATCTCTGCACCTTTTACCGTTAGGACACTCGTAGAGTATTGTGTCACGCTTGCTTGTCCATACTACTCGGTATCCTTTTTTGTTCATCAGCTTTATGAAATCCATTTTAGATTTTGCATAGAGCATTGCATTGTCTATGTCAATAGCAAGCTGAGTTTTCCAACTGTTTCCTGCTTTTGCTGCATAGTATTCTTTTGAATTAACACCTTGTACTTTCTTTTTAGGCTGGCAGATAGGTAAGCCGTATTTCATACATAACTGATCATTAACATATCTGACTCTCTCAATATCATTTTTGTTTTGATGTATTTTGTGTCCGTCAAGAGAACTAACTGAGTTAATTATTATGTGTGAGTGTATGTTGTCTGTGTCCATATGAGTGCAGACCAAGGCTTGGTAACCGGGATAACATTTCTCAACCCATTCCATTGCAATCTGATGAGCAAGCATAGGTTCTATGTTAGTTTCTTCTTCAAATGATTGTATAGCATAGTAGAACTGAACACCGTCTGTCTTGTTAAATTGTTTCTTAGTGTCCATAAAATCTTTGAATGCTCTTTCTGCAATGCAGTTTACTCCTGATATTAAACGAACATTAGTATCTTCAATCTCTGTTTTATATCGTTGAGTACAGTAAGCAATCACACTGCTAAGAGCACCTGCATTCTTACTATCTTTTCGCTTTAAGAAAATTATCGTTGCCATTTGTTTGCCTTTCGTATGATCGTGTTGAGTATTTTGCGTATGTTATCCAGTTCAGCAGTACATTCGCTAAGATTAACACACTCAATTCTTCCCAACTGTGACAGCATACGAAGTTGGTTTATGTTACCGCCTATGCGTTTAACTTGATAAACAAGTTCGTTGAAGGTATCTTTGTCACCGATAACATATACATCCTTAACGACAGCGCAGGCAGTAATGTATGCCGTCATATTCATATCTAATGCCGATGCTTTATCTTCAATAATGCTTTTAGCAGTTGGCGTCAAGTGAAGATTTATCCGTTCTGACTTTGTTTCTTTATTCTTAATATCAATCACTCCTTTCAAAATTTGTTTTGCCTTCAGGCAACCACTTTTCGGCAAATGAGCCGAAAAGATGCGCCCAATGCGCTATGCTTGGACTCTCCTAAAGGAGAGTGTTTTGAGTGGAAATCAACACATATTGAAGTATTGATTTCATTGCTTTTTATACCGTCACAAACGTCGAAAAACTGATTTTTATATGTGTTCCGATTTTGTTATTCGCTTTTAAGCAAAGTCTTTCAGATTGTTCGTCAGCGTTTGCTGAACCGGCGGTGGTTCATAATTTGAGCACCGTGTAAAGATTACTCTGCCTTGCATTATCAAAGTATCTTTCCGAAACATCTATCAGTCCTTTTTCAGAAAGACTTCGGATTGCCTTACGGCTGGAGTTCTCACACATACCGCAGGCTTTTGCAATGTTCGGCACGGAATAAAAACTCTGTCCTTTAGCGTCGCCTCTGCTTGTCAGAAAACCATACACCGTAAATTCCATCGGCGTCAGACCTTCTTCAAATATTTTGTTCGGCAGAAGAAAGAAATTGCCTTTTTGTTTATTCAAAATATCACCTCCACTTATCCTTGCACACTTTTTTACTGTTTTGAGGCAAACTTTTTTTGTCCCTTCACCTATAGCCACGAAAACGGTAAAAGATGAGGTTTTTTAAAACCTTATTTACAAAATATTTACACCCCCATATATTTAGCCGTTAACTACATACCTTTGAGTCAAGATTTTTAAAAGTTCCTCCATAATACGGACACGGGAAACGCAAAATATGATGGTTTTGAAATTAAGTTTACAAAATATTTACATACTTCTCCACTTTCTTTGCCGCTGAGAAATGCGTTTAACAACCCTTTTTTAAATTTTTTTATGTAACCGAACTCAGCAAACAAAGATTAGCACATTTTTTAAATGCCCGTGTATCTTCTAAAGATACATTTTTAATCGAGCTTGGCATTTTGCACAAACAATATGTTGTTTTTAAAATAGATAAAAGTGTTTATATCAACAATCGAAAAAGTTTTCTTAAAAGAAATCAACAATTTTTATCACAATTTTTGCATCTTTCAAAGGTGCTACTTTTTTATTTTCAGCATTTTGCACAACTGCTTTGGAAATAAAAAACGACTTTGACCGAATGCAAAGTCATTTTAAATAAAACTCTGTCATTTTATATTGACAATTAAAAAAATAAAGTATTAAATAATTTTATAACCTGTTGTAACATAAAAGCGTTTTGAACTGTTGTATATAGTAGGAGGAAATATGTTAGCTTTATATTTGTCGCTGATAGATAATGAGGACGATCGGGATAAATTTGAATTCATTTATTTGAATTATAGAAAACGAATGGTATCTGAAGCATACAATATCTTGCGTAATGAATATGATGCAGAAGATGCTGTTCACGATACTTTTATCAAGTTGGCACGAAATATGAAAGCAATAGACGAGCCCGATTCTGATAAGACTTTGTCCTATGTTCTTAAGGCAGTAAAAAACACAGCAATCAATATTCTTAATAAAAATATTAAGAGAAATGAATTTGAAGATCACGTTTTTGTAGAAAAAATGCCCGACCAACAGTTCCTTGATAAATTGAATATCAAAGAGCAATATAACGAAGTTGTAAACGCCATAAGAGAACTGAACGATACATACCGGGATGTGATGTTCTTCCATTTCATAAGTGAAATGAAAATATCGGAGATTGCTGTTCTGCTGGGAAGGAAGAGATCAACGGTACAGCAACAACTTATCCGCGGCAAAAAGAAACTGATTGAAATTTTAGAAATGGAGATGAGTGAACAAAATGGAAAACAGTAAGGAATTATTTGTAAAGGCTTTTATGGAAGCCGAAAGGCTTGATAATATAAATCTGCCAAATGAAGAAGAGATAGATTGGAACTTTTCAGAAAAGTTTGAACGATCAATGAATAAACTCATAAAAAAGAATGACCGAATCAAGTTGTCCACGAGAAGGAGAATGAGAAAAGGGCTGCTGGCAGCAATTATAGCAATAATCGTTTTGTTTACAGGGCTTATGAGCGTGTCAGCAACAAGGACTCCGTTTATTGAATTTATCAAAAGAATATTTCCGCAGTTCAACGAAATAACAATAAGCGAAGAATCAACTCCGCCTGTTGAGACGATAGAAACAGAATATACTTTGTCTGATCTGCCACAGGGATATGTGCTTGATACTTATCAAAGTGATGATTACAGCGTGTTTGCGATTTGGAAGAATGATAGTAGTGAAGAAATATCATTTTCTCAAAGATTACTGGATTCAAGTTTCACAATTGATAATGAACATTATTATGAGGAACTTAAGATTAATGGGCATGAATCATATTATGTTGAAGATGAATATGGAGCCTTATTGAGATGGACAGATGGTTACTATTGGTTTACAATAAGAGTTCCTGCGAGCAATATTGATAATGTGATGACACTTCAAGAGAACTTGATAGAAAAAAATTAAAAAAATTTGAATATTTTGTAACATAACCCCCCTTTTCAACTGTTGTATATATTGAAGGCAAAAATTAACAGTAAGAAAGGGGGTGTTCTATTATGAAAAAAATTATTGCCCTCATATTATGCTTTATAACACTTTTTACCGTGACAATTACTGCTTATGCGAGTGAAATCGCACCATATTCAAATAATGTTTACACCACGGATGTATCGTTCAATATAACCAATAGTGGTAAAGCAACTGCATCATATGAATATCAAGGAAAAGCCGGTGTTATAAAAAGCGCAACGATTGAAACCAAAATTCAGAAAAAATTTGGTCTGATTTGGATAACCGTCAGTGATGGCAGCTGGACAGATACAACAACAGCCACAAGTTACAGCAAGAGCCATTCGGTACAGCTATCCAGCACGGGCACTTATCGTGCGCACGTGGAATTCACCATTTCGGGTAGCGGCGGAAGTGATGATGAGATCACGAAGAATGTTCAAAGAACATATAGTTAAAACAAATTGTTTACAAAATTTTTAAGAGGAGGTATAATTTTTATGGGAGTTAAACGAAGTATTTGGTTTAAATCTTTAGCAACTTTTTTAGCATTCATTATCGTAATACAGTTGCTGCCGTTATCTGTATTAGCTGAAAATATTACTCAGTCTTCAGCCAGCGATATTTCTAATGAACAAAATATGGAAGTTGTCGGGGAAGTTGTTGATAAAAGAACAGAGTATCAGAAGACCTATGAATTGACAGACGGAACATATTATGAAATAACATCTTCATTGCCTATTCATGAAAAATCAGGAAGTGAATGGGTTGAACCTGACATATCAGAAGATGAGCCTGAGACCACGCAGGAGGCGGAGGATTATGTTAAAGATTTATCCGAAAACATATCTGAAAGCACCAATGATGAATATGGTATTGCCCCGGCAAGTATTGATATTAATGAATCTGAAACTTCTGGTTCTTCATCAGTTTCATTTCGGATTGTTGGGGACGATGCATCTGTATCTTATAACAAGCTGAACAAAAACACACTACTATTGGCACAATTTCCTGTAGACATGTTAAAAGAAACAGTGAAAACCCAATCAACTTTGCACTGCAACATTATGGTTAATGCTATGAGTAGCAGGAGTTCGGTAAATGTTTATGCTTATCCAGTCATAAAGAATATAGATATTGATTCATCTGATTTGACTGTAAATGTAAGTAATGGACTGGATTTGGATATAATGGAAGATGAAGTATTAGATTTTGCGCAAGTTGGAAATCTTGCGGATTATTCTTTCGACATAACTTCAACTTATATGAAATGGGAAAAAGGTTTAAGTGACAACTATGGACTCGCGTTTTCCACATCTAGCTCAACGGGAATTACGGTGAATCAGTGCTATTTAGTAAGACAATATAAAATATTCGATACATATGACTCTGATTACACATATCACATAGTTGATATGGGAAGAGCCGGAAAAGTATATATAAATGATTATACGAATGCAGTTACATTGGTTCGTAATGAATTGAGTATCGATAATAATGTTTTGCCTGTTGAAATTATCCGCTATTTTGATTTTGGTCATGCTTATTCAAACCCAAATCCTTCCGGTTACGCATCATGGTGGAATTATTCCAGTTGTGTTACAGAAATAACGGAATATAATATAAGCTGGTATACTCCTAACGGTAATAGCATTGTTTTTATACCCAATACAACTAAAAACGAGCCCGGTAATTACAAGTATTGGATTGATGTTGATGGTGACGGCTATGAATTAATTCTTGATGAAACTCAAAACCGGAGATTGGCAAATTCAAAAATAATCACTCCGGAATCTCTAACATATACTTTTGGTGAATATGGGAAAGTCGTTTCCATAAGTGACGAATATAATAATACTATAAAGATAGGATATAAGGGAAGTGATCTCACACAAACAAATATTTTTTATGTTGAAGATAATTTGGGAAGAAGATACTACTTTAATTATGGCACTATAAATATTAACAACTCTTCATACGATATTTTAAAGAGTTTATCAGTAGAAGTGTATAGCGAAGATTCAAAAGAATATGAAGTAATCCAAATGGGAAATAAAAACGTTGAAGTTTTTTATGAGTATACTGTATTACCCAATAATAAGGTTGCGTTAACAAAAGTAACTTATCCTGACGGAGAATCAGTTTCATATTCGTATGACAATGGACAATTAAGTGAAATTGTTGATGTTGATGGTAGAAAACTCTCTTTGGACTACAATTATAATGGACGAAATATATATCCATGCTTAACATCATATTCGGAGCAAGTTAAGAATATCGACGATGACGTGATAATTACAGATGTCAATGACCCGAATTATAATGAATACCTTGATAAAAGCAGTTTGACAATTGATAGTCATAATTGCTACGAACGCATTTTTACAGATCTTTCTGGTAACAAGGAAACTCTTAAATATACCAGTAATTTGAAATTGAAGTATTATAATAATTCTGATAGTACATTTTATGCTGATTACAGTAAAAATCCAAATGGGAAAGAATATCTGTCACAAATATTGTCGCCAGAAAATAGCACAAATCTTATTTTAAATGAAAATTTTGAAGACGGCGATAATTATTGGACTAATGATTCAGGAGGTATCGAGGAGGGTACCCTTTCTGGTCAAGGCTTTTCACTAATGCAAATCAATGGTGAAAATGATACAAGAAGAATTGTATATCAGGAGGTAGAAGGATCCTTCAAAAAAGGTGATATCTATGTACTCGGAGGTTGGGGAAAATCTAATACCCCTATCCCCACAAGTAAATATTTTTGGGGTATTGAAGTACATACATGGGATGAAGATGACTCTGGCAATACCATGGATAATACCATTTATTCCATAGCTTTTGATAGCACAATAGATAATGAGCCGCAACAAATTCTAGGTGCTTTTGTAATACCGGAAGATACCGATTATCTCGAAGTACAATTAGTTTATTCTCACCAATCTGGTTATGCTAATTTTGATGAAATCCAGTTGTATAAATCATCAGAAGAAAATGTAACCTTCTTTGACGATACGGACAGCACTTCAAATGTTTCGACTCTGTCTGAAGAATCAAATAATAGTGATATGCAAACAATCACAAATGACAAGGGTCTTACAACTGCTGAGGTCGTAAGCGACGGTAATAAATCGATGGTTACAAAGTACGCTTATGATGACAATTATTACCTTTCAAGCGTTACAGATTCAAACAATGTCACAACCGGTTACAGTTATGACCCATACAACGGAACGCTTAACTCAGTGACTATAGGCGATAAAATAACTTCGTTCTCATACACCCCTGTTGGTGCGTTAAAGGAAGTAACAAGAGCCGTTTCGGGATTGACCGACAATGTATCAAATATTTCGGCATCTTATACATACAGCCATGACAGGATCACTTCCGTAACCCATAACGGAATAAAATATAACTTTACATATAACTCTTTCGGAAATGTAAAGAATGTTGATCTTGAGGTATTGAATAATGATAGCTTGGATTATGACTTGATTTCTTATGATTATTCTTTGGACAGCAAGCAAAATCTGAATTCTATCACTTATGCTAACGGTGATGTACTGAGTTACACATATGACGATAATGGAAATGTTACGCAAATATCATTTAAGTCATCTTCAGATGAAAGTTCCCGTCTGATGTATAAGTATGAATACAGTAACGGTGAAATAAGTAAGATTACCGATTATGACAGTGATCGTGTTACTGAATATTCAGACAACGGATACACCATTAAAGAAATAACTTACGGTGAGGACGGCAGTGAACAGTATACTGAAATTTACGCATATTCTGTAGATGAAAACGGTATAATTCACGAAACGATTAATGGAAACGAATATACGATTACTGAAAATGCTAGCGACTTTGATGAGAACACTAATGAAACGACCTATTCTTCAGTGACTCAATTTAGTTTTGAAGGAGTTACCGCAAATATCAATAGTTCATCCGTTTCTGATTATTTTGGAAGAATAAAATCCTCCGAACTTTCTCTTACTGCGGCAGATACAGAGTCTGATTTCAGTCATAGTATTGAAAATTCTTATACCTATATGGATTATACTGCATCATACTCAGATGGAACTGAAGAAAAATCAGTTGCTGCTACAACAAATCTTATTGATACTTTTGAATCAGAAATTGTTGATAACAACGGCACAAATGAAGAAGTTTCAAATGTATTTACAAGCTCATATGAATATGATTCTGTAGGCAGAATAACTCATGTATATTATTCTCTAAATAATAGCGCCAGTGAGTTGGTTTCATATTATCAGTATGACGAATCGGGACAGGTAGTAACAGATGTTGATTTTCAGAATGACAGAGTTACAAAATACGCATATGATTCAGGCGGTAACATTACTTCCAAGACAATTTATGAGGGCGAAGATTCGTTTGATTTTAATGCTGATACTGATACGTTGACTTTGGCGAGTACACCTACTTCCACAATTAATTATGGATACGGTTATGCCGGTTCTGACAATGCCCAGAATGAGCTTGCAGGTTTCACCGATCTTTTAACTTCATATAATGGTCAAAGCATAAATTATAATGAGTTAGGATACCCGCTTAATTATTATAAAGCGGTTTCATCTGATGAAAATACACTGCTCAATTTTGAATGGGAAGGCACTTTACTTAAATCTGCAACAACATCTGATGGTAAGCAAAAATATATTTATTCATATAACCAAGAGGGCTTAAGAACAAATAAAGAAATATATTCATTGAATGATGACGGTTCTTGGAAACTAATAACTGCAATAGATTATTTTTGGAACGAGGATATCCTTACAGCATTTAATTTGACATTCGATATCACAGAAGATCAAGGTCCTTTTACAATATCACTGAAAGTTCTGTATGACGAATATCAATCTCCAATCGGTGTAAGCATAGATACGAATGCACAGCAAACCGCTTCTAATGAAAATATTTCAACATATTCAAATTCTGATGGCATAAACATATCTTCTTCATTGCTTACTACCGATGATATATGGTGGTTTGTTAAAGACGGTCAGGGAAATGTAACTGAGATGTACGGAGAAGTAAGCGGCAAAACGCTAAGATGCAGTTATGATTCATACGGTAACCGTACAATAGAGATTGATGGTACTTTTTTGGGCGATTTGTGGGATCAGATCGCTGATAATATGCAAGGTGATAATGCATGGCTTGCACCGATTCTTATTCTGTTTGGTACAATAGCAACTGCTGCAAGTTTAGTCGTTATTTTAAACGTTGACCAGTCAACATTTAAAGGGTACATCTATGATAATGAAACAGGTTTGTATTACTGCCAAAACAGATATTACTCACCATCCTGGGGCAGATTTATCAGCATGGATGATCCGGCTGAGCTGACTCAAAATATGGAAGAACCTCTGAACGCCAATCTCTATACTTATTGCTACAACGATCCTGTAAACAACATTGATCCAAATGGATTGAGCACTTATTCACTTACAGGCGTTGGTCTGCAGGCAGAAATGTCACAAAATCTGCTTTCGATTGGCGGAGATGTTGGTATAGAAATGGTGTATGTTCCAACAAAAGATGAACTTTATACCTATTATTATTACAGTAGCGATGCAGGAACGGGATATATGAATAAAGCGATAAATTATTTAAATAATGCGTTAAATAATATATCGACAAATTCCAATATATCCTTAAAGAATTTGGCAAATCTCTTAAAGCTAAATTATTCTATATCTTTAGGAGTTTTTGGCACATATACAAACAAATCATTCTCATGGCCTTACTCATATACAGGGATGGCTAACAGCAATCAGGTTATGATCGGTAAATGGAACGGATACCAATCGACTTCACCGGGTTGTAAAGCATACGGAATTTATTATTCCCCTGTGGCAAATTCAGGCTCTGCATTTTTAAAAACTTCTGTTATGTATCAAAAGATTGAGTTCGATTCATCAGCAATCAAATCCTATCTCAGTGCACAACAGAATAATATTAAAAATGCAATAAGTTAATAATTTAAACATTCAAAAAAATATATTTTAAGGGGCGTTGGTTATGAAAAAGACCATAAGTTTACTGGTAGCGTTGACAATGATAATAACATCGCTCAGTATCGCTTTTCCGGTATTTGCCGATAAGGGAGTGGCAGTTGATATAGTAGTGGATGAACTATCGGAACTGTACAGGGACGAGGCGGAAGATGATAAAAGTCTTGAAGATTCCGCCGCCAGCCGTGTTATCGTAAAAGCAAATATCGAGCCGGAAACTTACGGCAATGTCGAAATGATAAACGGTACGGATGATGTGTACATTTATCAGTACGAAACGGCGGAAGACGCAGCTAACGCCCTCGAATATTATGATTCCCTAAGTTTTGTTGAATGGGCTGAAACGGACGGAATAGTTGAAAGCCAGAGTTCTTCATTTAGTGCAGATGAAACCTTTTCTTACGGTGCAGATATGCTTGGCAGTAAATATGCAAAGCAATATCTTGAAACGATAGATGCTCCGGAAATCAATATAGCGTTGATTGATGTCGGAATCAATTTTAGATTAAAAAGCTTTAAAGATACGAATCGTGTCATTGATTCAGGTATAAATCTCAGTGATACAGGTGAGGAAGGAACTGCACAGGCAGATGTGGGTAGTTCTTCCAGTGTATATCATGGCTCTCATATTACCAGCATCTTACTTGATAATACCGCTTCCAATGTGAATATTATCGGCTACAAAGCAATGAACAGAGATGGATACGGTACAGTTTCTGCCATATCTGCATCTATTCAGAAAGCAGTTGAAGACGGCGCGGATATAATCAATCTAAGCCTGAATGGAATTGGCGAAACACCTTCTTTGATTAAAGAAGCAATTCAGGATGCATACAGCAACGGCGTAATCTGTGTTGTAGCGGTGGGGAATTACAATGACGATGCTTTGTATTACTATCCTGCGAATATGGACGAAGTGTTTACCGTTGGCGCTATAGACTATAGAGGCAATCCCTGCTATCTTTCCAATTACGGAGAGGAGATTGATTTTGTGGCGCCGGGTTATCAGGTAGAGGTTTACGGATATAATGCTTCGCTTGATGAACCGCAGTATGTAAACGGCACTTCCTTTGCTGCTCCATTTATAGCCGCAGCAAGTGCAGCGGCTCTATCCGTACATCCGGATTATTCTGTAGACGAAATCAAACAGTTGTTAATAGATTCATGTGTTACAAAAAATGACCTCGCTTATTCAAGTCCATATTTAAGAGATATTGAAATAAAAGATAGTTCATTGTCCAGCTTAACTTTCGGTAATTTAGGTGAAAAAGCGAAATCGGAAGAACTGTATTACGGCTATGGTATGCCGCAAATGCAGAAGATTGTGGGAATGGATGAGGTTTGCTCCGCACCGGAATTTTCCGTATCATCAGGAACTTACCATGATGAATTTAAACTCTCACTATCTTCTGCTGCGGGTGCAGAAATCTATTACACAACTGACGGCTCTTATCCAACGGCGGAACGCTCTGAACTGTATACCGAGCCTTTGACTGTTTCATCAACAACCTCTATTCGTGCTGTTGCTTATAGTGACGAAAAAACAAAAAGTGTTTCGTCATCAGCAGTGTACAAAATGGAATATTATGCTGATGAAAACGATTTTACTATAGATAATAGGGGATATATAACAGGCTATACAGGCAAAAAGAATGAAATCATCGTTCCTGAAACAATAAACGGCACAACAGTAAAAGGCGTAGCAGAATATGCGTTTTATGATGACTTTGATCCGGCAGATATGGAAGAATCCCAGCAGGCATGGGATATATCGGAACATCTTCTCGGGATCGTTCTTCCGAATACTGTTACGGAAATTGAGGACTATGCTTTTTTCAGTTTTATACTCAGTTATTTTACTGCACCGGGTCTTAAGATCATCGGTGAAGCCGGTCTAAGCACTCCGCTGGTTTATTTGAATGCGCCGAATATTGAAAGAATTGAAAATTTAGGCTTGAATTATTCAAATTTGTCCGAACTTGATCTTCCAAAATTGAGTTATGCCGGTTATGCCTCATTTAGCGAGAATAAATATTTAGCTAAAGCAAAAATGCCGTCTCTTAATATTGTGCCTGATTCTGCGTTTAATAATTGTTCTCGATTGGAAGAAGTGGAACTCGACAGCGCAGTTGAACTTGAAAGCAGCGCTTTTGAAAATTGTTGGCTTTTAAGAGATGTTTATGTGCCTGATGTTGAAATTATGGGTGATATGGGCTTTGCATACTGTGACAATCTAAGAAAAATTTCACTGCCAAACCTTTTAAGAATGGATGGTAAATGTAATTTCGAAGGGTGTTCAACTTTAACGAAGATAGATTTGCCCATACTGCAAAATATACCGGAGCAAACCTTTATGTACTGCTATATGTTGTCAGATATAAATATGCCAAAGGTTGAGCAGATTGGTTATCAGGCATTCTATGACACATATTCGTTAGGAAATATCCAATTTGATTCACTGAAAGTTCTGGGTGATGAAGTGTTTGTTAACAGTACTGCAAGTGAATTGTATGCTCCAAACTTGGAAACAATGGGAAATAAGGTTTTTGCTTCATATAGTACTTGGAATGATACTTATGCACAAAATACAAATTTAAAAATTATATATGCGCCAATACTGAAAACTTTATCAGATGAAACCTTGGCTTATACAAGCGGACTTACTGAGCTTGATTTGCCTAATCTTAAAACAATAGGAGAAAACGCATTGTATGAGAGCGGTGTAAATTATCTTTACGCTCCTGAACTTGAAACAGCTGAAAGTCTGCCTGTGACAGAAAATGCTGTAGTTGTGGTATCTGATAAATTAACAAACTGTACTTATGTGCCAACTGATACTTCACTCACTGTTCAAGGTGAAAAAGGCTCATACGGCGAGGAATACGCAGATGCCAACAGCCTTGAGTTTATCGATATGAATGATATGGGCGGATCAATAAGGGTTACCGATGCCGGACTTCGATTTGGCTATTCATTTTATGATACGCAGAAAAAAGAAGTTGAGGAATATGGCTTTGTTTATGCCGCCGGAGAGCAGGACAGAAATGAATTGACCGTAGAGCAGATAGACAATGAAAGCGTATTGCAACTTGTTGCATACAACCGCTTAACGCATGAGGACGAGACAACAACATTTAATCTTGTATTCACGGATATTCCGCAGGCGTCCTATGATACGGAAGTAACGGCAAGGGCGTATGTTAAGATAGACGGAAAATACTTCTACTCTGATGTTACGACCCGCAGTTTCAATCAGGTTGCGAACGCCGTTCTTGCGGATGATGAAATAGACCAAAACACGAAGAACACGCTTACAAAACTATATGAGGAGGTGTGATCATGAAAAAGGAATATTACGAAAAGCCGGAAACCGAAATAAATGAATTTAAAACGGTTGATGTTATAACAACAAGCGGACCGACTGATGATAATCCAACTACTTGGCCGTTCGGATAAGAGGTACAAATGAAAAAGAAACTAATCATTATATTTTCTTTAGTGTTGTTATGCGGCGCCTTAGTTTCCTGTTCCGTAAACAGCAGTAGTGAAAATATTTCAACTACTGCTGTTACGGATAATGAAGGCTCAACTCACTTCTATGAAACTGTAACGGATGAAAACGGAGACACTGTTACGGCACAGAACGGCGAAAAGGTATTTGCCGAAATTGAGACCAATAATGACGGAACTGCTGTAACAAAAAGCAACGGCAAATTTGTTACTAAAGAAGAAACTACAGTGTTTTCAAATCAAAACACATCAAGCAATACAAATGGTCATTCAAGCAGCGGTGGTTCCTCAGATGATAATGAGGTTGTATTTGAACCCGATGTAGATGAAAATACAACTTCAGAAAATCCTACAAAGAATACAACCACAACAGAGCCTACAACGGTTCCTGCCGGCGATACTACAACACGGTCTGCTACTGACGCTGACGGGTGGATCAATAAATGGTATTAAATTTAAAGTTCGTAAAATGAGATCAACTCATCAATCAACATAAAATGATTGGTAGGTTGGTTTTGATTAAATGATGTTTATTATTAAATTTAAATAACTTGAATTCATTTTCAAAGTGTCAACAATGTTAAGGGACATCTGAAATATGTCTTAAACATTAATTTGTGAGATATAATGCAAAGTTCGGATTTTACTCTGATTCAGTGATATCTTCGTAATGTGTTCAGAGAAAGAGAAAGTAAAATATTAGAATACTTAGAATAAATATAATCTTAAAGGTTTACTCGATATAATGCACCAAATTCAATTATTTTTGGCTGCTGGAAATTAATAGGCTTGCAAATTAGTCTTAGAATATTGTCATCAAAACAAATTGATGTTTACAAAATTAAATTGATAAACATGATTGTTTTAAGTAAGCATTATGTTTATTCAGTATTTTCGGAGATTTCGTGATGAATAAGAAAAACATGTTAAAATATTTTAAGGATTTAAGAGAAAAAATTAATAAAGGGAAATTAATTATTTTTGTAGGAGCAGGCGTATCTAAAAATGTAGAAGGTATGCCAAGTTGGGGAGAACTTGTTGATGCAATGGCGAAATATATTAATTACGATAAATGCTCCCAATGTGCAAATTTTAGTGATGAATGCAAGGAGCCTTGTGTACATAATTGTCCCCTTTCTACCGATGAATTTTTGAAGATACCACAGTATGTATATAACACAAGCAAGAATGAATATATTAGGATTTTAGAAGAAAAAATTAAATCAAAAGAAGGCGGTGAAACCATTGATGCACCGTTGTCACATGCTATTTTTGACTTGCTGCCGGCTCACATTATTACAACTAATTATGATCATTTGCTTGAAGATTGTTCGAATGAAAAACGTGAAAATTATGATGTTATAATCAAAGATTCGGATTTATTAAACAGCGAAAAAAGCAAGTATATTATTAAAATGCACGGTGATATTAAATATCCTGATTCCATTGTTTTGAAAGAAGCAGATTATTTATCATATTCACAGAATCATGTGTTAATAGAAATGTTTGTAAAGTCTTTACTTGCAGATCATACCATTCTATTCTTGGGATATTCATTAAATGATTATAATATTAAATTGATGATTAATTGGATCAATTATATACGAATTCACAATAAAAAATTAGATAAAAAAACTCGTATGGGATATATTGTTGTGGATGACGAAAATATAAATAGCAATCAAATTAATTATTTAAAAAATAATTATATTGAACCTATTAACATTTGTAAATTAACCAAAATTCATGATATACCCAATGAGCTTACAGATGAGCGAGGAAAAAGATTATATAGTTTTCTGCGATTCATTAGTAATCCATTGGAAGAATTTTTAATTGGAAAAAGTACTTCTTTCTTCTCTAATGTACTTTCCTTTATGAAACAATTTAGTTTTATTGATATTGACAATTTATGCTATCTTTTATCATTAAGTGCATTTCCTATAACTGATAATTCTTTAACTTTATATAATGACGAACAATTCAATTCATTAACGGAGTTCTTATCTGCAAAAAAAGCCGAATCATTAGAATTAAATCAGTTATTTTTTGATGCAGGCATATATGTAATAGAACCAAATCCACAATCTAAATTAAATAAAGAATATAATTATTTTACTATACCAGTTGGAAGAAGTTCTTTATTTAAGAATGATTTTTATATATTATATTTGTCTAATAAGTATATAGAGTTACAAAGAAAAACTTGCGAAAGTAATTTAAATTGTTTAGAATCTTGTTTTTACTTAATCTTAGTAGAAGGTTATACAAGAAATGCTTTAGAAAAATTTCAATCTATAGATTTTACACAGTTAAATGTATCGCAAAAAATAAGTTTTTTATTTAATGAGCAAGTTTGGGAAACCAGAAAGTTAAAAAACTTTGATAGTAAAAAAATTACAGATTATATAAATGGTATTACAGATATTAGAGTTAGAAAAGCATTTTCCTTATATAATGATATTTTTGAAGGTAATTATCAAAAAATTTATCAAACAAACGAAGCTTTGGAAAAACTAAAAGATTTATATAAACCGCAAAATTCACATATTCTTATAAGTGGTGATTTTTTAGAGAATTTATACCAAATAAGAAGAATTGCATACGAACAATATACTTTTTATTTTAAAAATGATTTGATATTTAAAAACTTTTCAGATTTTAAAATTATTTTTTCCATTTACATTGAATCAATTATATGTACTAATGTGACAAGGCACACAGAAAACAATTCCAATTTTTTCAGATCAACAAATTTAAATAATTATGAAATAAACAAATTAGATCTTGATATACTTACAAAATGTCAGAATTTTAAAGATTTTAATAATTTAATACAAAAGTATCATTTAGAAAAGTTTGAATTAGAGGAAAACTTTAATAGTTATATTGTTGACTGTTTTGAGAATTTGATTGAATCACTATGCAGTTTGAAGCAGTATAATAACAATTCCTCTATTCCATCTATATTCATAAATTATTTAATTTTAATTTCACATATAGAACTGGATAGTAGTCTTAAATTAAAATTAAAAAAAATTACTGAAAAACTTTTTAATGATAATGATTTTTTATGCTTTTTCTTTTCTACTAAGTTTTTTAATATACCGATTAGAAATAATTCTTTAAATAACTTTTTGAACTTATTACCAAAGTCTAACGATTTAAATATTGTTGAAAAAATCATGAAAAGTCCTAATTTTAATGAATATTATAACAATTCTAATGATTTTATAGTTAGAAAAATATTAGGCTATTTTATAAATGATTTAGAAAAGGAAGAAGTTCAAGAAAAACTTTACAAATTGATTGACGGTTTTGATGGCCGAGAAAAAGTGATGGCTATAAGATTATTGTATAGTTATATAACAGCTAGTAAATACATTTGTAAAATTAAAGAGTTTATAAAAGATAATTTTAATATTTTATCATCTTTTGATATATTTGATTTTGTATTCAATGATTTATTACAAATTGATAAAAATATGGATGAAAATTTAATTTCATCAACTGTTAATCTCTATAAAAAGCAATTAAAATCAGGCATTCATCCATATCCTGATCCAGTTGAAGAAAAGATTAATATTATTTGCATTTTATATATGAATGATAAGATAACCAATTTGACACAACTCGAAGAAATTAAAAATTCAAGTCCATTTTTACAATTTATATTTGATACAGATAATTTCGATTATAACAGAATAGATTTATCAAACTATATGTGGGAAAATTTTGCTAGAAGTAAAAAGTTTAGAAAAACTTTTCTTGTTCATAAGGACAAATTGATTCCCCAGATTAAATCAAAAATTGAAACAGGTGAGGCAACAGATTTTGAGCGAATGTTTTTATATGGCGTTTTGCTTAATGAAGATGAACTTTATAAGCTTTAATGTCGATTTTACTAATTTAATAGTATTCTTTTTCAACTCATCAATCAACATAAAATGATTGATGAGTTGATTTTTGATTGATGAAATGGTATACTTGAATCGGTGATGCTATGAACGAATATCCGTTTAAAATTACTGATAATATATTGAACGATGTAACCGAAATATCACGTCTGGTCGGTATAGTAAGCGTCAGTTCAAAATTGACAAGAGATCCTACTTTAAGAAGAGCGAATCGTATCAATACAATCTATTCATCTCTTGCAATAGAGCAAAATACTTTAAGCATGGATCAGGTAACTGCTGTAATTTCAGGCAAAAGAGTAATCGCTCCGCCAAAAGACATTGCAGAGGTGAAAAATGCTTATGAGATATATGAACATCTCGATGAGCTTGATCCTTACTCGGTGGACTCTTTGCTGTTTGCGCACAATATTATGACACGTGGTCTTGTAAGTGAATCCGGTATGTTTCGCTCCAAACCTGTTGGCGTAGTTGATGCAAAAGGGAATGTGTTTCATTTTGGTACTTTACCGCAGTATGTTCCCGATTTGGTAATGAAATTGCTTTCATGGGTCAAAAACAGTGAGTTGCCGATGCTTATTAAAAGCTGCGTATTTCATTATGAGTTTGAAGTGATACATCCGTTTTCAGACGGCAACGGCAGAATCGGTAGATTGTGGCATACGCTGCTCTTGTCTAAATGGAATCCGATTTTTGCGTGGATTCCTGTAGAATCTATCATTCATGACAGGCAAAGCGAATACTACAAGGCTATCAATGATTCCAATGACGCCGCAGATTCTACGGCTTTTATCGAATTTATGCTATCGGCAATAAAAGACGCGCTACTTGAAACAATGGATGCCAATAAGCCTAATAAGTCCGGTACAGACAAAAATGATTACAGATGGAGCGTAATCTCTGATTTCTTAAATGAAAATAACTATATCCTAAATGCAGATGTTAGAAGACTTTTAAATGTTTCATCTGCGACTGCTAATCGAATCTTATCTGGGTTTGTGTCAACTGGCAAACTTGTCAAAATCAGAAAAGGGAAGACCTGGGCATATATTAAAGGTTAAAATTTCAAAGTAACTTTTATATTGTTACTCATCAAAATATAAGGCAGGGGTGGTAAAGTATATGAACTTAGTCAAAGAGTTTTTGGATGCAATTGACTCGGTTATAGTCATAAATAAAATGAAAATCTGTTGATAAATCGATAGATTTGTTTTATAATAAACTAAAATAAATATGCGAGGGATTGTTTTGTATATTTCAAATGAAAAGGCGATAAACAGCGCCGCAGCTTCTCTTGAAATGGAAGGCTTTGTCATCTCAGATGATTATAAAGAGCTGTGCAAAAAGCTTCTTAATAAAGAAATAACGATGGCGCAGTATATTGAGATCATTAAAAATCATCAGGGTATTAACGTATAATGAGTTATAGCATTGATTCTTCCACAAGTAATTGTTATGAGGGCACAACCTGCTTAATAAATAAATGGGGTATTACTGATGAAAACAAACTAAAAGAATTTGAGGGCGCTGTGACTTTTGCAAAAGCAAGCGAACTTGAACTCAATCCTATCAGTGATACTTTTGATGTTGAACATTACAAGTTAATTCACAAATATTTATTTGAAGATATTTATGATTGGGCAGGTGAATACCGAACTGTTAATATCAGTAAAAAAGGAACAAAGTTTGCTTCGGCAGATCAGATTTCTGATTTAATGAACGCATGCTTTATGCGTTTAAAAGATAATAATTATTTTCAAAATAAATCATTTGACGAATTTGTTGATAACATTGTTGATTTCTACAGTGTTACAAATATGATTCACCCTTTCAGAGAGGGTAACGGAAGAACACAAAGATTATTCATTTCACAGCTTATTCGATTTAATAATTATGATATCGATTTTTCATCGATTGATAAGGATGAACTTATGATAGCAACTATCCATGCCGCTAATGGTATAGTTGACTATCTTAAAGATGTTTTTTATAATAATATTAAAAAGTCAAAATAACTTTTTGCCTGCCCATTCAAGCAGGCTTATTTTTTGTTTTATTTTATTAATCCCTATCCTTAGCGCTACCATTGCATCAGTACAGCGTGTCCGATATGAAAGCGGCAGGCGAAATTGAAAGTATTGATGAGTAAGAGTATTGAGCAGAACGGACTAAAAATCTGAAAAAGAAAAAAGTGGACTCATATTAAAGTTTAAAATTCAAAATGACTTTTATATTGTTACTCATCAAAATATAAGGCAGGGGTGGATCGAATTTTGCACCTCTGTCTTGTTTAGTATTAAAGTGAATTTCATTAGACGAATATAACTTGCTAACATTATCAACTGATGTTATAATGTAGAAAAGATTGGTGGTGAGAACAATGCAAAGCCTTAACGGAAAAATCATGTCGGCGGATATTCCTGTTGCCACAATAAAAAATGGTGTTGTGGTTGATAAAAACGAGAAACTTGCGCCCTTATTTTTCAACAGATGTGATGATGTTTCTGCTTGGTTAAAAGGTCGCGCCATTGATTCTCATCGTGCCAATTCAAGGCTTTTGAAAAAAGCACTTCGTCTGCAAAACAAAGACGAAATCAGTACGGTGCTTGCAGTTAATGCCGTTACAATTACGGATAATTTTTGGTTTTGTGAAGACGGCTCTGATTTAACTTGGGATGATGTCCGTTTCAAAGAGAATTATTTTGACAGTCTTGCGCTTCGTGGTGATCCGAACAGTTTCAATCAAAAGCCGTCAAGAACTCCCGAACTCACGAATATCGGTAGTTATGAGAAGTGTTGGCGACTCATTGACGGCGCTTGGTGGATGTTTAAGTCCGGTAATGAGAACGAACTGTTTTCAGAGTTGTTTATCTGCAAATTAGGTTCGTCTTTAGGCTTTGATATGGCTTATTATGAGATGGATGGCGGCTATATCAGAACAAGAGACATTACCGAAAACGAAAGATATAATTTTGAGTCGGCAGAATCTCTTGTAGGTGATGACGAGGATTACTGTAAAAACTTTGATGTCTTTTATAGTATCTCAGAGAATCTGGCAGAAGATTACTTGAAACTCATTTACCTTGATACTGTTTGTATGAATATGGATCGCCATACAAAAAATTATGGTGTATTAAGAGATCCCAAAACTGGGAATATAGTAAAACTTGCTCCTAATTATGATAACAATATTGCTTTAATTTCCCGTGGATATCCAAGGTTTATAAAGCGTAAAAACGATACGCTTATTGATTTGTTTATCGAGTTGTTAGAGAGTAATAAAGAGGCGCTTAGGCTGTTTAAGGATCTCAATATCCCCGTAATTACCGATGAACTTATAAGAAAATGTATTTCAGAAACTCCATTTGATGTTGACGGAGACAAAATTTCAGAATTCATACTTAACGGACAGAAAAGAATATTTGATTTCTTAAATAATCAACATTGAATTTTTCAATAGCATCAAAAAAGCATCAATCGCCGGATTGATGCTTGATTTTTTATCTAAATTTGGCTTAAAACCTTATAAGAAACAAGTAGTTGTTCATGGATTCATAAGACCGCGTCCACTCCAAAACCGCGTGCCGAGGGTTCAAGTCCTTCTGCCCCTGCCATAAAGCGTTACCAAAAAAGATGTAACGCTGAAAAAGCCCGATTTATCGGGCTTTTTTTATTGGTATAAACCAATAAA
>OGOJ01000540.1_pt1 | contig 34784 bp, 20 predicted proteins | sample 1552601 | NCBI WGS metagenome assembly OGOJ01 (sample SAMEA2580184, study PRJEB22360) | human gut metagenome | biome: human gut; feature: human-associated habitat; material: faeces | place: Denmark | collected 2008/2010
CCATGGTTGCAGGATCCATCGGGATTCCGCCGTACGGTACGATTGCTGCATCATGCCATCCCTGCTCTTTGTCCCAGTCCATGACAAACATATAGTCTGTAAAGTGTTTTCCGAATCCAAGATTTTTCTGATCCGGTTTTTCCTGTAAATGTTCTCTTTTTTCAAATCTGATATCCATTTTTTGCCTCCCCGGCAGTTGAGGATAAGTTTGTTCAGCTGCCTGTATATTTAGATTCAATAGTGATAGTATAAAACTGTACCCGAAAACAGTCAATAGAAAATACGACTAATTTTTCATTTTTTCGTTCTTATTTATTGTATCTTTTCCGTATTTTCCTGTATCCGCCGCATTTTTTCTTCTTTCCCGGCACAGCCATTGTGTTTTTTTCTATTATCTGTTAGAATGGCAGACAAGAACCTGATAAGACTTGAACACGAAAAAGGAAGGTAATACAAATGAGTGAAGAATTATTCAACAGCGCATCCTGCAGCGGAGACTGCGCAGACTGCGGCAGCGACTGCCAGGATCTGGATCAGCCGACTGTTACCCTGACACTGGACGACGATACCGAAGTAAAATGTGCCGTACTGACCATTTTCCCAGCTCCGAACCAGAAAGAGTACATCGCTCTTCTGCCGCTCGATGAAAACGGCGAGAACGAAGACGGCGAAGTTTATCTGTATCGTTACTACGAAGAGAACGGCCAGCCGAACCTCGACAACATCGATTCCGATGAAGAGTACGAAATTGCAGCAGACGCATTCGACGAGCTGATGGATACCGAGCAGTTCAACGAGATGGAAGAAAATTCCACCGAAGAGTAAGAATCACAGACTTTGAAACGATTGCAGAACCCGGCGGGAGACCCTATTTTCCTGCCGGGTTTTTCTCTCTTTTTCTCTCAAATTCCCATTATTTCTTATTTGTACAGCTTTTCTGCATCTCTCTTTAAGATCTGTTTCTATTCTTTTACAGACGTATAATATATGTGAGTAGCAATTTTCATGCCGCTACATTACATAGGAATACGAGGTATCTTTTTATGAGAGATAAAGATGTGATACAGCACATTCAGGATTTATGCAAAGAGCGTTCCTGGACTTATTACCGTCTTGCAAAAGAGGCGGACATTCCCTATTCTACCTTAAATAATATGGTAAACCGCACCAATATTCCAACCATCCCTACCCTGCAGAAGCTCTGCGACGCTTTCGGCATCACACTTGCCGATTTCTTTCTCGACGAGCCGGATGCCCTGCAGCTTACCGAAGGACAGCAGGAAATCATTACGCTTTACAATAATCTTTCGCTGGAGAAAAAGAAAATCTTAAAAGCTTATATGAAAGGTCTTCTGATGGAAGTCTGACTTTTCCGGCATCATAAGTATCACAGATAAAGAAAGTTCCGTTTTTTGTTTTTCTGAAACAGAGGCGGAACTTTTTTTCTGTCGATAAACTTTTCTTAAATTTTTCTAAAGCCCGGGACTTTTCCCGTATTTCGTTGTAGAATAAAGGACAACTGTTCACATATTAATCACAGAAGGAGTTACCCTTTCATGCTACAGATTCAGCATATCAAAAAAGAATACCGGACCGGGACGCTGGTACAGAAAGCGCTCGACGATGTGTCCTTAAATTTGCGCGACAACGAGTTTGTCGCTATTTTAGGGCCGAGCGGTTCCGGAAAGACGACGCTTCTGAACATCATCGGCGGACTGGATCAATATACCTCCGGCGATCTTGTCATCGGCGGACGCTCGACGAAGGACTTTTCCGCGCGGGATTGGGATACCTACCGCAACCATTCCATCGGTTTCGTATTCCAGAGCTACAATTTGATTCCGCACCAGAGCGTGCTGTCAAATGTTGAGTTGGCATTGACTTTGGCTGGCATTTCCAAGAAGGAGCGCCGTGCGAGAGCGATTGAGGTGTTAAAGAAGGTAGGCTTGGCGGATCATATTCATAAGCGTCCAAATCAGATGTCCGGAGGCCAGATGCAGCGTGTAGCGATTGCGCGTGCTTTGGCGATGGAGCCGAAGGTACTGCTTTTGGATGAGCCTACCTCCGCACTTGATCCGGAAATGGTCAAGGAGGTACTGGATGTTATCAAGCAGCTTGCCAATACCGGTATAACCATGGTTCTTGTTACCCATGAAATGGGTTTTGCCAAGGACGTATCGGATACAGTTTATTTCATGGACGGCGGGTACCTGATTGAAAGCGGTACGCCGGATGAAGTATTCAATCATCCGAAAACGGAACGTGCGAAGAAGTTCCTTGCTTCTGTTTTGGTATAAGGATACACCAATGAAAATATTTATAATTAATCCTGACTTTGGGGTTACTCCTGAGCAGATGGCAGCACGCTGTCATCTGCTCAGTGTGCATGTAGGTCCGGATGTGGAGCTGCACATGGAGTGCCTTGTTGAAAATCATATCGAAATTGATTCTGCTCTGGATGCTGCGCTTGCTGCGCCCGAGATTATCAAAATGGCTGTGCGTGCGGAAAGCGAAGGCTATGACGCAGTCGTGCTGTACTGCTTCAGTGACCCCGCGGTGGATGCCTGCCGTGAGGTGGTGAGCATACCTGTAGTGGGCGGCGGTCAGGCTAGCTGTCTTCTGGCACCGCTGGTAGGCAGGCAGGCCGGGCTTTTGCTGGCAGATACGACACGCTATGCGGAAAAGCAGCTTTTTGTTGCTCAATGCGGTGTTGATTCTGCGCGTATTGCTGCAATTGGTGGTATTGAGGCCCGTGGTGTCGATTTGTGGGCAGAGCGTGAGCGGGTTCTGGACCTGCTTACGGAAGCCGGCAAAAATTTGCTGGCGGTAGGCAGAGTGCAGGTACTGCTTTTGGGTTGCTTATCCTTTTTAGGTTTGGCGCACCCGCTCAGTGAGCGTCTGGGCGTTCCTGTTGTTGACCCGGCGGTGGCACCTGTGGCGCTGGCGGAATGCCTTGTGCGGCAGGGGCTCAAAACAAGCCGCAAGGCTTATCCTGCACCGCCGTTGCGCAAACGTACGTGGCAGAGCGGCCAATTATAAACAGCTTGCTTTTCTATAGGAAATAGTGTAAGATAATATTAGTATCAAAATCTTAAGAAGAGAGGTTACTGTTTTAATGAAAAAGAGCTTATTGACTTTGATTATGGCTTTGGTTATGGCTTTAGCTTGCGCAACCAGTGCTTTTGCGGAAGATTTGGGTTATGTAAATGTTGAACGTGTTTTCCGCAGCTATCCTGATATTCAGACTACTATGAGCGCTATCAATCTGGAGCGCCAAAAGGCTGAAAATGAATTCAACCAAAAGGCTCCGAACCTTGATGACAAGGGCAGACGTGAACTGGGCGAAAAATTATCCGCTCAGGTAGATAAGAAGGAAGCTTCCCTGCTGAATCCTATCCGCGAAAAAATCCGCAAAACTATCGGCCAGGTTGCAAAAGCTCATGGCATTGCTAATGTAGTTGATGCAGGTGCTGTTGTATTCGGCGGCAAGGATCTGACTGAAGAAGTTATCGCTGCTGTTGCTCAAGGCAAATAAAGGCTAATGTTATTGAAGGCTGTCGCAGGCAAGCGACAGCCTTTTTTAGTGAGTGTGATATAATATAAGTACATTTTTGCGAGGTGAAGCTGATGGCGCACTGTCCTTTTGATTTTTTTACTGACGGAAAGAAACATAATATCTGCCTTGTCGGCGGTGGTGGTAAAACGACGGTTATGTACGAGCTGGCAGCGGCTTGGGCAGCCTGCGGACGCAGGGTACTAGTGCTGACGAGTACGCATATCCTGTGCCCTGCAGATGGCAGCTTTGCTGGCGATGTGCCTGCGGTGCAAAATTTGTGGCAGCAGGGGCGTTATGCCGTTATCGGTACACCGGAGTTTGCTACCGGTAAGCTGACGTTACCGCCGCAAAGCGTGTATGAAGCGCTGAAGCTGCAGGCTGACGTAATTTTGTGTGAGGCCGATGGTTCCAGACATCATCCCTGCAAGGTGCCTGCGGAGTATGAGCCTGTAATTTTGCCTGACAGTGACATAGTGCTTGCTGTTGCCGGTATGGATGCTTTAGGCAATTCGCTGCAGCAGGCTTGCCAGCGTCCACAGCTGGCGGCAGAGCTTTTATGCTGCAGCGCAGAAAAAATCATTGATGCGCAAATGCTTGCTTCGCTGCTGCTTTCGGAGCAGGGGACACGCAAAAGTGTCGTCGTACGCGCTTATTATATTGTCTTGAATAAATGCGACCTGCTAAAAGCAGCGCAACAGGAGGAAATGCTTCGGCTGTTAGTGGGTGCAGGAATGGACGAGCATAGAATATGGCTTCGTGAAAGGGGAGAATAACAAATGCTGAAGATTATTGTACGCGGTGGCGGTGACTTGGCAACAGGCGTTATCCATCGCTTGTGGGGAGCAGGTTTCAAAGTTTTAGTGCTGGAATGTGCTAAGCCTGCGGCGATTCGTCGACAGGTAGCGCTGTGCGAAGCGGTGTATCAGGGCAGCGCTCAGGTAGAAGGCCTGACTGCAAGGCTGATAAACTCTCTTGCTGAGGCAGATGCTGTCTGGGAGCATGATGAAGTACCGGTGTTGGTTGATGAAGCAGCGGATAGTGTGCATGCTTTTGCGCCTGATATTGTGATTGATGCGATTATTGCCAAGCGTAATCTTGGTACAAGCAGTACAATGGCACCGCTTGTTATTGCTTTAGGCCCCGGCTTCAGCGTGGGCGCAGATGCCGACGTAATTGTAGAAACGAAGCGCGGTCATAACCTGGGACGCATTATCCGCAACGCCAGTGCTGCACCTAACAGCGGCGTGCCCGGTAATATCGCAGGCTATAGCAAGGAGCGTGTGCTGCACGCACCCTGCGCAGGTGTTCTGTACGTTGTTCATGACATTGGCAGCATTGTGGAAAAGGGCGAAACTATTGCAACTATTACCGACGGCAGTAATCAGGTGGCGGTAAAGGCAACACTGTCCGGTCTGATTCGCGGCATGATTCGCGATGGCTTTGCTGTTACCAAGGGCTTTAAAATTGCCGATATCGACCCACGTAAAGAAGAACTGGCCAACTGCTTTACGATTTCGGATAAGGCACGCTGCATTGCCGGCAGCGTTCTGGAATTAGTCTGCCGTTATGCACAGGAGAAACAAAAATGAAGGATTTAATGAAAAAAATACAGGCGCAGGCTTTGGATTCGCAGCCTTGCTATCTTGTTGCATTGATTGAGAGTGAAGGCTCTACTCCGCGCACCAGCGGCGCCTATATGCTGGTCGGAGAAAAGGGTTTGCTTTACGGAACCATCGGCGGCGGCGGTATGGAATATGCGGCGCAGCAGCTGGCACAGCAGCGTCTGCGCTGCGGTGGCGGCAGCTTTGTCAAAACATTTGACCTTTCTCCGGCAGCAGGCATGGCCTGCGGCGGCAGTTGCCAGGTGCAGTTCTGCTACCTGCCTGTGGGGGAAGAAACGGGGGTCTTGCCAGAGGAAGCTCTTAGTGCAATGAAGCAGCGTGCTCCCTGGTGGTTTTTACTGCCTTTGGGTGAAGGCAATGCACTGCCGCAAATAAAAAAAGACCTGCAGCTTGCAGGTCGCAGAGGTGTAATCAATATAGATGGCTGCGCTTATTATGCGGAGCACTATGATTATGACGGTTCGGTTTATGTTTTTGGCGCAGGTCATGTTGCGCGTGAGCTGGTGCCGCTTTTGAGTCATCTCGGGTTTAAATGCATCGTGCTGGATGACAGGGCGGAGTTTGCGGATGCGGCAGCCTTTCCGCAGGCGGAGCATGTACAGCAGGTTGATTTTACTAAGCTGCAGGAGGTTTGCAGCCTGACGGCAAAGGATTATGCGGTAGTTATGACGCGCGGTCACGTGCATGACGCCAATGTGGAGCGCTATCTGTTGACTACGCCTGTGGGTTATATCGGCATTATGGGCAGTAAAAATAAAGCAGCCATGGCCAGAGCCGCTTTGTTGGCGGACGGTTACAGCGAGCAGCAGCTCGCGCGTGTTATTACGCCCATCGGCATCGACATAGGCAGTGAGACGCCGGCGGAGATTACGGTGAGTATTGCAGCACAATTAATCCAAACTAGGGCAGAACGCGTATAAAGCACCGTATACTTTATCGAGAGGGCCTCGACGTAGCAGTAGTACGTCGTCGGCCCTCTCTCTTCGTCTCCGGTACTTTCTCCGCGTTCTGTTGATTATAAAGTATAATGCATCATATACTTTCATCAGGAGGCCTTTGACGTAACGGGAGTACGCCGTCGGGCCTCCTTCTTCGTCTCTGATACCTTCTTCGCGTTCTGTTTAATGGTAAAGGTATCAAATATTTTCTTCGTGTTCTGTTTAAATAGTAAAGCGTTCTGGTACCTTTTCTGCGTTCTGCTGATGAGTAAAGGGGAATGTACCACATACTTTATCTATATAAAAATGAGCATCTCGACGTAGCAAAAGTACGTCGTCGGTGCTCATTTTTATATTTCTCTTTTGAATTGCGAACGAAAAAAGCTATCTGATAAAATTTATACGGATTTTCTCTGTAATTTTCTTTACAATATTGCCTGATATGCGATAAAATATATGCATGAAAAATGAAGGGGTGCTTATATGTCTAAGTTTGTTAAACTGTCTGAGGAAGCTTATAAGTTTGAAGGCAAGCTGTCTTTGAGCTCGGCTATTCCTTTAGGTCTGCAGCATGTTTTGGCTATGTTTGTTGGCAATCTTACACCGGTTCTGATTATTGGTGGTGCCTGCGGCATTGTCGGCGGTGCCGGTTTTGAACAGCTGCAGGTTGTTTTGATTCAGAATGCGATGATTGTTGCAGGTCTGGTAACTCTGTTGCAATTATATTCCGTTGGTCCCTGCGGTGGCAAGGTGCCCATTATCATGGGTACAAGCTCCGGCTTTATCGGCGTATTTGCCGGTATCGTTGCAACCTTGGGAAGCGGTGTTGTCGCCTATGGCGCTATTATGGGTGCTTCGATTATCGGCGGTGTTTTTGAAGCAGTGCTTGGTCTGGTGCTCAAGCGTATCCGCCGTTTCTTTCCGCCTGTTGTCTGCGGTACTGTTGTACTGTCCATCGGTCTGTCGCTGATTTCCGTAGGTATCAATTCCTTTGGCGGCGGCTTCAAGACGAGGGATTTCGGTTCTATTGAAAACCTGCTGCTTGGCTTGTTTGTGCTTTGCGTTATTCTTTTCTTCAAGCATGGCACCAAGGGCTTTTTGAGTTCTTCTTCCATTCTGCTTGGTATTATCGCCGGTTACATTGCTGCTATTTTCATGGGCTTTGTACTGCCTACAACTGCAGTTACGCCTGACGGAGTGGAATACACCAAATCCTGGGTACTGCATTGGGACAAGGTAGCGAACGCCTCCTGGTTCGCTGTGCCTCAGCTTATGCCTGTTGATATCGTATTTGATATGCGTGCTATTATGCCTGTATTGATTATGTTTGTTGTTACTGCGGTTGAAACTGTCGGTGATATTTCCGCCGTTGTTGAAAGCGGTCTGAACCGTGAAGCTACGGACAAGGAATTGTCCGGCGGCGTTATTTGTGACGGCATCGGCTCTGCTATTGCTGCTGTCTTCGGCGTACTGCCCAATACTTCCTTCTCTCAGAATGTCGGTCTGGTTGCGATGACGAAGATTGTTAACCGTTTTGCTTTGGCAACCGGTGCGGTATTTTTGATTCTCTGCGGCCTGATTCCTAAGCTGGGCGCTTTGGTTTCCATTATGCCGCAATCCGTTCTGGGCGGCGCTGCCGTAATGATGTTCTCCTCGATTGTTGTCAGCGGTATTCAGCTGGTTACTAAAGAGAAGCTTAACCCGCGCAGCCTGACGATTATTTCCGTTGCTTTAGGCGTTGGCTATGGCATGGGCGCTACACCCGGCATTCTGGCACACTGCCCGGAGGCTATGCGCATGATGTTCGGTGAATCCGGTATCGTTCCGGCAGCCTTTGTAGCAATTCTGCTGAATGTTATTCTGAATAGGGGCGAAGACGCTCAAGCGTAATTTTATCCTGCTGGGTATCGATATCCAGCAGCTCGTTGATATCCTGAACCGGTACTTTTACTACCAGTTCAGGATATTTTTTTGTCAGTACGGAACCACCTTTGTCCTGTGGCAGCTGCTGCAGCTCGTCGGCAAATTTTGCAGGGAAGATGATGGGGTTACCGGGAGTTTCTTCGTAATACAGGCGATGGATTTTTTGCGGTTGCGCTAAAAAGCTTTCGGTGAGGCGGATGAGCGAAACCTGTTGTAAAAGCGGTTGGTCGGCAACAGCGAAAAGCAGGCCTTCGGCCTGAGGCAGGGGCTGTTCTATATAAGCTGTGCCCAGGCGCACGGTATCGCTCAGATAGGGCTTGTCGTGGAGCAGGCAGGGGATTTGCTGCTGCGCGCAGATATCCGCAACCTCCTTATGGCGTGTAACAACGATACGCTTGGCGAAAAGTCCTTGGCTGATATCAAGGATGTGCTGCAGCATGGGCGCTCCGTCGATGGCTGTCAGCAGCTTGTTGACACCGAAGCGGCGGCCTACGCCGGACGCCAGGATGATGCAGGCTATTGTAGAATATTTTACGTTCATAGGTCTACCTCACGGTTTTGATTATATATCTTTATTATAAGACTGAATGGTAGAGCTAACAAGCGGGTGAGTACCGGTTAGCGGAAGAATATATTTTGTACGCAAAAACAAAAAAACTCTGTAACCGAAGTTACAGAGTTTAGTTTCAATTGGTGGCCCTGGCAGGATTCGAACCTGCGACCTTTTGATTCGTAGTCAAACGCTCTATCCAACTGAGCTACAGAGTCACATCAGCGTTGCTGTTGTTTCAAGCAACAATGATATTATAGCGAAAAGTACGCTTCTTGTCAACACTTTTTTGCAATTATTTTTTTGATTTTTTGCCGACAGCTTTTTCTTTGGCAACAGGATGATGTTTTTCCAGCCAACCGCAGTAAATGAAGAAGCCTAAGGCAACGAGGAAGAAGCCTAAGCTGGTTGCCTGAGCGGACTTCAGTCCGAACATCCAGGGTTCGGCATAGTCACCGCGCAGCATTTCCTCAAGCACGTAACGGTCACCTACGCCGGTTTGCACGGTTTTGATGCCCATGGAACGCAGGGCGAGTTTCAGGCCGAGGTTGCTCATCACGGTTACCACGAGGGTGTCGTGGTTGAGCTTGCCCGCATTCTTCTTGGCACGCGCAAGAATGCCCATGATTTGATCGCCGTTGACCATGGTGCCGTCTTCATCCACGGCGAGGCAACGGTCGGCGTCACCGTCGAAGGCCACACCCAGATCGGCTCCGGAGGCCTTGACCATGGCCTGCAGCTGTTCGGGGTGTGTGGATCCGGCGTTCTTGTTGATGTTGTAGCCGTCTGGCGAAGCGTTGATCACGATCACGTCTGCACCGGCGCGGCGCAACGCTTCCGGCGCGACCACGGAGGTGGCGCCGTTGGCGCAGTCGGCCACGACTTTCAGTCCTTTCAGCGGTGTCGGCTGGGACTTGTCAGGCCCAATGGGAGCGATGGTAGACACCAGATGGTCGATATACAGGTTGGTTGCGGTTGCCGTGTCGTGGCTGATGCGGCCCACACCGGCACCGGTCGGACGTTCCCAATCCTGGCCGAGCACACTTTCGATTTCGTCTTCTTTGGTATCAGGCAGTTTGAAACCGCCACGTGCGAAGAATTTGATGCCGTTGTCGGGCATGGGATTATGGGATGCGGAAATCACGGCACCCATTTCCACATTCAGCACGGAAGTCAGGTATGCGACACCCGGAGTTGGAATAATGCCCGCGTCGATCACGTCAAATCCGCCTGCGGACATGCCTGCGGACAGTGCCGCTGCAAGAAAATCGCCGGAAACGCGAGTATCGCGGCCGACCAGTGCACGGCGACGACCGTCGAATTCGCTTTTGTCTCCGTCATCGCCAAGCACGCGCACCGCAGCATCGCCCAAATCCAACGCAAGCTGTGCGGTCAAAGCCCTATTCGCCAATCCTCGAACACCGTCTGTTCCGAACATACGTGGCATGAGTCTCAAGTCCTCGCTATCTCAAGTTATATTGCCGTGTACCATCGTACTCAACGGGTTCACCATTCAACGAAATAGTCGACAGCATGTTGCGATACCTGCAAACCGCAATATGCAATGTCGTGAGATTTCCACAATCTCAAGTTTCTTGCAATCTCACTCCCATCCTCCGATTCCGACCGACTGGGCCATTATGGGCCCGAAAGACCCACTGTCCATAACCGTTATGGGACCGGCTTTTGTTCGGAATGGCTTGTCTGGAAGCAAACAAGCCCGGACTGGCAGCGAGATAAGTCACGCCGTCAGTCCGGGCTTGTGATGCAATATCACAGAGTGATATCAGATGCAGCTACCAAAAACAACTACTGCAGTGGTGTCAGGAACGGCATCAGAGGGACGCGTTGAAATCGCGCACCTTGAGCGTGCGATGCGACGATTCAACATTGCCGCGCACAATGCGCTGCAACGCGTTGTCGGCGTCCGCATGCGAAGCCAGCCAAGCATCACCGAGATCCACCAGCGTGGCCGGATCGGCATAGCTCGGGTACAGGCCTTCCAGCAGAGCCTCAGCCATGTGGAAGGTCTTGTTCTTCCAAATCCAGTCAGCAACCTCGAAATACTTGGCCGCATACGGTTCAGCCAAGTCGGCACGTGGAGTGGATGCGAAGCCGCGGGCCACGGATTCCAACTGCATGTTGGTCAGCTCGTCGTTGTGCAAAGCCTCGTTCCAAGCCCATTCCTTGGCTTCCGCAATGCCTGCGACCGCACGTGCACCCAATGCGAACTCACGGTTCTCAGTGGTTTCGCGCTTGGCAAGTTCCGCGTCGATGTCGCTCTGGCCAATGGCGTTGATCGTGCTCAACGCGTTGATGATGGTCCAACGGAAATTATTGTCAATCTCCAAGCCGTCAAGCTTCACGGAACCATCGAGCAGACCCTTCGCATTCGCTTCGAACGCAGCATCGCCCGGCTCACCATAGCCCAAGTAAGCGGTGATCAGCTGGAACTGCTCGTCGGAACCGGCTTCGGCAGCCTGAGCCAGCTTGAACAGTTCGGCAGCCACATGCTCCACCACTTCGGCACGGTCGGCCGAAGCGGTGTAATGCCATGCGGTGGTGCTGACCTGCGCCAAAGCGTAACGGAACGTGGTGGACTCATGTTCCGTGGCAAGCGCAGCCAAAGAGGTTTCGATGAACTGCTTTGCCGGCAATTCGCCGTCACGAGTCATATCCCAGAATGCAAGCCAAATCACGGAACGAGCCAGCGCATCGTCGAAACGATACAGGTTCTCCGCAGCGAACTTGAGGCTCTTCTCATCGAAGCGCAGCTTCGTGTATGTCAAATCGTCGTCATTCACCAAAATCAGCGCCGGACGTGCCTTGCCGGCAGCCGCTTCGACAATCGTCAGTTCGCCGTCGACATCAAGTTCGAACTGGTCGGTACGCACGATCTTGCCGGTCTCCGGATCCTCATTGTAGAAGCCGACAGCCAGACGATGTGCACGCAGCACCGGATGCTCAGCCGAAGCGGACTGGCGCAACGCAAGCTGCCGAATCGTACCATCCTCGTTTTCCTCAACTTCGGTAGCGATGGTGTTGATGCCGGACTGTTCAAGCCACTGGGCGCTCCACGCCTTGAGATCGCGGCCGGACGTCAACTCGAGTTCAGCCAGCAGATCGGCGAGCGTAGCGTTGGAGTACGCATGCTTGTCCAAATAGTTGTTGATACCCTTGAAGAACTTCTCACGACCCACATAGAACACGAGCTGCTTCAGCACGGAAGCACCCTTGGCATAGGTGATGCCGTCGAAGTTGACATACGTGTCGTTCAGATCGTTGATCGGCGCGACGATCGGGTGGGTGGTGCTCAGCTGATCTTGGCGCAGTGCCCAGCTCTTCTCGCCGGAGCTGAACGTGGCCCAAGCGTCCTTCCATTCCGTGGCTTCGGCAGTGGCAAGGGTGGATGTGAACTCAGCGAAAGACTCGTTAAGCCACAGGTCGTTCCACCACTTCATGGTCACGTAATCGCCGAACCACATGTGTGCCAGCTCGTGTAGCACGGTGACGACACGGCGCTCGGCATACGCGTCGGTGACCTTCGATTCGAACACGTACTGGTCGCGGATAGTGACCATGCCAATGTTCTCCATAGCGCCGGCATTGTATTCCGGCACGTAAATCTGGTCGTACTTGGCGTACGGATACGGCACGCCCCAAGTCTTCGTATAGAAGGCAAAACCCTTCTTGGTGATGTCGAACAGGTAGTCGACATCCTTGGCGAACGCTTCGGCGAGCGCCTGACGGCAGTACATGGCCATCGGCACGGTGCGGCCGTCTTCGTTGGCGTATTCGGTATGCCATTCGGCGTATGGACCTGCGCAGATGGCGGTGAGATAGGAGCTCATGGTCGGCGTGGATTCGAACACCCACAGTTTGGTGGTTTCGGCTTCGTGCGTGCCGAGCGTACCTTCTTCGGTAACGGTTTCGTTGTCGGTCACGGATGCGGCAGGCATGTTGGAGGTGACGATCCATGACTTGGCCGCAAGCACGGAGAAGTCGAACACGGCCTTGATGTCAGGCTGGTCGAACACGGCGTACACGCGACGGGCATCCGGCACTTCGAACTGGGAGTACAGATAGATGTTGCCGTCGGACGGGTCGACGCTGCGGTGCAAGCCTTCACCGGTGTTGGAATACTGGCACAGCGCCTTGACGGTCACTTCGTTGTGCGCTTCGAGGTTCTTCAGTTCGATACGGCTGTCGGCGAACGCTTCGGCCGGATCGAGAGTTGCGCCGTTGAGCACGATTTCGCTCACTTCGGTGGCGATCAGGTCGAGGAAACTGGTAGCCCCCGGCTCAGCGTCGAACGTGATGGTGGTTTCAGAACCGAAATTTTTGGCTCCACGGGTCAGGTCAAGTTTGACCGTGTAATGAACCGGTGCTGCGATAACGCTTTTACGTTCTTCCGCTTCGATTCGGGTGAGATTTGCTCCTGGCATGTCACTCCTTTTTATTGGGAAATTCCTATTTGTGGAATAGGAGACGGCGCAACCGATTGTGCCGGTTACGCCGTCCTTCTTTTGATTATGTAATCAACAATTATTGACGATCTGTCGATATTTCAATATTATTTCAATATTAATTTCGCCGAAATCAGCGATATTGCGAAAAATATTGACTATCTGTCGATTCATCATTGCGCTGCGTTCAATCCCATCGCTTCGTCAACATCCTGCGCGATATCGGCAACGACCGGAACGATCATCGGTTTGCGATGCAACTGACGTGCGACCCAGCTACCCAACGTACGACGCATGATCTGCTGAAGCTTGTACGTATCGTGCGTGCCGGTCATCATCGCATCCTGCAATTGCGCGACGATCTGATGACGGACCTTGTCGAATTCGCTTTCGTCTTCGGCAACCGCGTTGAGATAGATCTTCGGACCTGCGACAACGTCAGCGGTTTCCGTATCGACAACGACGAAGCTCGACACGAAACCTTCCGTGCCGAGAATACGACGCTTCTCAAGCTCTTCCTCGGTAAGTTCGCCAACGGAATCGCCGTCAACGTACACGTAACCGCATGGCACGGAACCGACAACAGCAGCCTGGCCGTGGTACAAATCGACCACGTCGCCATCTTCAGCGAGCACCACATTCTGCGGATCGACACCCGTCTTAACCGCAATCATGCCGTTCGCCACCAAATGGCGGTTCTCACCATGAATCGGCATGGCGCACTTCGGCTTGACGATGTTGTACATGTACAGCAGTTCACCCTCATTGCAGTGGCCGGACACATGCACGGCGGCATTGTCTCGATTGACCACGCGGGCGCCAAGCTGCACCAGCTTGTTGATGATCTTGTACACGCCATGCTCGTTGCCTGGAATCAGGGAGCTCGCAAGAATGACCGTGTCGAATTCGTTGATGGTGATGTCGCGATGGTTGCCGTCGGCGATGCGGCCAAGTGCGGCCATCGGTTCGCCCTGGGAACCAGTGCACATGTAGACGAGCTTGTCATCCTGCACGTCATGAGCCTTCTTCAGATCGATGACCGTGTCTTCAGGAAGCCTCAAGTAGCCCAAATCCGCAGCAATGGACATGTTGCGAACCATGGAACGGCCCACGAACACCACCTTGCGGCCATACTTGTGAGCGGCGTCAACAACCTGCTGCACGCGGTGCACATGGCTGGAGAAGCTGGCTACGATGATCTTGCGCGTGGCCTGGGCGAATGCCTGATCAAGCGCTGGACCAATGGTGGTTTCCGGCTTGACGAAGCCCGGAACCTCAGCGTTGGTGGAATCCATCATCAGCAGATCCACGCCCTTTTCACCAAGCTTGCCGAACTCCACCAAATCGGTGATGCGATGGTCGAGCGGCAGCTGATCGAGCTTGATATCGCCGGTATCGATGAGGCTTCCGGCCGGAGTCTGCACGAACACAGCCAAAGCGTCCGGAATGGAATGCGTGACGTTCACAAACTCAAGATTGAACGGACCAACCTTCAGCTTGTCGCGTCCCTTGACCTCAACCAGTCGCGGATTGATGCGATGCTCCTTGCACTTGGCTTCGACGAAAGCCAACGTGAGCTTGGAACCGATCAGCGGAATATCAGGACGAAGCTTCAGCAGATACGGCACGCCACCGATATGATCCTCGTGGCCGTGGGTGAGCACCAGAGCATCGACCTTGTCGAGACGATCCTTGATGTAATGGAAGTCAGGCAGGATCAAATCAACGCCCGGCTGCTCCTCTTCAGGGAAAAGCACACCGCAGTCGATGAGCAGCAGATGGCCGTTGTATTCGACCACGTTCATGTTACGGCCGATTTCACCAAGACCGCCAAGGGGCACGATACGCATGGAACCCTTGCGGTACTTCGGCGGAGCGATCAACACGTCATCCTGCTGGGGTGCGGTAGTCTGCGGGGCAAGACGGGAATTACGACGGTTGCCGGCAGAAGAGCTTGCCGCATTAGCACTCTTGGAGTTCCTAGAAGGCTTGGCGCCTTTCGCTTTCTTGACGTTCTTCGCACCCTTGGAGGAGCCACTGCCATTACCGCGGGAACCGCCACGACCAGAAGACTTCGCCTTCTTGGAAGTCGCTTCAGCCTTGTTGGCCTTCTCGGAGCTTACAGACTTCGCAGATTTCACATCCGCGGTCTGGGTGTTTTCAGTGCGCTTGGCAGCTTTGCTGCCGCGCTTGTGCGTAGTTACTGTTTTGGTTTCTTCTATAGCCATTTCCTAGTTGGATTTCTATTACTAATTGTCTCCGCCTGTGCGGAAACGAGGAATTCAGTAGGTTTGCCGTATTACAGCAAACGTATTACGGCAAACCGGTAGTCGCAATGCTTGCCGTAATCACCATTGCAAGTCAGTGCCGTAAACATCGCTACTGCAGGTACGACAATCATCGCAATAATCGCAATCACAGCAAGCCGGAAGCGCGCATGCCATCCTCCGCGCGCTTAATCTCAGCTTCGCCCGGACCGACGTTCGGCAAACGCATCGTCGTGGAATCGAGAACGCCACGCACCTTCAACGACGCCTTCGCCATAACAGCTTGGAAACCGTTGCCATTCATCGCTTCGACCAGCGGGGCAAGCTGCACGGCAATGCGCTGCGCCTCATGAATGTCGCCACTATCGAACGCAGCAGCCAAATCACGCATCGGACCGGATGCAGCATGCGCGATCACGGAAATAATGCCGACCGCACCAACCGAAAGGAACGGCAGGAACAGACCGTCATCTCCCGAATACCAAGTCAAACCGGTTTCCATACGCTTACGCACGGCACCGGCAATATCTCCGGTGGCGTCCTTGACCGCCTTGACATGATCAAGTTCAGCCAAACGGCGGTAGGTTTCCAACTGAATGTGCAACCCGGTACGGCCAGGCACATCGTAAACGATAATCGGCTTGTCGGCGGAATCATTGACCGCCTTGTAGTGGCGGAACACGCCTTCCTGCGACGGGCGCGAATAGTACGGAGCGACCACAAGCACCGCATCGGCACCCGCCTCCTGGGTCTGCTCCACCATGCGCACGGTGTGGGCGGTATCATTGGAACCCGCGCCGGAGATGACCGGCACGTCCACGACCTCCTTGACCGCTTGTACCAGCTCGACCTTCTCCTCCATGTGGGTGGTGGGAGACTCGCCAGTGGTGCCATTGACCACAAGGCCATCAGCACCATCGGCAACAAGCTGCTTCGCAAGCTTCTGTGCGGCCTCGAAATCAACGGAACCATCGGACTTCATGGGGGTGACCATGGCCGGAAGAATACGTCCGAAAGGAGCAGGATCAAGAAGATGCATAGTACCGTCAGTCATGGTACCAACGGTACTTCCCGCCACGGACGCCGAAGCGTCCGAGTTCGTGACCATATCGCAATATGAGCTACCTCCCCGAGACCAAAGTCCCCCAGCAAGTGGAAAAATCGGTACGCTTAGCCGCATACTCAGGTGGATTCAAGCCAAATGACTTCACGATTTTGATCTGGTGACCGCACGATTTCGGAATATCGCACGATTTTGATTTCCTGACCGCACGACACTCCAAAACAGTGCGGTCACCAAGAGGGAAAAGTACGGCCACCAGAACAAACTCAGGCAAGGTATTGGGTAGGGTTCTGTTCGAACTTGGCGGCGCAGCCCGGGTTGCAGAAGTAGTAGGTGGTGCCGTTGTATTCGCGGGTGGCTGCAGCGGTGGCCGGATCGACGCTCATGCCGCAGACCGGATCCTTGGCGGGCGCGCTCTGGTCGGCGCTGGCGGTATGGCCGCCGCAGCAGGAGTACGCGCCGCCCATGCCTTCCATACCCTCGTGCATACCTTCCTTCTTGGCCTTATGATCACTGAACAGTCCCATGATGAATCCTTTCTGACTATGGTTGTTGTGATTATTATCGTTCGGGTTCGGCTGGCGAACCTGATACGTCCTATTTGAGGCACGCACCGCCTTGTCTGGATCGAACAGGCGCAGTCGGCTCGCATTCGCCACCACGCACAGCGACGAGAATGCCATGGCAGCGCCCGCGATCATCGGATTGAGCATCATGCCGGTGAACGGGTAGAGTACGCCCGCCGCAATGGAAATGCCGATGCTGTTGTAGCCAAGGGCGAATCCAAGATTCTGCGCGATATTGCGCATGGTGGCATGGGTCAGATCAAGCGCATGCACCAAACCCATCAGAGAGCCGTTCATCAATGTCACGTCCGCGGACTGGATCGCCACATCCGTACCCGTTCCAATGGCGAATCCCACATTCGCACGGGCAAGCGCAGGGGCATCGTTGATACCGTCGCCTACCATGGCCACCGTATAGCCTTGCGCCTGCAGTTTTGCGATTTCGTCCGCCTTGTTTTCCGGTCGCACTCCAGCGATCACGTTGCTGACGCCAACTTGATTTGCCACGGCATGTGCCGTTGTTTCGTTGTCTCCGGTGAGCATCACCACGTTGACGCCATGCGATTTCAAAGCTGCGATGGCCTGTTGTGAATCGGGTTTTACCGTGTCGGCAACGGCCACGATTCCCGCAAGCTCGCCGTCGACCGCTGCAAGCATCGGCGTTTTCCCTTCCGCCGACAGCCGTTCCATAGTCTCGATGATGTCATCGAGATCCTCGTTGCCGACGCTCGGCATGGCCACGTCAAGATCGTCGATCAGATCGGTATTGCCAACAGCGATACTATGTGACGCGACGTGCGCAGTGACTCCCTGCCCGGAAATCGCACGGAATTGCGTTGCCTCGCCTAACGTAAGATGCTTTTCTTGCGCTCCGGCAACGATCGCGGCGGCAAGAGGATGTTCGGAATCCCGTTCGGCACTGGCTGTGATCGCCAGCAAATCATCTGGCATTTCACGCCATTTTCCAAGCGGAAGCACGTCGGTCAATGACGGTTTACCAGCGGTGATCGTACCTGTTTTGTCAAGCACGACAGCATTGATTTTGCCGCATGTCTCCAACGCTTCGGCGGAACGAATCAGCACACCCATTTGCGCGGCGCGACCGGTCGAAACCGTTACGGAAAGCGGTGTGGCAAGACCCAATGCGCACGGGCATGCAATCAGAAGCACCGAAACCGCCGCCACCAGCGCATGCACCACGCGCGGTTCCGGCCCAAACGCAAACCACAGTGCGCACGACCACACGGCGATCAGCACCACAATCGGCACGAAAATACCGGAAATCTTATCCGCCAGGCGCTGTACCGGAGCTTTGGAACTTTGCGCGGATTGCACCAATCCAATGATCTGCGCGAGCACCGTGTCTTTGCCGACTTTTGTGGCACGATACCGCAACGATCCGGTACCGTTGATCGTGGCACCGGTCACATTGCCGCCAGCCTGCTTCAGCACCGGCATGGATTCGCCGGTGATCATGGATTCGTCGACAGACGATGAACCGGAAATAACCGTGCCGTCAACGGGAAGTTGTTCGCCCGGACGAATCGCAATAATATCTCCGACCAGCACCTGATCGACCGGAATTTCCTCTTCGATTTCATCACGCACCACGCGAGCGGTTTTCGGCTGCAGTTTCGCCAATGCACGCATGGCTTCTCCCGTACCGACGCGAGCGCGCGCTTCAAGCAATTGCCCGACCAGCATCAGCGTGATGACCACACCAACCGCTTCAAAATACGGTTCTCGAGCATTCTCAGGCAGAATCTGAGGCACAAACGTGACCACACACGAGTAGGCAAACGCGAATACCGTACCCAAACTGACCAATGCGTTCATTTCCGGAGAGCGGTGAATGATCGCAGCGAAACCGCTACGGAAAATCGGTAATGCGGCATAGCACATCACCGGCAGCATCAGTATGAACTGCGCCCAATTCGGCATCGGATACAGCATCAACATTGTAGAAGCGAATACCGGAATCGTAACGATGGCAGACACAATAAGCCGCGTAACCAATGCTCGCATTTCACGAGATGCGGAAAAATCATCTGAAGAACCAGCAGAAACAGAAGAAAAATCAGAAGAAGTATCAACGGATTCATACGATGTTTCATCAACAGCAGTCTGTTGCGATTGCATAGGAACATGAGATTCTGCATTATTCGGATTTTCTTCCGACGCTGAATGCTCGTCCTGCATTGCAGCATGATGTTTTCCCGGCAACACACGCAACGTGCCATGCAGCATGTTCATACCGCACGCAAAACCGTACTCCCCCGGCCTATCAGGATGAATCGTCAACGTCGTTGTACGGAAAGGAGGTAATGCAAGATCGACGCCGAAATCGGAGAACACTACGTGCGACGAGCATTCGCCGTCTTCTTTTCGATCGAAGATCAACCGCAAAGGCAAACCAGCCTCGGCTTCGATGACTGCCGGACTGTACCCGCCTTTGACTTCGACGACCGCCTCTTGCACGCCGTTGTCAGCACGGGCGCGGAACGCTTTGCGCGGCGCGAAAAAGAACCACAAAACGGCTACCGTCACAGCCAATGCGACGATGATGGCAATCAGAGCCTGCATGTTTCACCGGTTTCCATATTGCATTCGTTTCGATTCGGACAGTCACACTGTATACCAGCACTTGAGCTAATTGCCAAGAGTCAGCGCACAGCTTTATTACGTAGGTAGGTACGACGATATGAATAATCCCCAAATCGCCGATGCCTGAAATAAGCCAACATCAGCGGCTTGGGGACCATTTACCGTTCAACTGTAAGGATTTACAGGTCGAGGAAGTTGTCGAGGCCGACGGTCACACCCGGGTATGCACCAGTGGAGACCTTGCGAACGGCCAGCAGCACGCCCGGCATGAAGGAGATGCGGTCGAAGCTGTCGGCGCGAATGGTCAGCTGCTCGCCGTCGTTACCAAACAGGGCTTCCTCATGGGCATTGAGGCCACGCAGACGCACGGCGTGCACATGAATGCCGTCAACCACTTGGCCACGGGAACCGCCATCGGTTTCGGTGGCATCCGGAACAGGGCCAAGACCCGCTGCCTTACGAGCTGCGGCAATACCCTGCGCGGTATGGAATGCGGTGCCGGACGGAGCATCCACCTTGTTCGGGTGGTGCAGTTCAATCACTTCGGCGGATTCGAAGTACGGAGCCGCAACCTTGGCGAAATAGTCGGCAAGCACGGCGGAAATAGCGAAATTCGGCGCTATGAACACGCTCTGGCCCTCGCGAGGCGCGGCAGCGAGCGCGGCACGCACCTGATCGAGCTTCTCTTCGGTCCAACCGGTGGTGCCCACCACCACGTCAACACCTTGCGCCACGAGTGCGCGCACATTGTCAAGAGACACACTCGGCACGGTGAACTCCACCACCACGTCAGTATTTTCGGGGGTAATTTGGCTCAGGTCGTCGCCAGCGTCAAGCGCGAGCGCCAGTTCGGTGTCGTCCGCGTTGTTCACAGCGTCAACCACGTGGGAACCCATGCGCCCTTTGGCGCCAACTACAGAAACCTTGATCATTGCAACTCCTTCAGGCGTTCTGGCTGCATCCATCTGTAACAGCTTTCTATGATTCCAACGAATCCAACAATAGAATACAATTGCCCGAACATAATCCTCACGATCATTTTCGGGCAATTTCTAGAATGCTTAATCCACATAGTATCTATGAATCACAGATCATCTATGAATGCTGTAAAACATTTCGACGCGTGATCACCCAGCCGATCAGGGCGAACGGGATCGAGGCGAGCACGAAAATCCACGGCAGCATAAGGCTCACGTCGGGTGTGGCGTGATCCAGTATGATACCGGTGATCATCGAGCCGAATGATGCGCCGACAGTTCCCGCAGTGCTCACCCAGGAAAGGCCTTCGGTCAACGACTCTTCAGGAACGGTTTCTTTCATCACGAGGTTGCCCGATGCGAACACCGGCGAAACAGCCAGACCGGTGAGAATTTCCACAATGCCTATTACGATCAGATTGCCTTGGCACAGGTGAATTACAAAGAAGCCGGCTGTGATCGCCGCAAGGAACATGATCATGTAACGCCAACGGGATCCTTTGAGCTCAAGCGTTCCGAAAACCAGCGCGCCCATACACGAACCGACCGCTAGCATCGCCAGCTGCACGCCGAGCACGGAATCAAGATGCAACGATTTCATGACGGCTGTCATGGACGTGTCGAATGCGGTGAAACTCATGTTGAATATGATGAAAACCAGCAGCAACGGAATCACGCCAACATAAGTGAAAATGCTGCGTTTCTTGCGATTACCACTCGTCTTCAATTGCGCAATGGTCAGCCTGTTGCGCAGTGCGGAACCTGAATCGCCAGTATTGCTGGCATCGCCATCGATAGTCAATCGCACATCGGCATCGTCTAAAGAGGCCGAAACGACCTTGACTTCATGCACGACCGGCGGCTGCGTGTCTTTCAATGTGAAGAAAATGGTACCGCCAAGGGCGCAGGCAATCGTTGGCACGAACAACTGCGAAACAGGGTGCACTGAAGCTGCAAGGAACGCTGCGAGAATCGGTCCGAAAATGAATACGATTTCGTCAATGGCGGATTCCATGGCGTATGCGGTGTTCAATAGTTCGCCGTTGCCGGTGCGGTCGAGCACGTACGCCCAGCGGGTACGCACGAGTGCGCCGAACGAGAATTGCGTAAGGCCCATCACCACGGCCAGCATGAACAGCAATGGAATCGGCACGCGCACCAGTGCGGCGAATGCGAAACCAAGCATGGTGACGATTTGCACGACAAGCACCATCGAACCGACCTTACGCTGGCCGAATCGGTCGAACAGTCGCGCGTACAGTGGCGTGACCGCTGCGGTGGCGAGCACATATGCGGCGCTCATCACGCCTGCGATCGTCCAATTGTCGTACAGGTGGTTGAGTGCGAGAATAATGCCGAGGCCCATCATCGACATCGGCAGTCGCGCCAAAGCTCCGGAAGCGCAGAACGCTTTGGTTCCCGGAATGGAGAACAATACGGAATATGGCGACTTCGGGGTTTCGGTTGCGCTGGTGGCAGCCATGCTTATCGCTCCTTAACTTTCGTTGCGTCCGGCACGTGTGCCCGCCCACACATGCTGCACGAGGGTAGCGGCGCTCCTCCACAACGCTGCACGTAGTGCGTTACCCTACGTGCAGGCTGGAAAGCGCCGCTTTTCCAACGATGATCAAGAACAAGCAGGATGCATACACGCGTCCTTTGGCGCACCAGCACTAGTCGTTGTCGGATTGTTTCGGAATTCCGTAGCTCAACTCGGCAAGGATCTCTTCTTCTGTTTTGTCGGCGGCGTTCAGCTGCCGATTGCCCTCAACGGGCTCACTCAGATAGTAGAGGCAGGCGTCGATAGCATCAAGCGGCACGCCTTCCATTGCCGACAGCAACAGCCGATACATATCCAACTGCACTAATTTTTCTTGTATTTCTTCTTTTTTCCTAGGCTTTTTTCCAGTTTTCCAATCAACTATCGTATATTGTTTCGATTGGTCCTTTTCGTTGAGACCTCCGAAGAACACCGCGTCAAGCTTGCCGTTGATGATGGTGCCCAATTGCGGCATATTGACGACGATCTGCCGTTCCGCCCACGCGGGCTTACGTTGCGCCCATGCCGACGTGGCAAGACGCTGCTGCCAATCGAACAATGCATTGTTTTCCATCGCATTTTCCGCTGCATTTTCGACCGCCGCATTATTTTCTTGAGATTGCATCCCATTGTTGCGTTTGATTTCGGCAAGCATCGACGATCTCGATTCAGCTACGCGCGTATTTCCGTTGCCTTCAGCACCGCCGACGATGCAAGGAATATCCACATCGGCCATAATGAACCGTTCCGCCCACGCATGGAACTGCGTACCTAGCTGCGCGGCTGGCGACGCGACATTTGGAATCGGACGCACGATCCCACGCCAGTAGGCGCGGGCGCCACGATCGTTCATCATGCCCGCGCGCGCCTGCAGGGAGGTGACGTTCTGACGGCCGAACGCAAGAATCTTCTCGCCTTGCGCACGCACCGACCGGTCGAACGCATCCTGCGATGCGTCGGCCAACATGTCGGGCATGAGATTGCCATCATCGACCAACAGCTGCGCGCAATGCAGCAGCGAACCGGCCGAACCGAGCGCAACGTCATCAGCAACAGCATCCACGCCCACGCCGGTATCCAGGTCCGCAGCGCCGGCGACCATCGCATCACGCACCTGATCGGCGGACGAACGCAACATTTCGCAAGTCTCTTCAGTCAAAGCGCACGGCCATGGCAGGAATCGCTCGCCTTCCAGAGGCTCAAGCGGTGCGTTCCAGGCGTCACCGACCACCGCATCCTCGAAATCGCAGGCATGCTCGCCCACGAAATATCCGCTTGGCAATGGCGCACCAATCGAATGCAAGCTGGAAATGCCATTTTCGGAAGCATTATTCCCGGAAATACCATCTCCAGAAAAAACGGCATCCGCACCATCCTCAACTTCCACGATATCGCCCAGATTGCTCGGTTCATTCACTCTGGAAACGATATTGAGCATGGAGTCATACACTTCCTGCCAGAAATTCGACGGTTTGGCCACTTGTTTACGCTCACCCACGGCACGCGGATCACGGCTTTCCACATTCGTTTCGCTATAGGTGAGCAGCGCCTCATGGCGGGCGCGGGTCAACGCCACGTATGCGAGACGACGCTCGTCGGCATGCAAGCGGCGACCATATTCCTCGCTCTGCGTCAAATACAGTCCGTCCGGATCGACGCCTTCCATGTCGTCAACATTCATGGTGCGCAGGGTGCCGAACACTTCATCATCGATGATTTCCGCATCTTCCAACGCTTCCAAGGCCTCCAATGGATTCCAGCCGACGAGCGCGTCATGGGGGAATCGCGGCAGAATATCCGCATCCACGCGCACAGGAACAGGCACCGCGGCGGGATTCGTCAGCCACGTTTTGGCGTTTTCATGGTATTCAGGCGGCGTCCATACGCCATCTTGGAAACCATTGAGATGCGTTTCGTCAACGACAACGCTCAGGTTATCGCCCTTGTTACTGGGAAATCCGCCATCGGTCATGCCGACCACGGCCACGGCATCCCATTCAAGCCCCTTCGACTGGTGCACGGTCATCAACACCACGTCGACGGGCACATCGGGGGCCACCGCGTTCTCTTCGGAAGCGTCGCGCAGCGAATCCACCCATGAGATGAACGCACGCAGGCTCGGCAAGCCTTGCGATGCGATCTCCTGCATGTACGTGTCGACGAGTTTCATCACAGCGTCGATCGGCGACTTGGCGAGCGCCACGTGGGAGGCGTCAAGCGTGGCCTCGGCATGATCGGCACGCATATGCCGAGCCAACAGCATATCGATGTCAAGATTCAACGCCGTAATGGCTTCGCGAACCACTTCCGGCAGCGGGTGGCCGAGCACGCGCTGCACTTGGCGGAGCGTATCCGCGGCACGAAGCACCGCCTGCACTCCCCTGCGGCTCAGCCTGCCATCGATAAGTTGTTCAAGATCGTCTCGTAGCATGAGATCCACCAGAAAAACAGCATTCGGCACTTGGTCGCGATATTCGCGCACAATGGATCGGATTTCAGCATTCGACAGACCAGAATCGGAAATCGTTTCGCTATTTTCGGAATTACTGGTTTTCCTAGAATCACCGGAATTTATAGAATCACCGGAATTCCCAGCTTTTGTGGTCTGCGCCGGAACAATTCCCGCCGATACGAGCGCACGATACCGGTACACCGTATTCACCCTCTCCGCCGTGTCCGCAAGCGCCTGCAGATCGTCGGCTTCAACGGCGAATCGTGGCGTCGCCAGCAGTCGCATAAGCGCCGCGCTGTCGGTATGGTCGCTGACCACGTGCAGCAGGGCGAACACATCCCGCACTTCCGGACGTTCCAGCAGGGCCGCCTGTCCCACGACCAGCGTGGTCAGCCCGGCCTGCTCGAGCGCTTCCGCGTATTGCGACATGGTTCCTTTGGATCGGAACAGCACCGCCACATGCGGGCGATTGTCTTTCGCGCCATGGTCGAGGTCACGCGCAGAGGGCGTATGCAAGGCGATCGCATGTTTGGCGAAGCGCACGACCGCGTCGACTTCCTGGCCGAATGTGGCGAATCCGAGCACGCCAATCGTGCCTTCGGGGGCTTCTTCGATGTTGGAGAGTGCAGGCACGTCGACTTCGCGCATCAGCGAGCTGCTGAGGCGTCTGGCTGGCAGGCGCAACGGTTTGGTGAGATTGTTCGCCGCTTCGAGCACCATGCGCGAATTGCGCCGTGTCACCGTCAATGCGAACGGTTTTCTGGTGGCATCCATGCCGAAATCGTGTTGCAGCATGCGGAATGCGCCCGGGCTTGCGCCTCGCCATGCGTAGATCGATTGGAAGGGGTCGCCGACCGCGTTGACCGCGCTGCGATGCGTATCGTCAGCGTGGAACAGCGCGCTCAGCAGTGCGGCCTGCGTGGTGGAGGTGTCTTGGTATTCGTCGAGAAGCACATGCGAGTAGCGTTTGCGGTACGTTGCACCGATGGATGGGAATCGGGAGACCAGTTGGAATGCCGCGATGGTGAAATCGCTGAATTCCGCCATATTGCAGGCGCGTTTTTCGGCATGATAATCAAGCACGAGGTCGAGCAGCAGATTGCGCTGCTTGGCGACGGATGCGAGTTGCGTACTGTTGTATACGCACATGCTGTGCCCGAGTTCGCGATATTTCTCCAGTTTCTTTTCGTAATCCGCATCGGAATCCTTTTTCAGCCGTTTCGGCGGTTTTGGGGATTTCGGCTGCTCAGTTGGCACGGTTTCGCCGTCAAGCGCCTTATCAACCTGTCTGATGAACGCTTCATCCCAGTCGCGCACACGTTGCACCGCCTCGTCGAAGCTGGTGCAGCCGCTGCCGATCATAGCTCCGGAAATAGCGTTAGACAGGGCGAATACGTTGCCCGCTATGGTGTTGAACGATTTCAGATCGCCGTCGAACGCCATGAGATCGACCATATGCTTGTCGAGCACGGTGTGGATGAGCTGCATGGCTCCGGCCTCGCTCAATGGCTGCGTGTTTTGGTCGAAGCCGACAAGCAGTCCGTATTGACGCACAATGGATTGGAAGAAAGCGTCGTACGTGGAGACTTCCGGTTTGAGGAACGTCATATTCGCCGATTTCAGCCCACGTTCACGCTGGTTGCGGCTCACGGCCGCGGACACGCGCGACAGCAGTTCCGAAGCCGCTTTGCGCGTGAAAGTCAGTCCGAGGATTTTTTCGGGGCTCACGCCTTGTTCGATCAGTGTGATGATTCGCCTGGTCATTGTGTAGGTTTTGCCCGATCCGGCACCGGCGACCACCACCACATCCTCATAGGAGGGCGCTTGGATAACGGCGGCCTGCTCCGGACTGTCGGTGAATTTCATGGTTCCGCTCATGCCGTTCTCCTTTCGAATACGGTGTTCTGTTCGCCCGCGCAGGCCGGGCAGACCGCAGTGTTCCTGCAATATTTCATATGTTCCGATGTTGGCCTTGCCGTGATTTCGCTTGCCCTGCTGGCTGCGGCCGCGTAGAAGACCCTGGCGATCATGGTGAGAGACCATACCGCCATGGTGTTTCGCAAGCCGACGAATTCACTCCAATGCTCGTCGCTCACTTCCATCGGTGGAAGCATCTCGTCGAGTCCGTCTTGGAAATCCTTGTCAAGTTTTTTGATGTAGTAGCGCGGCACGAATGCGCCCGTATTTAGGCTTCCGTTCGCGAACAACGCCTGCTGCATATGCGATTCGGCGGCAGTGTTGCCATATGGTGCCGGGAATGCATGCTTCGTTACGTGGAACAGCGCGCTTTGCGTGATGTTCGGTGCAGCAGCCACCGCCTGTGCCCCATGCAGATCGCTTCCTTCGGGGAACACGAGTCCCAGCTGGTAGCAGACGAGCTGCAGATCGTTGAACAGGCCTTCGCCGTTCGGACTTGTACCGGTTTTGTAGTCGATCAGACGCACTTGCTGCGTGCCGTCCGCCATATCACGACGTTCCACACGGTCGATTCTGCCGGTCAAGCGCACGGTGAGATGTTCGCTCATGCCTGTTTGAGGCCATCCTCCGACCAACGTTCCCATAATGGCGATCAATTCGTTTCGTGAAATCGTATGAATGCCGTCCATCGCATTGTAGGCTGCGAGAATATCGTCGAAATCGAATTTTGCGGTGAATTTCAGTTCAGGTTCGGCTTTCGTGAGTTTTCCAACGCTGAACGCATCATTGTTTTTAATTGGATAATCACCATGATTCGATTGAACGAAATACGTGGCGATGTTACGCAACGCATCCTTCGCCTGTTCATCTTTTTTCAATGCCTGATATCGTTGCGCGGGATCGGTGATGCCTTTCAGATCGCCGCGTAGACGCTCATATTCGGCATACATTTGCTCGGTGATCGCGTCGATGTTGTCCATATCGCTGATGGCGGTGTGCTGTTCCGGCATGTCAAGTCCGGCTTCGGTGGCCTTCTGCGCCACCGTGTGGATCAGCGAGCCGAAATTCGTGGCGACGCTGCCCATGCGCGGGCCGGAGAAACGGTTTTCAAGCATCCAGCACACCGGGCACGCCCACAGATTGTCCACCGCGGACGGAGACAGGGTCACCACGTCGGATTGCCGTGTCTTGTCATCTTGAATCGTTTCCCGTTCAGCGAGTGAAACAGGCTCCTCCACGAACGGCCAACAATCGGGATCAGCCGCCCTAATGCCTCGAGAGGCCAGCAATGCCAATGTTTCAGCGGCGTCACGGGCCTTCGGGCTGTTCGACGGTTCCATCGCAAGCACGCTTCGCGCGGCCGCGATCAAGCCACGGGGATCGGATTCAAGTCCCGCATAATCGCCCTGACTGCCGATCGCCGCATATTCGCGCCGTTCCATATCGGCGTCTCTATCGCGGTCAAACCATTCCGGCACATATCCGTACAGAAAATCAGATGGCACGTGGTCGTCGTTCAGCACGGCGCTCATCACCGCGCACTCATCGGCACGGGTCAACGCCACCAGGAAGCTTTTCTGCTCGGATGCGAGCACGGCAGCCAATTGCGCATCCCGCTTGCCCGCCGAAGTGGTGACGGTATCGGACAGCTCGCCATGCAACATCACATCGGCGAGTTCCTCACCGCCGAACAATGTGTTGCGTGGCGTAAGATTCGGCCATTGCCCTTGCTGCAAGGACGGCAGAAACACCAGGTTCCAATGCCTTCCCGCCGCGCCTGCGGGCGTGGTCAGCGTCACTGCCTGGTCAATGGGCGCGGTGTGAGCCAACGAATCCGCCTCGATAGTCAGCGAGCGCACCTGTTCCATGAACGCTTCAATGGTGCGTGCGGCGAACTCGCCGCTTGATTCGCCGCCGGAAGCGTAGTTGAACAAGCGCATCGCCGCATCAAGTCGGTCGTTCGCGGCACGGCCGGCCGCCGAATGCTCCAAGGCTACGCGCTGCCAGATTTCCGCCTTTCCGCAGGCACGCCATGCGCAATCCAACACGTATTGCGGTTCACGCAAAACCAGCTTGTGTTCCGCCTCGCACGTTTTGTCAAGCACTTTCCACAATGATGCGAAAGCCTTGACCTGTGGATCCGAGCCCGTCACGGAGGCGATCGTGTCGATCACACGATCGGTGTTTCCTTCCAAAAGAAGCACGTATAGAGCGTCCATATCGAGCACGGGATCATTCTGGTCTCCATCATGCCCACCATCATGTTGACCTTCGTCGGAAATCGCATGGCATTTCGCCATGTATTCATGCCAATCCGCCACCAAACGCAGCAGCGACGACTGCTGTTCGACGTCCGTCTTCGCCATGTTCGCAGAATCCTGCGCGCGAATCTCATCATCGCCCACAATCTCAGCGAGCGAAGCCAACGCATGCATCGCGGATTCCACGGACGCGAGACGGGCCGGGCGCCCTTCATGCTGCCTGTCGCCGCCGACCGTAATCAGCGGGGATGCCATGATCGACGCCACACGTGAACGAATATAAGATCCGGCCGCCTGCGGGTCCATGCCCGAAGCCGCGATTGTCCGCCTTTTCAATTCCGCCAATTCAATCAGCGCGAACAGGCCTTGCACGAACGGTTCGTCCTTCAACGGGCGTGTCACGCTCGAATAGCGCACGGGAACGCCGTCGGCACGCAGCCGTTCGCCGAACGCGCGTACGGTGGCATTGTCATGCGTGATCACAGCCATGTCGTTCCATTCGCGGGAACGTTGCAAATGCTCGGTTTTGATCTTCCACACCACGTCATCGAGCTCTTCGGACGAGGAACGGTACAGGGCCGTTTCCACACTGCCGTCGGCAGGCGTGACGCAAGCATCCGTATTGCCGGACGGCAATGCTTCGATAGGCATCGCCCCCGGTATGTTCCGCATTTTGCCTGGGCGCTCCGGCAGGGGCACGTCAGTCGGCTCCGTGCTTGCGATCGACAGGCTTACGCGGGTCGCGACAAGCGTGCGATAGTCGTCATGCACGTTTTGCCTGTTCGACACGTTTCGGATGGTTTGCGCGCCATCATTTTCGCATGCGGCATACAGGTTTTCGATGCGCTCCAATCGCGCTCCCATGCGCGACTGCGCCTCGTTGAACAGATATTCCGGATACGATCCGCGGAACGTCTGCACGGCTTCGTCGGGATTGCCCACCAACAGCAGGCGCGTCCCGCGATTATGCAAGGCCTCAAGCAGGGCGAAGCCAGCCAACGTCGCATCCTGGAAATCGTCGACTATCAGCATGTTTGGAATATCGGCATCACGTATGTCAGACACGGCCTCGGTGGCGTCGATCATCAGTTGCGACGCATCAAGACGGTATTCGCCGGAATAGGCTGCACGAATCGCCGCATTGTATTCCTCACGCAGCGCGAAGGCGAGACGCCATTGGGTGCGCAGGCGTTCGCGACGCGCGTCAAGCTCGCCATTCCTGCTGGCCGCGCGGGCGATGAGCATGTTTTCAAGCTCCGGTTTCGCACCGATCTCGTTCATGCGCGCAAGCATGTCTCGCAATTGGTTGGCGAATGCGTCGGTGGAATCGTCGGCCACCAGTCCGGACCATTCGGAAACAGCGAAATAGACACGCAGCAGATCGCAGGTGGCGCACTCGTCGCCATGCTGCCTATGTTCCACATGCGATGCAAGCACCTTGCGGATGATCACATCCTGTTCGGCGCCGTTCAACAGTTTCGGCAACGGTTTGCCCTGTGCGGATCTTGCGGCCGTCAGCAGGCGGAATGCGACGGCCGACAATGTGGTGACCGGTCGAGCCTGCGAAACCGCCGACAATTCACGGATCGCGCGATCGCCCAACATGTCGGCGATCTGTCTGCCGGACACCGTCATCACGGCATTCGCATCACCATACCGCTTCATCGCGGCGATCAGCATGTCCAACGCAAACTCGGTTTTTCCGCTGCGCGGCGCTCCCGCAACCAACGTGACGTGAGCAAGATCTTCCAAATCCATCATGCCTCCCAACACTACTAGTCTCATCCTCCTTTACCTGACAAATCCGGCAATGGAGGAAACTCATGCCGGAAGGCTCGGTGGCCGCGAAAGGGCGGGACATGGGAACACCTCGGATGCCCGTCTTCGTATGCAGACATTCGACTCCTTACTGGTAGGTTTCTGGGTTGGTCTTCGGATAGCATGGCCTTCAGAGAGGGCAGTGAACAGCATCCGCATTACGAGGAAAGAGAGCATATGGAAGCCATGGATAGCGCTCCCCCTCAAATCCCTGGGTACACATTCGCCCAGAAGTTGGGGTCCGGTTCCGAAGCGAACGTGTACTTGTATCAGCAGCTTTCCCCCAGCCGTCAGGTGGCCATCAAAGTCAGCAAGGGAATGCTCGACCCGCGCGCGGCGGCAAGATTCCGTTCCGAAGCGAACTTCATGGGCAAAATCTCATCACACCCTTACATTCTTTCGGTGTATGAAAGCGGCGTCACCACCACAGGCAACGGCTACACCGTGTTCGAATACGCTCCGGGAGGCAATTACAAGACCTTCCTGGAATCCAACCGTCTCAACGCAGACCAGATGCTCACCGTCGGCATCAATCTGGCAAGCGCCCTTTCCACTGCGCATCGCGAAGGCATCATCCACCGCGACATCAAGCCCAGCAATATTCTCATCAACACGCACGGCATGCCCATGCTTTCCGATTTCGGCATCGCGGGAACGATTTACGGACGCCCCGGCATCGGCTACACCATCGCGTGGGCTCCGCCGGAAGTGCTTGCGAAGAACGGCGGAGGCAACGAATCCTCCGACATTTATTCTCTGGGGGCGACGCTGTTTGCCATGCTGACGGGCCAGTCGCCGTACGAATACGGCTATTCCGAAGCTCTTGGCGCAACCCGAGGCAAAGAACGCGGCACTCTACTGAGGAACATCATTCTCACCAATCCGCTGCCCAAGCTCAACAGTCCGGATGTTCCTCCACAAGTGGAGCGGATCCTGCGCAGGGCGTTGAATGAAACGCCGGAGGACCGATATTATTCCGCATATGATTTCGCGCGCGACATGCAGCGTGTACAGCAGGAATTGTATGGCCATGCCACGCCGACCACGGTTGAGGGGGAACCGCCGTTCCCGCAGAACCCGTATGCACAGTCGCAGGCGAACATTCAGGTTTCGCCAACTGCCCCAAAGCAGCGTAGCATTTGGGCCAAGTCTCTTGTGATCGTTGTTTCGGTGGTCGCCGCGATTGCAGCCGTCGAGCTGGCGTTCGCGTATGTGATCATGCCGAATATGGATTCCGTCTCAGACAACAGCAGCGTGCAGATCAAGAATCCGGAAACGTATGATCAGGAGAACGATTCGCCTGATTCGGCCATCACCACCGGCAGTGTGCCCAGTGTCGAGAATCTGACCGGGTCATATTCCGCCGATGGCGGCAGTGTGCAGTTCACTTGGGCGAATCCCGACCCGCAGAACGGGGATTCATACGCATGGTCGATGGTCGGCGATGCCGGTGTTAATCCGAATACCCAGGGAACCACCACCACCGACACGCATATCAGCATCGAACCCGCCGACAGCTCGCAGACCTGCATTCAGGTGAGCCTCATCCGAGCCGACCGTCAGATGTCGCAGAATCCTGCGATCGCGTGCGCAGCCAAACCATAAGCATCACAGCACTTCATAACAGGGTTGGCCAATGGCATTATTCAATCGCAGGCGATGTCCGGAACGAACACAACGACCATCGAAACGCTCAAGGAAGAACCGAAAAAATGGGCAAACGCAAGAACGCAGCCAATCAGTCGGCACAATCGCACGAACGACAATTGCGCTTCGGACCGATGATGCGCAAACTGCTGTTGCCGTCGAGAAGCAGACGGTGGATCACGCCGATCGTCATGCTGTTTCTGCTGCTGGGCATCATCGCAGGCGCGTTCATCGTCAGTTCGGTGACACAACAGCATGTACAACTTGACGACGGCACCGTGTGGATCACTTCGCTGAAGGACCGCAAGGCCGCACGATTCAATGCGAAAAACAAGGATGTGGACGCTGGAGTCTCGTCCGCAGCCTCCCGTTTCGACGTGGCCCAACATAATGGCAGCACCGTGATTTCCGAAGGTACGAAAGCCAGCAACATCGCAGCTTCCACAATCAGCGAAACCGGCAACACCGCCATCAAAACGGATATCGAAACCATTGTCGGAGGCGATACCGCAGCGTTCATCAACGTCAAAACCGGCAATGTGTGGGTGGGATCCGCTTCCGATGTGCAATCCGTCAATCCAACCACCGACAAGCCGAAAATGAAACTGGGATCCGGTGGAAGAATCACGGTGACGCATAACGGAACCGTGTACGGATATCGTGCTTCCGATGGCGCGGTGATGAGCATCGACAAGTCGCAAGGCGCGTGCGAGCAAGTTGGCACGATAGGAGGCGCGCCGCATGCCGAATCGTTCACCGTCATCGGCGAAACCCCGGTCGTGGCGGCGAAAGGCACCGTGTATTGGCCGCAGGGAAGCGCAGCCATCAATCTGCAGGGCAGCATGACCTTGCAGGCCCCTTCCACGGACGGCAAACAAAACGGATGGGTGGCCGTGGCGACACCACGCGGGCTCGCAACGGTGAACCTCAGCACCAAGAAAACCTCTGAAACACCAAATCCCGGCAAAGGCGAGCCCGCCCAGCCGGTATCCACAGGCGGATGCGTATTCGCCGCGTGGGCGCAGAAAGCCAACAATTACGCCAAAGTATGCTCCGCCGACGGTTCGGACATGGCATTCGACACCCTGACCAACATCAACGCCACTTCGGAACTGATATTTCGCACCAACCATCGTCTGGTCATACTCAATGACGTGGTCAACGGCAACGTCAACCTGATCGCACCCTCGATCTCCGCCGAGGAACAGGTGTGGGCCGATCAGGCGCTCCTCGCCAACGAGTATCGTTTTTACGTTGAGGGTTACATGGACGGCGACGTGCCTTATTCCTACCTGAAATCCCGGGCCGTTGACTGGACCGTTTGCCCGACGGGCGATCTGGAACAGCGCTACCGCGTGCACCGCCATCAGTGGATGGTCCCGCAGGGAAAGGCTTACCGCACGTCGCTCGACGAGACCTATGCCTCCGAATGGGTGACGGTCTACGAGGACTGGTTGGGGAAATATCCCCGTCCGACGGGCGACGTGGACTACGACGCCGATCCCGCCTCGCAGCCCGAGGAGTCGCGCGAGGCATTGTATGCCTGGCGTCCGGCCGATGTGGCCTGCCGTGTCGAGGCCCAGTGCGATCTGCTCTATTATTTCATGCAATCGACCTCTTTCACGCCGCAGCTGCTTTCGAAGTTCCTGGCGAATCTCGCCGAGCAGGCCGAGCATGTCAGGACGCACTATTCGGAGGATGTCGATACGAAGGCTGCGGAGGCGCACGCCGTGTTCCGCGCCGGTACGATTTTCCCCGAGATGAAGCGGGCCGAAGAGTGGGTCGAGAGCGGCTCGGGGTCGATGAACGAAGGCATCGACGCCAGCGTGTTCGAGGTGCTGGATCTCGATTACAGCGGCCTGACGAAGGTGAAGCGCGCCTACGACATCGGCGATTACTATATGGCGCTGGAAGAGTTGATGAACTACTACCGTTCGCGCACCCACGGGCTGAATCCCAATGTCGACCTTTCGAGTGTGACGCCCACGGCCAACGAGCTGCGTTGGGCCGATTACGCGCTCCGTGAGAACGACTATCGTTTCTATGTCAACAATTACTATGATGCCGCAGCCGGTGAAAATGTGCCTTATTCGTATAAGAGCAAGAGCGGCGACGGCATCGACTGGACGATCTGGCCTACCGGCGAGCAGGAGCAGCGTTACCAGCTCCACCGTCACCAGTGGATGGTTCCGCAGGCCAAGACCTACTATTCGTCGCAGGACGAGAAATACGCCCTGAACTGGATCGAGGTCTACGGCGACTGGATCAAGCAGAATCCCAAGCCCGAGCAGGGCACCGACGTGACCAACCACGCTTCGTGGCGTCCGCTCGACGTGGCAGCCCGCCTGATCGACCAGTGCGCCCTGCTGGAGTACTACCAGCAGTCGGAGTCCGTCACGATCGAATGGCTGACCGAGGTGCTGAAGCATCTCGACGAGCATGCCAACCACATCATGAACAACTATTCGGCCGACTCCAACCACCGCATTACCCAGGCGCAGGCCGTGACCTTTGCCGGCATGCTGTTCCCCGAGTTGAAGAACGCTGCGGCGTGGAAGACGAGCGGCACGGGCGTCCTTGGCGACGCGGTGACCTCGGAGTACTTCCCCGACGGCTG
>OGOJ01000548.1_pt1 | contig 34560 bp, 26 predicted proteins | sample 1552601 | NCBI WGS metagenome assembly OGOJ01 (sample SAMEA2580184, study PRJEB22360) | human gut metagenome | biome: human gut; feature: human-associated habitat; material: faeces | place: Denmark | collected 2008/2010
TTGTCGCTTTGCAAGCAAAATCCCACTAAACCCTATAGGTTGCGGATTTGAGGATAAACCTAATTAAGAAAGAAATTATGACAGAAAATGAAACAAAAACTTGCCCCTATTGTGGGGAAACCATCTTGGCCATAGCCAAGAAGTGTAGATATTGTGGCGAATGGCTCGATGAGCCACAGCCAGAAGCCAAGAAGACCAAAGTGTGTCCGGTGTGTGGAGAAGAGATAGATGCAGATGCTGTCGTTTGCCCAGTATGTCATGAGATTATTGATGATTATGAAAAACGGCAAAAGACTTCTAAATCTATAGCGGAAACAGGGCTAAGAACATCTGGTGACGCGATTACTTTTGAATTGTCTTCAAAGGATGATGAGATAGAAGATACTGAAGAAGATGATGTTGATGAAGAAGAGTCTCTTCCCTTATTTGTTAAAATTATTTTTTGTATTATTGCTTTTGTCGCGGCACTTGGCATTAGTACCATTATCATGCAAGCGTTATTCTCAGACTCGATAGTTAAACCACATTCGGTAGCACTGGCTACGGCCATTTCTTATGGAGTCTACTCGTTTTTGAGAAAACTGTATTTTACCTTCCATGGTTAACCCAAACGGAACTTTAACTTTAAAAAAAATAGAATTATGGAGAAAAAAGAAATGAAGCGTTGCCCTTATTGTGGCGAAATGATTCTTGCAGCAGCCAAGAAGTGTAAGTATTGTGGTGAGTGGCTTGAAAATTCTGAAGCCATCATTGCTGATGACAAAGAAGAAAAGTTAGCTACTGTAGTTCCAAAATCCAAAAGCAAGCCTGTGGCTGAGCCAGCACCAGAACCTGAAGATGCAACAACCGATGGTGATGATGAGGTTGTTGACACCGGATATGGAGTATCTGTTTCTAAGAAATTAGCTAAGCGAATAACTTGGGGACTTGTTGCTGTTGCCATTGTTGCCTTTGCTTTCTTTGGATATGAAATGCTTAGTGTCGATAGTAGCGAACTCTCCATGTCAAAGATGGATGGCAGTTGGAAAGAATTGGCAACGGATGATGTTACTATTATGTACCAATTCAATAAAAATGGGGAGTTTACAGAGATGCGTACAATAGATGATGACGGTACAAAATATGGCAGTATGTGTACTGGTACGTGGGAACTGAGCAAACAAGGAGTTCTCGGTCAATGTATAAGTATGAAGTACGATATAGAGTCGTTAGTTGTAGATGGTCATAATGAAGAAACAGGTGAAGTTTATGATGAAAGCGACCCAACGGTCAACGAAATGAAACAAACCCTTTATGCGAAGTATCAAAAAGAAAATCAGGAAGTTGATAAGTATAAAGGTACGGATAAAGTGTATGGGTTGAACAACCTAACTTTCAGCAACGATACTATAAAACAAAATGGTATTTCTATTATGGTTAAGATAGGCGATATCAATCGTTAAGTAAATGAAAATTATAAAAACATTTTTTATGAAAAAGATAATTTATGCATTTATGGCGAATTCAACAAGCAAGTTCTGCTTATTGCTCTGGTGTAGAAATACCGGTGGAAATGTTCTCTGATTGGCTAACTCTAAGACCTTATTTAGCAAAGGTTGTGCAAGCGAAGGACGAGGAAGAAAGAAACTCTTATGATTATGCCGATTAATTTGGGCTTGATTACAAAACGGTAGATGTTTAATATTATAATTGTAGATATATGGTAAATTCAAAAAAACTATCTCCTGAAGACATTCGCAAAGGGCAGGAGAAAATCAAGGAAGAGATTTATGCAAGGGCTAAAGAGTTGGGAATTTCAACAGATGACCTTTGGCCGTTGCCAGATGGAGTGTTCAATATCGAAGGCTATTGTCAGTCTTCTCCTCGTATCATGTGGATATTAAAACAGCCGTATGATGATATGAAGGAAGGTAAACCCTATGGCGGTGGTTGGGAAGTTTATGGTGCTTTCAATAATGATGATGCTTTCAAGAATACAACTTGGCAACCTATTATCTATAGTCTCTTTGGCATACGTAATCATAAACTTTATGGTGATAGCGATGTGCCATATATTCGTGATGATAAGTCTATGGTTGATTTGTTGAAGGATATTGCTTATATCAATGTCGATAAGATGCCAGGCTATAGATCTACTTCTGATGAAGAGTTGTCACAGGCTTATGAGCAGTGGAAAGACATTGTTGAAGAACAGATACGTTTGTATGACCCACAAGTGATTTGTTTTGCCAATACAATGTGGCTTTTCAAGAAAGATTGGGGCATAGATGAGAACACTGAGCATGAGGAGGTTCCATTGGGAAATGACAAAAGTATGTTTGTCTATAACAAGGATGGCAGATTGTGCTTGGATACCTATCATCCTGCTCAACGAGTTGTGAAAAGGGAAGATTATGTAGATTCCATTATAAAGGTAGTGAACAAGTTTAACGTGAAATAGAGTAGAATCACTTGTTGCATTACTGTTACAACTCAACAATATATTTCTGACCTTTTTTATAATGGGGCGAAGGAGATACAAGAGCAGTACATGCGTATGTACCAGTTCGACTATAAGAAGAGTTGTTGTAGCAAGTTTGATTTTGAGTTTAAGCAATTAGACTGATATTTAAATAAAAGGGTGTATCAGGATTTCTGACACACCCTTTTTTATTTAAGTTTTCATATAGAATCTTTATCCAACAAGAAATCAAATACGTCCATAAATACGATGCCGTCATCGTTTTGGTATTTCTTGATGAGGTCGCCTGTTATCACATACTTTATAAAACTATCGTCTATACGTAGCAAAGGTAGATATTAGTCTCTATATTTACAATCATAACAGGAAAGATTTTTGCGGATTTCCGCATTTCTATCTTTCTCTTCTCACAAATCGTTTGAGCAGGAAGGTGAGGAAGTAGGGGAAGGTGTAAAACTTACCATTGAAACCGATGTTCTTATTGCAGAGCTTGATGCCGTATCTGATGTCGGGATATTTACCATCTTGTGCTGTTAGCTTGGCGAGCGACTTGGTGGCATTATCCGTGGCTTTTACTTCAACGGGGATGAGCGACTGGGCATCACGAATGAAGAAATCCATCTCTAGGGTAGATTTCTCGTTGCGATAGAAGTAAAGATTATAGCCTTGCTTTACCAGCATGTCTCCAACGATGTTTTCGTAGATGGCGCCCTTGTAGGTACCATAGTTCTTGTTCACTCTGATGTCTTCTTGCGATTCCTCATCTAGCGAGGCAACCAGCAAGCCCGTGTCCTTATAATAGAGTTTGTACGATTTCGGGTCGTAGTTGCCTTTCAGAGGTAAGGATACTTGGGCGAGACAATAGCAAACGTTGATGATACCTGCATCACGAAGCCATTCGATGGTGCCAACGTATTCTCTGTTTCTTGCTCCATGGGCAATCTTGCTTATCTGAAATTTCTTGTTGTCTTGTCCCAGGAAGACAGAAATATGGTCGTACACGTTCTTGATTTTTCCTTTGCCGAGTCCTTGCGCATATTTCGTAATGTCTTCCTCATAGTCAAGAAGAAGCTGGCGCTGTATCTTGAGCGTGCCGCTGAAGTTTCCGTTGCTCACGAACATATTGACTACGGCAGGCATTCCTCCGATGGTCATGTATTCACGGAATAGCCTCTCTAAAATATCCATTTCCATATTAGAAAGTGGTGTGATGGAGAACATCTTTTCGTAAAGGCGTTCTATAAAGGCAGAATCATAACCTTTTGCCCATAGGAATTCCTCGAAATCCATTGAGTGCATCGTGTAGTCTTCCTTATATCCCACGCTGTTCGATTCTATCTCGCGATAATTGATACCCATAAGCGAACCAGAGCAGATAACATCGTACCTGCCATCTATCTTGAAGGCTTTCAGACTAGTGGCGCAGGCAGGACAATCCTGCATCTCGTCGAAGAAGATGAGTGTGTTACCTGCTTCTATCTTGAGAGAAGGATTGATGAGGGTGAGGTTCCGGATAATGCTGTCTACCTCGTAACCTTCTTCGAAGATTGCCTTGTATTTTTGTTGCAATACGAAGTTGATGGCAACCACATTTTGATAGTTGTCATGGGCGAATTGTAGGATGGAAGCGGTCTTTCCTACTTGTCGGGCTCCCTTCACGATGAGGGGCATTCTCTCCTTATCGCTTTTCCATTCCTTGAGATAATTATCAATCTTTCTGCGCAAAAGCTTCATAATCAATATGTTTATAGTTCTTATTCGAGTGCAAAGATACAACTTTATCACAAAATTCCAAAGGAATTCGGACTGAAAATCACAAAATTCCTATTGTTTTAAGGCGTTTTATCACAAAATTCCATGCTTTTCTCTCTTCGCTATCACATTATTCCCTATTCGTTATACTTTTTTAATCTCTCTTTTTATCCGATTTCAGAAAAAAGATGTACTTTTGCCGCTCAATTCATGAAAGACAGGAATTTGGTTATACAAAAACATTATTAAGGAAGCAAAGGACTTCTGTTATATTTTATAGTATGGACAAGAATGAGAGAATAAATAACGAGCAAGAGATGCCCACTGAAACGAAAAAGAATCATTCCGCTGATGCGGATAGAGTAAAGGAAGTATATAAGGTGACGATAGCGGGAAGCATCATCAATGTGGTGCTGCTCGTACTGAAGTTTGCTGCAGGTATTCTTGGACATTCGGCAGCCATGATAGCGGATGCCATCCACTCGCTCACCGATTTCGCTACCGATGTGGTGGTACTGGTATTCGTAAAACTGGGCAATAAGCCGATGGATAAGGACCATGATTATGGTCATGGCAAATACGAGACGCTTGCCACAGCCATCATCGGCATTTCGCTCTTCGTGGTGGGTGTGATGATCTGTTATTCTGGTGTTACCAAGACCTATCGTGCCATCTGCGGCGAGACATTGCAGCAGCCGGGCGTTGTAGCCTTGATTGCTGCTATTGTAAGTATCGTGATGAAGGAGTGGGCTTATCAGTTTACGGTTAAAGCCGGAAAGAAATATCATTCCGAGGCTGTAGTGGCGAATGCCTGGCATCATCGCAGCGATGCTTTATCGAGTATCGGAACGATGTTCGGTATTGGTGGCGCCATCATCCTGGGAGAAAAATGGGCGGTGCTCGATCCGCTTGCAGCCATCATCGTGAGTGCCTTTATCATCAAGGCCGCCTGGGGACTGGTGATGCAGTCTGTAAAAGAACTGACGGATGCCAGTCTTCCAGAAACTGAGGAAGATGAAATCCTGAAGATTGCAAATGAAGAAGAGGGAGTGGGAGAGATTCATAACCTGCGTACCCGTCGCATCGGAAACAAGATTGCGATAGAAATGCACGTCCGTATGCCGGGTTCTCTTTCGCTTTATGAGGCGCATGAGCATGCTACTCATATAGAAATAAAACTGAAGCAGCACTTCGGTGCAGATACCCATGTGGGAATCCATCTCGAACCGATAAAAGTGAACGGAAAATATCAGAAACCGGAATAACTGAAATAAAAGGAAATAGCCGGAATAAAAGGAAACGAGCCTTGACGGAAGGAAGAAACCTCCATCAAGGCTCGTTTTTTTATTTGATATCCGAATCGTGTTTCGGATATTTATCATCTTTTGGGATGATTATTGTCAGATTATATTATTGGCCGAGATTTACGCTGGCTCCTGCCATAATCCACAAACCTGGCTGCTTAACAGCTGTGAGGTCGTAGTAGCGGTGGCAAGTGATGTTGTCGGCTTTCACGAAGATATTGTATTTCTTCTCGTCCCACATCAGTTTGCAATCTACCTTGGTATATGGATGATAGCCATTCATTCTCTGCTGCCATCTTACGCTCCAGGAAGCTGAAAGCTTGTTCCAAATCTGATGATCCAGGCCGAATACTGCCTTGTGCTTGAGATACTCCAATGCATAGAGTGATTTCAGAATGTTTGTCTCGGTCTTATGATCCTGATAGATGTAAGCATAACCCAACTTGATGCGGGTGATGAAACTGTTTGGTACCAACTCTCTCATGTAGATAGTAGCATCTACGTTGTAGCCCATGTTGTTGAGCTTTCCGATGTTCATCACGTGATACTTGCTGTCATTCTGCTCGGTCACGGATGTCTGAACCCAGTCAATCATGTTGGTGCCGTGTGCGTAGAATCCGCTTACGGTTGCGGCAAAACCAGTCTGGCGATATTGAGTTCCCACCTTGAGGGTTGAGTTCTTCTCCGGGTTTAGGTTGATGTCGCCCTGCTGCACCGCATTACTCATGTATAAATCGGTGTAGGTAGGCATTCTCAATGCCTTGTTCCAGGAAGCGTAGAACTTCCAGTTGTCGTTAGGACGATAACTCATATCTACACCAGGATAGAAACGGAAGTCGTTGTCAAGACCTGTATTCTTGTTAGCCAAGACACCAGCCGACAAGGTGAAGCCGCCGAAGATGAAGTTGTGCTCCAGCATGATGTTGGTATTGGTGCGCTCGCCCTTTCGGGTATATTGACGGTCAGAACCCGAGATATCCTTATAGTCTTTCTCTGCGAGTTCCTCGCCCAATGCAGTAGAGTAGATGCACTCCTTGCTGATGTCGAAACCCACTGCGGTCTTACCCAAAGCCCAAGCCACGTTGGCATTCAGTCCACCACCATAAACATCTAGGTCGTGATAGTTCTCGCCTGCTGCAGCTCCAGCCTTTCCACGAATCATCTGATAGTGATCCTTGAATTTGTTATAATAGAATTGAGGCGCAATCTCCCAGGTCTTCTCCTGGTTGTGCAGACTCAGATTGAGCGAAGCCAGACCGTGGTCTGTCTTCTCATATTGATTGTTATATTTGGCGCTGTAGAAAGTATTGGCACCATAGCTCTGGCTAGCAATACCCAACTGGGCGATGATGTCGAAACGCTGGTCGTAAGAGAAAGAGAGATTGCCGTAGCCCTGTCCCTTCTCGAAGTCGCTGTTCTCCGTGCCGCCATCCGAGCGCTTGTAGCCTCCGCTTACAGAATAAGCCTGGGTCCACTTGCCCGTTTCAAAAGCCGTCTGCACACGTCCCTGTGCTCCGAAACTTCCAAAGCTTCCGCCTTCTACACTTGCAGATACCCCCTCACTCTTAGCCTTCTTGGTTACGATGTTGATGGCACCATTGAAGGCTGAAGTTCCGAATAAGCGCGATGCTGCCCCCTCGAGCACTTCGATGTGGTCGATGTCAGCAAGAGCTACAGGAAAATCAGAAGCATTGTGACCAGTCTGAGGATTAGAAATGTTGACGCCATTCAAGAGAATGGTAATCTGGTCGAAGGTTCCACCATTGATGGAGATATCCGTCTGAACACCAAAGCCACCACGCTGACGGACATCCACGCCGGTAGCTAATTTCAATACATCGTTGATAGTCTGCGCAGCCGCACGATGAATATCGTCGCGGGTAATGACAGACACAATCTTAGGTGACTGCTCTACAGTCATCGGCGCACGAGATCCGGTAACGCTCACCGCATCCAGCTCGTAAGCCTTTCCGCCCTTGTAGAGGGTAGAATCAACCTTGGCTCCCTCTGTGCTTACGCCTGCTGCCTTAGCATGGCTCAGGGTAGCAACGCTGAGTGCACCAACAAGTACCTCTCGTCCCAAAACTGCGAAGAGTGAGTAGCTCTTGTTAGAGAATCGGTTGAACTTCAAGCTGTTGCGCTTGTTGAAAATTGTTTTGTACATTAAATTAAATGTTTATAAATGAATAAAAAATGGAAGCCTTCCGCCTTCCCGGCTTTCGGCATTCGGGGTGCAAAGGTACTGCCTTTTAGGCAACTGACAAAATAAAATGTGAATTATTTTTTCAACAGCTGATGCAAAGTTAATGTAAATCAAGGTCGGTTTCCTACCTCACAAATCGTATTCAATTCAGCCTTCTTGTGGCATAAAAAAGTATTAATTAGGCATAATCCTCAATAGGGTGATGCGATTTTCTTAAAGAAACATTCGCTTTTTCAGATTATTCTTGTATCTTTGCAGTTGATATGGGCAGCATTCAGCAATCAGAATACTGCTGTCGCAATTTTATGGTAATTAGAAATTAAAAAGAAAGGAACAGATAAGATGGAAAAGATCAACGTAAAAGAACTGAATGACAACGTCTTCGAGACTATTGGTAAGGAGTGGATGCTGGTATGTGCCGGCAACAAGGATCATTTCAATATGATGACCGCCTCTTGGGGCTGTTTGGGATGGCTTTGGAACAAGCCGGTGGCTGTGGTCTTTATCCGTCCGGAGCGTTTCACCCACGGCATCATCGAAGAGAATGAATTCATGACTCTCTCTTTCCTCGGCAACAGCGAGGAGGCTCGGAAGATTTATAACTTCTGCGGCTCTAAGAGCGGACGCGATTTGGATAAGGCGAAGGAAACAGGACTGATTCCTGTAGAAACTGATAACGGCAGCATCGCCTTCGAGCAGTCACGACTCACCCTGGAATGCCGCAAACTTTATAAGGACAGTATGACCGCCGAGAAGTTCCTCGACAAGGACCTGCTCCAGTGGTATGGTGCCAAGGGTGGATTCCACGATGTTTATGTTGTGGAGATTACCAATGCTTATAAAAAGTAAGAATTAAAATATGGCTCAAGAACAAACAGCAATTCGTGAACGCCAGAAAACCAGGCTCAAGGAGCCGGGGCGTTACGTGGTAATGATGTTCAACGACGACTTCACACCGATGGACTTCGTGGTAGAAATTCTGGAATCCATCTTCTTCAAGTCGCAGGCTGAGGCTGAAGCAATCATGCTCAAGGTTCATCACGAAGAAAAAGCCGTGGTGGGCACCTACAGCTATGACATCGCCAAGAGTAAAGTGGAGAAAGCGATGGAGAAAGCCCGTACGCAGAAGTTTCCGCTTAAACTCACTTATATGCCGGAATAGGCGTTGATTTCGGGGAAATATCCCCAATATATGCTAAGAAAAAGAAAGGAAAAAATAGAATGGACAGTATGGGATTGACCCGATATATGAGTGTTCTGATGGACGATGCCATGAAGCAAGCCCGGTTCTTCGACCACGAGTTCGTGATGCCCGAGCACATGCTGCTGGCGTTGCTCAGGCAGTATGCATTCTGTCAGGCGCTGCAGGAAGAAGGCGTAGACAGCCTCAAGATGCACGAAGACTTGGTGGGATGGCTCGCCAAGCAGGAGCGTGTGCCTGAAACCATCAAGTATCTGCCAGAGCCGTCATCGCTCTTCAAAACTATGTTTGGAACGGCGTGCGCCCTGGCTGCTGCTGCCGACAGACAGCTGGTGAATGTACCCCATTTTGTGCAGGCGATGTTTGGCTTGCAGAATTCAGAAGCCGCCTTCCTGCTGTGTAAGAATGTGGGCGACCGGCAGGGCGAGTTCCTGGCGAGCGTTGACAGTTATTATCCTATTGGAGAAGATACTGGAGAGGCTGGCATGGGCATGGGAGCAGACTTTGATGATGACGATTATGCCAACGAGTATGACGACGACGAGGAAGAAGGCAGAAGACAGGTTGTACAGGATTGGCATCAGCTGGTTACCTGTATTTCTGACAAGGTAGAAGAGCACAATCCGCTCATCGGAAGAGAACAGGAACTGGACAGAACCATCCAGGTGCTCTGCCGTGCCGAGAAGAACAATCCGCTCCACATCGGAGAAGCCGGAGTCGGCAAAACAGCTCTGGTCTATGGTCTCGCCAAACTCATCAACGAAAACCAGGTTCCTGAACGCCTCAAGGGGGCTCGCATCTACGGCATGGATATGGGACAGATGCTTGCCGGTGCCCAATATCGTGGCGACTTCGAGAAACGCATCAAGATGGTGATGGAAGGAGCCGTGAAGGAAGGCAACACCATTATCTACATCGATGAGATTCATAATATGATAGGTGCCGGTCGTGGCTCAGATGGCGGACCTGATGCATCCAATATGCTGAAGCAATATCTGGAGGCAGGTGATATCCGTTTCATCGGTTCTACCACCTACGAGGAATATAACCGTTACATGGCTCAGAGCAAGGGCATCGTGCGCCGGTTCCAGCAGATTGACATCAAGGAACCTACCGAGGAGGAGGCTATCAAGATATTGGAGGGCTTGCAGTATAAATACAACAAGTTCCACAATGTAACCTATCGCAAGGACGCCCTGGAATATGCCGTCCGTGCCAGCGCCAAATATATCAGCAACCGCTGTCTGCCAGACAAGGCCATCGACCTGATGGATGAGGCGGGTGCTTATCTGGAAGTGCATCCGGTAGAATCTCGCCAGCGCTCTTATGTTACCAAGGCTATCATCCAGCAGATTCTGATTAAAGTCTGCAAGATTGATGCGGCTGCGATGAAAGATGAGAATAACGATGCTTTGGCTACGCTCCGCCAGCGCATACTCGACAAGATTTACGGTCAGGACAAGGCTGTAGACAAGGTGGTTGAGGCTGTGATGATGGCAAAGGCGGGATTGACAGATGATGACAAACCATTGGCTTCGCTCCTCTTCGTGGGACCTACCGGAGTAGGAAAAACCGAGGTGGCACGGCAGTTGGCCAAGGAACTCGGCATCGAACTGGTACGCTTCGATATGAGTGAATATACCGAGAAGCATACCGTGGCAAAACTCATTGGTTCGCCAGCCGGATACGTGGGTTATGAGGATGGAGGACTTCTGACCGATGCCATCCGCAAGACGCCAAACTGTGTACTCCTGCTCGACGAGATAGAGAAGGCGCATAGCGATATCTACAACATCCTGCTCCAGGTAATGGACTATGCCCGTCTGACTGATAACAAGGGCCAGAAGGCTGATTTCCGTAACGTGATTCTCATCATGACCTCAAATGCCGGAGCGCAATATGCTTCACGGGCTAGCGTAGGTTTCAATGGAAACGTAAGTCGTGGCGATGCGATGCTGGCACAGGTGAAGAAGACTTTCAAGCCTGAGTTTATCAACCGACTTTCCGACATGGTGGTGTTCAACGATATGGATAAGCACATGGCAGAGCTGATTCTGGCCAAGAAACTTCGTCAACTCGATGCGAAACTGGCAGCAAAGGGAGTTACTGTAACGTTAACCGATGCTGCGCGTGAACAGTTGCTGAAATGGGGCTTTACCAAGGAATATGGTGCCCGCGAGATGGACCGTGTCATCGGTAACCGCCTGAAACCGATCCTGATGAAGGCGCTGCTCTTCGGCAAACTCAAGAAGGGTGGCAAGGCGCATGTCGACTTTGACGGAAAGGAACTGGTGATTAATTATTAGAATGAAAGTCTAGTCAAGAAATTCTTGATAAAAGATAAGCGTATGATATTACAGATAGATGATACTGCGGACGAGATTTACTTTCCCGATCCGCATTATGGCGATGAGGATGGATGCTTTGCGATTGGTGGCGATTTGAGTATCGACCGCCTGTTGCTGGCTTATAGCAATGGCATTTTTCCCTGGTATAGTTTCCGTGACCAGCCTGAAATACTCTGGTTCTGTCCGATGAAGCGTTTCGTCATCTTTCCTGATGAAATCCACATCAGTCATTCCATGCGTACCCTGATGAGAAAGAACCGATACAGCGTAGGAATCAACGAAGATTTCGATGGTGTGATACGGGGATGCAGCAAGACCAACGGACGGTATTGGGAAGATGGCGCATGGCTGGGCGAGAACATCATCCAGGCATTTACTGCCCTCCATAAGCAGGGCTTTGCGGCGAGCGTAGAGGTATGGGATAATGAAACCGATGAACTGGTGGGTGGACTTTATGGTGTCACCATCGGCAAGGTTTTTATAGGAGAAAGCATGTTCTCCAGGGTTCCGTCAGCTTCTAAGATTGCCCTCATCTTCCTTGCCAGATACTTGCAGGAGCACGGTGGCAAGATGATAGATTGTCAGTTGGAGACTCCTCATCTCAAATCGATGGGTGGCAGATATATTTCTTACGAGGAATATATGAAGATTATGAACGAAGAATAAGAGATGTTCTTCTCGGAATAGAAGAACATCTTCTTTTGAATAAAAAATAAAGGCTAGGTTCCCAGAATCGTGAACCTAGCCTTTGTTATTATCTGGCTTTTTGCTTTTTATTAGAATATCGGTGTGCCGATGCAGCCGTTAGGTGCCTGAATATGCAGCATAGCACAAACGGTAGCGGCAATATCTGTCATATAGTGAGGCTGGGCACTCTCGCCGTGCTGGATGCCCCAACCCATAAACAGGCAAGGAATATGGATATCGTATGGATTCCATGCTCCGTGGGTAGTTCCCTTGCTGCTGTAATAATCGTAGTGACCTGGTTTCAGTACAATCTGAACACCTCCGCTGCGCTCGCGGTTATAACCGTTAATGGCGCGGAACTTCAGCTCTTCAGGGATGCTCTCGATAGAGGTCTTCTCCATGTCGAAGGCATAGTGCACATCCTTGTCTTTCTTCAATCTATCTACCACTGCCTGCTTGATGGCTGCGTAATCCAAACCGAGTTCTTCGATGATATCTGTGTTGAAGAATACCTGATAGTTCATAATGGTCTTTACTAGGTCCTTGTTGGTGTTGAACTTTGTCTTCAGACTCTTGTTCAATTCATCTACCAGTCCCTTCTTGTTCCAGATGCCGGCAGGGATTCGTTGATCCTGCAGGAAGGTAGCGTTGTTCACGCCTCCATGGTCGGCGGTGAGGAAGGTGAGATAATTTCCCTTGCCCACGGTCTGGTCGAGATAAGCGAAGAAATCTGCCAATGCCTTATCTAATCTGAGATAGCAATCTTCTGTTTCGATGGCGTTCACGCCCACCTGATGTCCGATGTAATCGGTGCTGGAGCAGCTGATGGTCAGCAGGTCAGTATCTGTGTTTCTACCCAGGTTCTCGCCCTCGATGGCAGCCTTGGCAATATCGAAAGTCAGATTGCAGCCGAATGGGGTGTTGCGGAGAATCTTATAACCATGCTTTTTATATAAGGTAGGCAGGTCGAGTGGCAATACAGCCTTTTCGCCTTCAACAATTCCATTCTCGTAGTTGTTGTCATCGCTGGTGCTCTCCTTGTAGGAATCGATAGGGTAGAGCGTCTCCCATTTCTTGGAAAGATACTTGTTTGGGAGTTTCTGCTTGTTGAACTTGTTCACCCACTCAGGCAACTTATCCATATAGAAAGTACTGGTGATAAACTTGCCCGACTTGTCATCAAACCAGAAAGCGCCATTGGCGTGATGGCCTGCAGGGAGGATGGATGCTCTGTCTTTCAAGGCTACACCAATCACCTTAGAGCGGTTGTTGGTAGCCAGACGGAGTTCATCGCCGATGGTGGTTACCCACAGATTGCGAGGCGACATCTTGCCAGCCTTGCTGTCAGAACCTACAGGGTTGACGGTATCGTCGGCAGTACAATTCACTACCTTTCCATCCTTCACGAAGTTATTTCCTGCAATTCCGTGGATGGAAGGAACGGAACCGGTCCAGATAGAAGAGTGGCCGATGGCTGTAACCGAAGGGATGTAAGGAATCTTGCAGTTTTCTACGCTGAATCCTTCTCCGAGCATTCTCTTGAATCCGCCTTCGCCGTAGCGGGCGTAGTAGCGATAGAGATAATCCCATCGCATCTGGTCGATAACTATGCCTACAACGAGCTTAGGACGTTGAGGCTGAGCCTGTGCAATGCCGCAGAAGCAGCAGAGCACGAAGATGAGTTTGATAATCTTATTCATAGTCAAAATGTCTTTTTTATACATAACCATTCAGTATTGTATATTAAAATTCGGTTGCAAAGATACAACTTATTTTGGTATTTAACGATAAAAAAGACGATTTTTACCCAAACTTCTCATGGCGTTCAATACAGCCAGTACCGTAACACCTACATCGGCAAAGACAGCCATCCACATGGTGCCGAGACCAATGGTGGCGAGAATCAGTACGGCAACCTTCACTCCGATGGCAAATACCACGTTCTCGTGAGCGATATGAATGGTTCTCCTGGCTATCTTCACGGCAAGGGCAATCTTTCTAGGGTCATCATCCATCAGTACTACATCGGCAGCTTCGATGGCTGCATCGCTACCCAGTCCACCCATGGCAATGCCCACATCGGCACGCTTCAATACAGGGGCATCGTTGATGCCATCGCCTACATAAGCGAGTGTCTTGCCTGCCGGTTTTATCTTCAGCAGTTGTTCTACATGCAAAACCTTGTCGGTTGGCAGCAGTTCGGTACGACACTCGTCCAGTCCCAATTTGTGGGCAACATCTTCTCCTACTTCTCTGCGGTCACCCGTCAGCATTACCGTTTTCTCTACTCCAAGTTCTTTCAGCTCTCTGATGGCATGGGCGCTTCCTCCCTTAAGGGTGTCGTTGATCACAATATGTCCCGCATACTTGCCATCAATGGCGACGTGGATGATGGTTCCCACCTGGTTGCAGTCGTGCCATTGGGCACCGATGCTTTCCATCATCTTCTTGTTGCCCACGCAAACCACCTTGCCGTTCACTTTTGCACGGATACCCTGTCCTGCAATCTCCTCTACATCGGTCACCTCGCAGCCATCTGTTGCTTCTTGCGGAAAGGCAGTACGCAGGGCTGCGCCGATAGGATGAGTGGTGAAATGCTCGGCATGAGCCGCCAAATGCAGCAGAATCTTCTCCTTGTCAGAATATTCGCCAATATGCACATTATCTGCATCGTGGGATGAATGGTCTAGGCAGAAATCATCAGCATGAACAGCTGCCACGGCAAACTCTCCGTGGGTCAGAGTTCCGGTTTTGTCGAACACAACGGTTCCCACCTTGGCTAAAGCATCCATATAGTTGCTGCCCTTGATGAGAATACCGTGCCGGGATGCTCCGCCGATGCCGCCAAAGAAGGTGAGGGGCACGCTGATGACCAGGGCGCAAGGACAGGAAACTACCAGGAATATCAAGGCGCGGTTGAGCCATAATGGGAAGTTCTCGCCAAAGGTTCCTGCACCTACGATTCCTGTAGCTGCCAGGAATGGAGGAATAACCGCCAGGGCAATGGCTGCGAAAACAACGATAGGAGTATAGACTCGGGCGAAACGGGTGATGAAAGCCTCGCTCTTCGACTTGTTCTTGTCTGCACTCTCTACCAGAGAGATAATCTTGGATACGGTACTTTCGCCAAAACTCTTGGTGGTGCGTACACGAACTACTCCTGAAAGGTTGATGCAACCGGACATGATAGTATCGCCTTCATTCAAATCCCGTGGCATACTCTCACCTGTCAGGGCAATGGTATTCAAGGCTGAGCTTCCCTCAACAACAATACCATCCAATGGAACTTTCTCTCCCGGACGGATTACGATAGTTTCTCCTATCTTGACGTCTTCCGGCGAAACCGACTCTACTTTTCCGTTTCTTTCAACATTCGCTACATCCGGTCGGATATTCATCAGATGCGAAATACTGTCGCGGCTCTTTCCTTCCGCATATCCTTCGAAGAGTTCGCCCACCTGAAAGAAGAGCATCACAAAGACTGCCTCCGGGAATTCTGTATCTGATCCTGGGAAGAATCCGATGCAAAGTGCTCCGATGGTTGCAATAGCCATCAGAAAGTTTTCGTTAAACATATCGCCCTTGGCAATACCTTCTGCAGCTTCGCCCAGCGTCTCATGTCCTATCAATAAATAAGGAATGAGATAGACGAGGAGTAACTGCCAGGTAGCCAGACTGTATTCCTTTTCGATGAAAACAGCGATAATCAGGAGGATGATGGTTGCTCCTATCAGAAAGAGTTTGGATTTCAAACCGCCTTCTTCATGGTGATGATGGTGGTGGCAACCGCACCCCTGGTGCTCATGTCCTTCTGTGCCGCATGAGCAGTCATGATGATGTTCGTGAGAATGTTTCATTTCTTCCATAATTTTGCAATACTTTTAGTTCTATATAACCAGGAACATTCAGTTCCTTTTTCTATTTCGGTTGCAAAATTACGAAAAGGTTTCTGCAACTTGGTTGCAAAAGCTCCAGTTGCCCTCTTTTTCTTGCCGGATAAGTTCTGTGCAAAAAGAAAAACAGCGGCCCCACGATTGCTCGTAAGTCGCTGTAATAGAAGCGTGGACCAGCTAGGGCTTGAACCTAGGACCTCCAGATTATGAGTCTGTGCCGAGCCTTACTAACTCCTGCGGACTTAGCAAGGTGTAACCAACTGAGCTACAAGCCTTTTTATGCTATTTGTCAACCTGTTAATGAACACTGATAGAATGAAATTAGTCAACAATGAGTCAACAATCATCCTTTTTGCTTGGGTACAATAGTTATGTACTTTGCAAATAATATTGGGATTCATTTTATAGAGAGAACCCCCATCTCTCTTATAATTCTTCAAGAAGACTATCTAAGGATTGCAGTCGCTTCTTTCCCTCGATATGGTCTTTCACTTCTTGAAGTGCTCCACAAAGTACTGTTGTGATGTCTTGTCTCTTGTATTCTGTCATATTGATATATGTTGGTGTATGGCTGCAAAGATAATGCTTTTCTTTGGTTTAACAACAGTTTGGGTAATCAAATTTTTCTATTTATTCATTATTAGCAAAAAGCCAACCTCCACATAAAAGAAGAAGTTGGCTTGTATTTGATATGTTGTATTTATATTCTATTCCCAAGTTAAAGTGTAAACTTCTGGGCTACCAGAATCATATTGGTTCTTTTTCTCGGTTTCGGTTATCTTTATAGGATAGCCATCTCCATCAAGTTCGTATGTATAAGAAAGTGTATATCCTTTACTATCTGTAACGCTCTTTAATAGGTTCTTGTTGTTGAGACCAAACAAGGTTGGATGAGCCATAATAAGAAGATTACCATATTCCGCTAAAATCGCATCGTCGAATCTTTGTGCATCAACATCAAAGACTGAATGCTTATTAGGCATGTCTGTATAATAAGTACAAGTGTAATTATAGATGTCACCTTCATTATCTACTTTGTATTTTACAATGTTACCATTCTCCCATGTGTATTTGTTGATATTGTAGCCAGTAATTTGAGAAAGATAGTTTCCCGAATAGGCAGCCTTATATGTCTCTTCACCATCAGTAGCTTTTGAGATTTTTCCATTATCAAGAGTAATAGTACAAGGGTTCTCTTCCCATCTTGCATGAGTTGTAAGCGTGATAGTGTTACCCGACCAATCAAGGTTTATGTATTCAGAATTTCCATTTACATTTCTTGAAGCTCTAGTGAGTTTACCATCTTCTCCATAAGTAAAGTTTATGGTCTCATATTCACTACTGATGCGTACAAGTTTCTTGCCACTTGTAATGCTTCCACCACCATTGTTATCATCATCATCGCTGCTACAAGCAACGAATCCAATTGACATAATCATAGCAAAGATTGCCATTGCTAAAAATTTGAATTGTTTCATAAATCTGTAAGTTTAAAATTAATAATTCAGCCTTGAATCCCCAGACGGCTTTTGCTGTAAATTGTTTATTGGTTGACACATACAGAAAGGAGCATGGGGACTATTGAGTATTACTGACATAAAGCTCTGGACTGCTTGCAAAATAGTAACAGACAATAGCCCATGCTCCATGTGTTATATATATGGGTATATATATGCAACATGAAAGCATGAGCACCTTGAACTGCCATCTCATTTTGCATCGAATTGTCCAGATTCTATGTCGAGATAACGTCAAACGCTCATTCTAAATATGTACTTCTACTCCTAGTAGAATTGGTGCAAATTTAGCAATAATTGTTTGATTGACCAAGGATTTGTCTGTCTTTCTTCTAATATATGTTGAGATTTAACATTTCAGCTTAGTTTCTCTCATAGCTACATATATCAATGAAGCGTCTTTTGCTTATTAGTTAGTAACTAAAGGACACCTACCATTTCTGATAGATGTCCTGTCTGTGGTTAGTCGATAAACCATTTATATCGCTCGTCACCATGCAAGGCTGCATTGATGCCAAGTGCAAGTTGGGTGGTGTTGAGACTCCTATCCAAGAATGAGTCTATATAGCTAGACTTGTTAGCTCCTGTTAACAGGTTGTAGAACTTCCACATGTTGATGTCCTCTCCAAAACTACTAAAGTTCTCATCATTGATGTATGCTTTGGCTACGCTGTTAATCTGTGTATCAGTTAGCAACATCTTAGGAATGTTTCTCTGATAGTAATTAGGTAAGCACTGATAGAGTCTCATCTTGCCAAGTATCTGGCAAAACTGATGTTCGTTCATGGTGGTGTTCCCTAACGAGTGGAGTAGTTGAAGTTGTCTAGCAGGATTGAAACTGTTGAATAGCTCCAAGGCTGCACGATAGAGTTCATTAGTAGATGTCACTCTCAAATCCTCCTTGTAACCATCTGTAAAGATGCACATGTTGCAGCAAACTTGGTTCTTGAAACCTATTGCTAGACGGAATAGCTCTGGAGATTTCTTTGAATATAAGTTCATCTGATTGTATGCTCTAACTCCTACGATGGACAGGTTCAGCTTGTTACCCATTACAGTTTCAAAGACCGTAGGAATGTCAATGCTGAATGCTGCACGCTCGTAGTAGATGGTCTTGTCTGAATCCAAGAGTTGATTGGCTGGCTTTCTCACGGCTTCTGGTATTCTTCCTTTGATTACGTGGGAAACTCGAATATTTGGAGTTCCAACCTTTTGACCATGGAAGAAAGTTCTGGTAGCATCCTCAATGGTCTCGATAAAGTCAGCGTGGTTGATGGTCAACTCGTTGTCCTTAGCAAAAACAGGAGTAATGCAATCGTTCTTCAAATGCTCGAAAGTTACCTCTTGCGTGTTAGCCTCGATAAAGTGATTCTCAGCTTTAAACTCGTCTAAGATAACTGCATCCTCGATGTGATTTGTTCTCTGTGCCTGTGGCAATAAAATAATGTTGTTCATAATCTCAATAAATTAGAAGTGAATAATGTTGTTTATAATCTCAAAATAAATATAGTTGCTATTACATGACTATTTTCTATATCTATTTTTCTTTCTAAGTGTGAGGAGGGGACTAAAGTATATGTCCCCCGCCTTTCGTAGAACACATGGGGGATAAAGTAGGGGGGCATATATAAATGTGTAAAACTCTTATTTTTAGTCTTTCTCTCTTTTCTCTTGTCTTCTGAATTTTTGAGATATGATGTTTCCTAACTAAATATGCAGGTGAAAAAGTTGAGGCTGTTTATGGGTGCTGTAGGATGGTTTTGGAATGGATTGGTCTATGTGGGCAAATAAGTGTGTCTTGTCCTGTGCTCTCTTGTCTATGGATGGTATAAAAACGAAAAAAGCCGCAAGCGTTGAGGCTCACGGCTTAGTTTGATTAATCAGATAACTATTAAATATTTTATGCCAAAAAGTGAAAACTAGTTCCATCTTCTTAGACAATGATATGTATATTCTTGAAAAATCCAAGAGATTTCTGATATTTTCTAGGGGGTATTTTTCTTATATTTTTTTGCTCTATATGGCTGCGTTGTATTTTCCTACCCCTCATTAAAACTTGAATTTTATCAGCTTAAATGAGTTAATTTTACCAGATTCCTTGCATTCAAAGTAACTTTTTATTGTATTTTGTGTTACTTTACTCATGATGCCATTCTGATAATAAATATCCATAATCTTTTGCTTTATGATATTTTTATTGATGTATTCATTCAGAGGAAAGGCTTCTTTGATTAAGTTCTTGATTTCAGAGCTGTATCTTTTTTGATAGTCCTCTGATTGGTCAAACTCACGAACTTTCCTATCTATCAGTTTTTTCTTATATTCAGCAGAAATAATAGCATCTTTGCCGATTTTGTCATAGGCGTTGATGGTATATTGAAACTCTGGTATCTTTCTCAGTAAAGTTCTGTATTTCTCTTTTTCTTCAAAGCTGATTTTCCCATTTGCAAACCATTTGTCTATATTCGCAAGATTCTCCACTATGAGTTTTCTTTGTTCAATAGCAAGTTTGGCTTGGTTTAGTCTCTCAATATCGTCTTCGCCAACACATTCTGTAACATTGTTAAGTGTTACTTTGAAGATTCCTGCACGTTGGTAGGCTTGGTATAAGTTTTCTGCTGATTTGTAATAAGCATGTACTCTCTCTTCATTTTGCAGATTATCAATAGCGAAAGGATTGATTTCACCTTTGTCGTCTAGCAAATCTTCATATTTCAGATTCTTCAAATCTTCAGAGATAGCTTCTTTCTTCATGTCATTATTTGCATTGTTATGCTGCTTTTGTAATGTTTCGTGATTTTTTATAAATTGTTCTACCTTAATGCCAATTTCTTCTTTACTTCTTACTTTAATGTCTGGATTGATGGTGGAGATATGTGTGAGACTATTGTAAGTAGCTTCTTCATCCTCTCTCTTTCTGAATCGACCTTGTATTTGGATGGCTTCTGTGAAAGGGTCAATCATCGTCCAATTTGCTGTACGTAAATCAGTAAGCATGATGATGTCTGGTTTGACTCCATCATAATTGGTTATATCTAATGCAGAATAGAATCTGCAAGTAAAGAAATTCACTCTGGCAAGTGGGTACGTGATTTCAGAGTAAGCATTATTGATTCCTCTTTTAATCAACTTCTTGGCACTCTTTTCAGAACAGAAAACTTTGTAATCTGTTATGTCTAAATTGTCAATTAAGTCAGCTATGCCATCTGTGACATTGAAGAAAATGCAGATTTTCTTGCTATCTTTCAGTCCATCTAAAGTTTGCTTTATCCTCTTGTAGTAACTATTAGTTACGATAAGTGTTAGCGGCTTACGATAATCGTAGTTTGGTACAATCTTGATTTTTGTGAAACCTTGCTCTTCAAACTTAGTGTGTGACATATCCAAAGGGGTAGCAGAAACCATGGCTTTATCCTTAAATGCAAAGAAATCATGGATAGGCTTAGTAATGCTCCTACGATAGTCAATATCCTGTGTCGTTTTTTCGCATTCGTCATAGAGACAAAAGAACTCTTCATATATGTTAATGCCTAGCTCTTTAGCGGCTTTGCGAATTTTCTCAAAACTTTCTGGAGTAGTCATGATTTTCTTGTACTTCTTATCTAACTTCAAGTATGTCTTGATGTTGTAAGGAGTACATTTCTGATAAACTGCTTCGATGTTATCGTAGCTATTCAACTTGCCTAAGATTACCGGTACATTAGGCTCTATGATTATAGAGTTTCTTTTTGCCTCGATTTCACACGATGTTGCACCTAGACCTGTTAGAGTCTTGTCAAGAATGCAATTAGATGGAATCATATCATAGCCAAGACGCTTTAGGGCTTTTGGAAGCCATTCGCCTTTATTTAACATTGCTTTAATTGTTTGCATGTTGTTTTATTTTATTGCTTTTTATTAGATAATAGAAATCTATTGGGGTAGAATTTTCAGATAAATTGCCTTTATATAGCCATATCAAATATTTCTACCCCTTTTGAAATGTTCTATTATTAGCTCCTAACTTTAATTATGCTGCCACTTGGGTACTTTGAGATTTATTAGATAGGCGTGATTCTGTTAAGAGTTCTGTTATTTTGAATTCTTTATAGTCACTACCTGCACTTTCTATTTTCTCAATAGCCTCCTGCGTAAACTTATTTATAGCCTGTATAATATCGTCTAATGTTGGACTGTCATTTGAGGCAAGAATGGCATTTACAGCATGTATGAAATAACGCTTTTTTGCTTCTTTTTTAGATAGGTTCGCTATGCTGTCATATAGAGATTGGGCTTCTTCTACAGTTCGTCCACATGTCAAATCCTCAGTTTTGTTTCCTGTAGTCATTGAAAGTAATGTTAGGTTACGAAGTTTTATGTCAAGGTACAATTTGGCTGTGTTCAGAGTTAACTGATTCTTTTTAGCAAAATCATTCACCTGTTGACATGCTTTGTCACCTGTTGCCAAAGCTGCATAGCCAACTTTTTCAACATTGCTCATAGCTCTACTTGCAAGCATAGTGTTACCTATTGCTTGTGCATATTCTTGTACAGTCTTAAAGTCATGTACTTCTACATTTTTGAGGGTTTCATCAGAGAAAACTCTCCAATAGGTATCTGCTGTATCGCAAAGAACCAGAACGCTCTTTGTATCTTTTGCAATAATATTCTCATTTCTGTCAAAGAGTTCAATCCCCTCATTCCAGAAAATTTCTGGCTTTGCAAAATGGAAAATAACTTCCATTCTTCTTTCCTTGTCGCCAAGTCTGATTATTTTGTCCTTTGGTTGGCTCATGCTGTACTTTGTGAAAGCTACAGTGATTGTCTCTTGTTTGCCATCAATAGTTGCCGTAACAGTTGTAGAAAGTGATTGTTCTTTCTCTTTGTTTCCTTCATTTACTTCTTCTGTAGTTACAGAAGTGTTGCCGTCTTTATTTATGTCTTGTTGAGTCATGTCTGCCTCCTTGTTAATTAGTTCATTACTTGCCACAGATTCTGTAGCGTTGTCTAACTCTTGAACGTTTGAGGTCGTCGCCTTTATCTTATCTTCCATTGCTTTATTTATTAGAAGATGAAACTTACATCTACCCACTTTGAAGCTATGCTGCATCTTGCTTTTCTGTTTTGGAATGCGGTTGCAAAGGTACAGACAAAAATCAATATGAACAAAAAAATAAACGACTTGGTTTGCTTACCTTTTTAGGCGCAAAAGTACGCAAAAAAAAATGCGTACTAATCTAGAGAAAAGTACGCATGATAATTAGTTATAAAGAAGATTCCTAAATTTCCATAAATTGATTCCTTTTCGTGTTCTATAATGTTTCCTTATTAAGCTGTCGTAAGGTCTTGAATGTTCGCCAAAATGGTCTTCTTCATTGAATTTGCAGTCTCCGTAGCCTAGGGTGTACCAAACTCTAGAAGCAAGTACTTCTTTTCCTGTTGCAATTGGGTTATATCCTGTGGCTTTATATTTTTTTTGAGAAAGAAAACACTTGTAGAAAATGTTGTCAAACAGTAAAAGCTTTGTACTTCCTGTAAGTTTTTGACGACACAATCCAAACTCTTTTAAGGCATTTTTTAATCGGTTAGAAGTTTCTGGTGAGATTAAATTATTTGTTGCCGCTTGTGTATAGAGTATGTCTAAATTTTTAAAGATAAATTTAAAATGTTGTAATGTGGATGGGGTGTCAATAACCTTCTTTTCTTTATTTTCCATTTCGATTGTAATTTTATTAGAATTAATTATCGAATATAAAATGCTTTGTCCAATATCTATTTGGGTGTTTTCAATATAGTCATATATAAAAATTAGTAAAAACCAAAATTGAATAGTATCAAAATCGTAAGTTCCTATAGTTTGTGCTAAAAAAGTATTGCTTCTATATTTTTCCCAGATTTCTCTGATTTTTAAACTATTTCCTATTCCCTTGATATAGCTTTTTGTCGCCTCAACAGTTGTTTTATGTAATGAAATGTAGCTAGATTCTGATAATCTTATTTCTTCTTTTGTAATGGCATAATTATATCGCAATGCGAATATAATAGTGGGATGAATTGATGATTTCTGCCCTATGCCAAATGAATTAACAATTTCCTTGACGTATTCCAATTGTGGCAAATTGCAGATTTCATCAAAAGTCATATTTTTTATTTCTGACAGCATCGGTATGCTGTTAAGCTTATTATTTTCTTGTTCCATATAAAAATGTATCTTTTTTGCCACAAATTTATAAAAAAATCCCCACTTACGCAAATGTAAGTGAGGAAATCTTTGTTATTTAGTCCCAAAAACGTATTTTACGACCTTGGCGTTGGCTTTATTCTCGTTCTGAAAGTCTCGCTCGATATAAATATCGGTCACTCTCATAGACTCATCAACGTGGTTGAGTGCTGCATGGACAGTGAATTTGTCTATGCCAACCTTGTTGATGGCTAGGGTAGCCCATGAATGTCTTGCAGCGTAAAACTCCAAATCATCTATAGCTAATTCTGAGCCAATTTCTTTCAAGCCTCGATTTATCGCCTTATTGAAGCCTTTGTCGTTTGCATAATATTGATAGAAGTTGAAGACTCGTTTGCCAGACTTGTCTCTGTACTTCTCTATCAATGGTTTCAGTATTGGAGGAACATCAACCACCATCTTTGCCTTGTCATTTCTACGTGCTTTGGTCTTGGTTCTGTAGTATGTCAGTTTACCATCTTTGTAATCTGTCACGTTATAAAGGTCAACAGAGTTCATGCCGATTAGCCCAAAAGATAAGATAAAGCAATCTTTAGCTAGGTCGTATCTGCACGTCCCCTTGATGCCTTTGCTTGTATTCCTATATGGAAGAGCATAAATCTTTTTGATGGTGGCTTTATCAAGTGCTCTCTTTCGGGTTGCCTCCTGTTTCGGAATCTTGAAATTGTCGAAAGGGGATGATGGAATAAGTATCAAACCATTGTCGTAGTTGTTGTATTCCTTCTGTGCCTCCTTAAATAGGTGTCGTAAACTGCCTAAATATAAAGACATCATTCTGTTAGATGGAACACGCTTCCCTGCTTTCTCCAACTTCTCTATTTTAGCTTCTCTACATTTCTTTATATAATCAGTATATCCTGTGATAAAGGATAAATTGATTTCTGAAATGTTGAGGCTGTCACGTCCAATAAATGAAGTGAGTGAGTTGAGAACGGTCTTGTAATTGTTTGCTCCTTTTATGGTAGCCTTAGCTATCCACTTTCTGGAAAAGTCGATAAAGTCAATCTCCTTGTCTTTCATATCCTCAAACTTTAGGTGCTTGAAAATATCATCAAGAGAATAGCTGTTTAAATCAACCTGCATTTCATTGCACTTGTTCTTGTACCCTTGTACTAAGTTCTCAATCTCCTTGTAAATCTTGGTCGTTTTCTTGAAATCTCCAGATTTAGTTAAGTCTTTTGGAGAAACGAAAAGACTAGATGATAGTCTCTTCACCTTACGATTGAGCGTAAAGCGTATCTTTACATTGTAAGTACCATTTGCTTTAAGCTCTCCTTTTTTAATTTCTGCTTTGATTGTCAGCATGTTACGTTTAAATTAATTAGTCAACAATCAGTCAACAATGTAGCAAATAAAGAGGAAAAGCTCTGGTGATTGTATTTCTTAATCCAGAAAGGTCTAGAAACAAAAATAGGTTAAGTATCTAATATTCAGATGCTTAACCTTGTGGACCAGCTAGGGCTTGAACCTAGGACCTCCAGATTATGAGTCTGTTGCTCTAACCAACTGAGCTACAAGTCCATTGAATTTTTATCAAATTCGAGTGCAAAGATACTAGATTTTGGGCAAATAACCAAATAAAATCTTAAAAATTTTCTTAGAATCAGAAAAATAGCGTATCTTTGCACCAAATTATGTGCGCACACGTGCGTATGTACTTATTAATCGTACAAAAAAAGGAAAAGTATTTCTATTCAGAAATGAACATAGACAAAAATAAAAGAATCGGTCTTACCGATGAACAAGTTAAACAGAGTAGGGAACAGCATGGCAAGAACGTGCTCACCCCTCCTCAACGTACTTCATTATGGAAACTGTATTTGGATAAATATCGCGACCCGATTATCCAGATACTTCTTGTGGCGGCTTTCGTATCCCTCATCCTTGCTTTTATCGAAAAGAATTTCATGGAGACCATCGGTATCTTCGTGGCAGTTTTCCTTGCTACTACCGTTGGCTTCTACTTTGAGCGCGATGCTGCCAAGAAGTTTAATCTGCTTACGGCACTCAGCGAAGAGCAGCCGGTAAAGGTGCGCCGCAATGGAAAGGTGATGGAGATTCCGCGCCACGATGTAGTGGTGGGAGATGTGGTGCTTGTGGAAGTGGGCGACGAGGTGCCTGCCGATGGCGAACTCATCGTCTGCAACGATCTGCAGATTAATGAATCTGCCCTTACGGGCGAACCCGTTACCGAGAAATCTCTGGAAGGCGGTGGCGATGGTGCCTATCCTCGCAACATCATCCTCCGTTCTACCATGGTGATGAATGGCAGGGGCGAGTTCGTGGTTACTGCCGTGGGCGATGCTACCGAGATTGGTAAGGTGGCGAAGAAATCTACCGAGCAGACTTCGGTAGAGACACCGCTTCACATGCAGCTCGACAAGTTGGCTAAGATGATTTCCAAGGTAGGCTCTGTAGTATCTGTGGCAGCCTTCTTCATCTTCCTGATTCACGATATCCTCACCAATCCGGCATGGGGTGGCAAGGATTATTTCTATATGGCAGAAATCGTGCTGAAATACTTCATGATGGCTGTTACCCTGATTGTGATGGCGGTGCCGGAGGGATTGCCGATGGCGATTACCCTTTCTCTGGCGCTCAACATGCGAAGAATGCTGAAGTCGAACAATCTGGTGCGCAAGCTCCATGCCTGCGAAACCATGGGTGCGGTTACCGTAATCTGTACCGATAAAACCGGTACGCTTACCCAGAACAAAATGCAGGTGAGTGCCCTGGAACTCAAGCTGGGCGATGAGGCGCTGCTTGATACTGCCATTGCCCTCAATTCTACAGCCGAGTTGAATGATGGCAAACCTATCGGAAATCCTACCGAGTCGGCTCTTCTGCTCTGGCTCGATGCCCAGGGCAAGGATTATGAAGAACTCCGCAAGCAGGTGAACGTGCTCAAGCAGTTGCCTTTCTCTACTGAGAGAAAGATGATGGCAACCTTGGCAGAAGTTGATGGCGAGACCTATCTCTTCGTAAAGGGTGCGCCTGAAATCGTGATGAAGAAATGCATCATCGAAGATAGAATGCAGAGACAGTCAGTCGAAGAACTCGATGAGTGGCAGCATAAGGCTATGAGAACCCTGGCGTTCGCCTATAAGAAGATAGAAGCTTCTATCATGAGAACTTCCAGAACCTCTACTGCCGAAGTGGTAGCACTTCTCGATGCCAACGACCTTCAGTTGCAGGCCATTGCAGCCATTGCCGATCCTATCCGTCCGGATGTTCCTGCTGCCGTGCAGGAGTGCCGCCATGCGGGTATCGAGGTGAAGGTGGTTACGGGTGATACGGCTGCCACCGCCTTGGAGATAGGCAAGCAGATAGGTGTCTTCGAAGATGAACCTGAGAATATCGGAGCAGATGGCTCTCTGACCTCGCTCGACCAGCAGATGATTACGGGCGAACAGTGGGAGGCACTTTCTGACGAAGAGGCTTACGAACGGGCAAAGGATATCCGTGTGATGAGCCGTGCCCGTCCTACCGATAAGCAGCGACTGGTGGCCATGCTCCAGAAGCGTGGCGAGGTGGTTGCAGTAACAGGCGACGGTACCAACGATGCTCCGGCGCTTCACTATGCTCACGTGGGCTTGTCGCTGGGTTCGGGAACTTCCGTAGCTAAGGAGGCTTCGGATATGACCCTGCTCGATGATTCCTTCAAGTCTATCGCCAACGCCGTGATGTGGGGACGTTCGCTCTATCGCAACCTGCAGCGCTTCCTCTTCTTCCAGTTGGTAGTAAACGTGGTAGCCCTCCTGCTGGTGCTTGGCGGCTCAGTCATCGGAACCGAGATGCCTCTGACGGTTACTCAGATTCTCTGGGTGAACCTTATCATGGATACCTTCGCAGCCTTGGCACTTGCCTCATTGCCTCCATCTCACGAGGTGATGAAGGATAAACCACGCAAGGCATCCGATTTCATCATCAACAAGAGCATCGGTTTCGGCATTCTGTTCTGCGGCATCGTCTTCTTCCTCGTTATGTTTGCCTTGCTGGTTTACTGTGAGCGCAGAGGCAAGGGTGGAGTAGATGTGCATGAGCTGACCATGTTCTTCACCACCTTCGTGATGATTCAGTTCTGGAACCTCTTCAATGCCAAGGCGCTGATGAGCCATCATACTGCTTTCCGCCATTTTCTGAAGGATAAGGGAATGATTCTGGTGCTTGTACTGGTATTGGTGGGTCAGTGGATCATCGTAACCTTTGGTGGCGAAATGTTCCGCACCACACCATTGTCGCTCCATGAGTGGCTGCTCATCATCGGCTCAACCTCCGTTGTACTTTGGGCGGGCGAGCTGTGGAGAACTTTTAAGAGAATGATAGCAAAGAGAAGATAATCCATCGGAGTTCTTCTTCTGATATGAATGTTAAAGACAGTCCTTATGAATACAATACATTATAATGATATCGTGCAGTTGCCGCCTTGTGTGGCAACCATCGGTTTCTTCGATGGGGTGCATCGGGGACATCAGTTCCTGATTCATCATCTCGTAGAGACGGCACGAAAGGAAGGCTTGCAATCCACCGTCATCACCTTCGATGCGCATCCCCGCAAGGTATTGCAGGCAGATTATCAGCCAGAGATGCTGAGCACACTCGACTCCAAGCTGCTGCTGCTTTCGAAGACGGAAGTGGATAATGCTGTGGTGCTGCATTTCGACAAGGCGATGGCTGCGATGTCGGCAAGGGAGTTCATGCAGCAGGTGCTCCACGACCATCTCAACGTAAGGAAACTCTTCATCGGCTACGACCATCGCTTCGGTCACAATCGCGAGGAGACTTTCGAAGATTACGTGCGCTACGGCAGGGAGATGGGCATCAAGGTAATCAGGAACGAAGCTTTCCAGATAGACGGCATCAATATCTCTTCTTCCGTCATCCGCTCTTTCCTGAAAGAGGGAGAAGTGGAGATGGCAGCCCGGTGCCTCGGTTTCCCTTATACCCTCATCGGAAAGGTGGTGAACGGATATCACGAAGGCAGAAAGCTCGGCTTCCCTACAGCCAATCTCGACATCTCTCACTTTGGACAGCTGATTCCTGCCCCTGGTGTCTATGCCGTAAGGGTAAGACTGGAGAATACGGTGGTATGGAAACGGGGAATGATGAATGTGGGCAATCGCCCAACCTTCAATGGCAGACAACTGACGCTAGAGACGCACATCTTCAATTTCGACGGGGATATTTATGACCAGCTCTTGCTCGTAAGCTTCGTGAAGCGAATAAGGGGCGAACAGAAGTTTGACAGTCCCGAGGAGTTGGCGGCGCAGCTGAAAGAGGATGAGCAGACCGTGCTGGATCTCTTTGAAAAGGAAGCGGAATGATAGCGAGAATGCTATTAACTATAAACGATTAATTATAAACAGTAAAAGCAATGGCAAAGATTAATTTAAAGAGAGGTTTGACGGATATCGTCCTCTACCTGATTATATTTATAGTAGTACAGATTATCGTGATGTATGCTGGCGTAGGAATCTGGGCGGGCATTAAGGGCGAAGGTTACCAGGCAACGCTCCTGGCTATCAGTTCGGGCAGCAATCCTATCCTGACGGCGCTTACCTCAGCGTTCAGCAACGTTATCACCCTCGTCATCTTCCTGAAGACGAAGTGGACACCGCTGACCCGCGATTATCTGCTTTCCAAGCCTTGGGCAACGCTTCTCTGGGTGGCATTGTTCGCCCTGGGAACCATCATTCCTCTGGAGTTCATATATGAGCAGATAGGCATCGAGATGGACGAGAATACCGAGCAGATATTCGCATCGCTCATGAAGGAGCCTTGGGGTTATGTGGCTATCGGCATTCTGGCGCCTTTTGCTGAGGAGGTTGTGTTCCGTGGAGCCGTTCTCCGCACCCTGCTGGGTCTTATGAGCAAGAAGAACCATTGGGTAGCCATCATGATTTCGGCTGCCATCTTCGGTCTGGTTCACGCCAACGTAGCGCAGTTTGTCAATGCCCTCCTGCTGGGCTTACTCCTGGGTTGGATGTATTATCGCACCAAGAGTCTTGTTCCGGGCATCCTGCTCCACTGGGTGAATAATACGATGGCGTATGTCCTGTCCAATATCATGCCTCAGAGCGATGGCAAGCTCATCGACCTCTTCCATGGCGATGAGAAAACCATGTATTATGCCATAGGCTTCTCTCTCTGCATCATGATTCCAAGCTTCATACAGCTGGTTATCAGATTAAAGAAGGTGAAGGCTTAAGAGATAAATAAACGAGTAAAAAGGTTACCTGGATGGGTAACCTTTTTTCAGATATATAACCGGATAGATAAGTAGATTTTATGAAGATTATAGAAAGCAGTATCATAGGAAAGAAGAGCCCTGAGGCTTGTGAGGATGGAATGGTAGTTACCGATGATTTCATCGCTGTGATTGATGGCAGTACGAGCAAGACGCCGAAGCATCTCAATCCTGATATGAAGAACGGAAGATATGCCATGATGCTTATCTCGGAGTATATCTGGGAGGAACTGAAGGCGGATGCCTCGGTAGATGATTTCTGTCAGGGCGTAACGGCGTATATATATAATAAGGTGTATGAAAAGCTTGGGGTGGAAGAGCGGTTGAAGGAGCATCCGGAAGAGCGGCTTACCGCCTCGGCTATCCTTTATAGCCGAACAAGGAATGAAGTATGGATGGTGGGCGATTGCCAGGCAATCATCGATGGCAAGCTTTATGAGAACGGCAAGCCTTATGAGCAGGAGATTGCCAGAAAGAGGGTAGAACTGATAGAGCAGGGCCTTTCGCCTGCTGAGGCTAGAAAGCAGATAGAGCCATTGCTTATCAAGGCGATGCTTTCGGGGCAGAACCAGACCTATACGGTTATTGATGGATTTCCTATCTATCGGGAGGGAGTGAAGGTTGTCTCTGTTTCAGCTTCTAGTTCTGTTCAGGATTCTGTTCCAGCATCAGATTCAGTCCCTTGCTCTGACTCCGCTTCTGCATCAGATACAATTCCATCTTCTTCCTCCGAGATTGTATTGGCGAGCGATGGATATCCGTTCCTGAAGCCAACCTTGGCAGCGAGCGAGGCGGCATTGGCAGAGCAGATAGCCAACGACCCTCAGAACATCCGTTCCTTTATCGCCACCAAGGGCATCGTAGAGGGCAATAAGAGCTTTGATGATAGAACTTATATTCGATTTGTTTATTGCCAGTAAATAAAAAGCCGCAGATTTATTTATTGGCAATAAACAAAAATGGCTGATTCCGCCAGAAAAAATAACACGGACAAATTGAATTTGTCCGGCTTGCTTGTCCGGACGCTTGTAACTATCCAATAATCAGTGAATTATGAACGCTCGGACAATTTGTCCGTGTTATTTTTTTAGCATGAAATCATAAAGAAATGCAAGGATTTCCATCCGGTAGGCGATGTATTCCCAAGAAGAAAACGATGACTTCTGCCCTGACAAACGGTGAGTTTTGGGGGAGAAAACTATGAGTTAGTTTTGTTAACATTGAAATTTTTCGATGGAAACCTTTGCATATATGCATTTTTCTTCGTAACTTCGCAGCGGAATATAAAGAAGAAAAGCTATGGAAGAGATTAGAAAATATCCGGTGGGCATACAAACCTTCTCTGAGATACGAGAAGAAAACTATGTGTATGTGGATAAAACTAAGTATATTGTGGATTTCGTAAGAAATGGATCCAAATATCTGTTTCTGAGTCGCCCAAGACGATTCGGAAAGTCTCTTTTTGTCTCTACGCTTCAGGCTTATTTTGAAGGAAGAAAGAATCTGTTTGATGGGCTTGCCCTTGGGGATTATGAGAAGGAATGGGTAAAGTATCCGGTTTTTCATTTTGATATGAGTACGGCAAAGCACATGAATCCTGCTGACTTAATCAATGAATTGGAAGGTAAGCTAAGCCAGTTGGAACAAATCTATGGTACGGAAGATTGGGCTATTAAGGCTAATCAGCGTTTGGAATGTCTGGTAAAACGTGCTTATAAGCAGACGGGGCAGAAGGTAGTCATTCTCATTGATGAGTATGATGCTCCATTGCTGGATGTCGTGCATGAGAAGGAAAATCTGGTAGAACTCCGTTTGATCATGAAGAACTTCTATAGTCCTATTAAATACTTGGACCCTTGGTTGCGTTTTGTCTTTATTACTGGTATTACCAAGTTCTCTCAATTAAGTATCTTTAGTGAAATCAACAACCTGGATAATATCAGCATGTTCGACCAGTATTCTGCTATCTGCGGTATTAGTAAGACGGAACTTCTGAATGATATGAAGCCAGATGTGGAGTTGTTGGCAAAGCATTTAGGCAGAACCTTGGAAGAAACAATAGGTGAACTTACGTCATATTATGATGGCTATCATTTCAGTGATAATTCAGAAGATATATTCAATCCTTTCAGTCTTGTAAAGGCCTTGAAGAATAAAAAGGTTTCGGCTTATTGGTTTAGTTCCGGTACCCCAAGTTATCTCATCAAGACTTTGCAGAAGTATCATGTGGGAGTGATGGATATTGAGCAGAAAAGTGTAGGGGTTGATGACTTTGATGTTTCGCCAGAGCAGATGACTTCAGCGCTTCCTTTGCTCTACCAGAGTGGTTATCTTACCATCAAGAAGTATAATCCGCTATTGCAATGCTATCAGCTGGACTATCCTAACAGGGAAGTGCGCATAGGAATGTTGAAATCGCTTGCGCCAAACTATCTGTCTCCAATTCAATTGGATAATAATAGTTTTATCTTTGCCTTTTTGGAACAGCTCTATAGCAACAACATGGATGGCGCCTTGCAGAAGATGCAAGCTTATCTTGCTAGTATCTCCAACCGTCTGTCTAATAAAAACGAGAAGGATTTTCAAACGGTGTTCTATCTCATCTTCAACCTCTTGGGTGCTTATATCCTGGTGGAAGAAGATAGTGCAATAGGTAGGGCTGATGCCGTTCTGCACATGCCTGATACTGTGTATGTGATAGAACTGAAATACGATAAGTCGGCAGAAGAGGCTCTGAGGCAGATAGACGATAAGGGATATCTGATACCTTATTCGGCAGATGGAAAGCGATTGGTTAAAGTTGGAATCAATTATGATAGCCAAAAGCGAACGATAGGGGATTGGAAGATTGAAGAAACATAAAAAATAGAAGATTTTGAAGGAAAGCCTCGGCTACTTTGATGTAGTCGGGGCTTTTTGAAATTTTAGTTATATAATAATACGTATGGCAAAAAGCAATTACTTATATAAAATATATCATTCAAAGTTGGAGCTTGAGGCAAAAAATCATAAGAATTGTTGTAAGTTCCATTTTATTTTGTTACTTTTGTGCCAAATTATAAATATAGTGATGATGAAAAAAGTAAATTTAATATTTTGGTTGTTGGTTGTCTTTGTGTCATGTTCCAATGATAATCCTAGATTAGTAAAATTGGAACAGATAGATAGTTTGATGGGGAGTAATCCGCAAATAGCATATGATAGTATATGTCGTTTTGAGAAGGAAAATTTACCTAGTCAAGAGCTGTGTGTGGTTATGAAATTTCGTTTGTTGAAGGCTAAGGTACAGAACAAACTTTATCTCAAAATGCCATCTGATTCTACCTTTCAGAAGGTAGTTTCCTACTATGATAGCAAAGGAACTGCAAATGAGAAAATGGAGGCGCATTATTTGTTGGGTTGCATATATCGAGACCAGAAAGATGCTCCACGTGCTATAGCTACTTTCTTGGTCGCTACCGAGTTTGCTGATACGTTAAACAAAAAATGTAACTTTAATGTATTGTCATGTATTTATGGACAAATGGGCGAAATCTATGTTGACCAAAATTTGCTAGAAGAATCTTTGATAGCGTATACTAAATCTAGTTCGTATGCCTTAAGAGACCATGATGTTTATAATTATATTAGAGGTAAAGAACTATCTGTTCCAATTTTTTACATGATGGGCGATACTACGAAAGCAATATCTTTAACAAAGCAATGTGTTGAATTGTATGAAAAAAACAGAATGCATTCTGCTGCAGTTCGTGCTTTGCCAACATTAATCGGAATATTTTTGGAAAATCATCAATATGATTTAGTGAGAAAAAAACTAATGGAGTTTAGAACGATGTCTGGATTATTTAATAAGGATGGTGAACTTATTCAAGACAGGCAACATTGCTATGATTTGTTTGGGAGATACTATTTGGGAATAGAAAAGTTGGATTCTGCTGAATTTTATTTTCGCAAACTTCGTAATGCAGGTTTTATGTATGAAGCCTATCGAGGGTTATTGGCTGTGTTTAAAGAAAAAAATAATGTAGATTCTATTATAAAATATGCAAAATTGAGTGAGCAAGGAATGGATACTATTCTTGCAAACATGAAAACAGATGCGGTAAAACAGGCAGCTTCTTTGTATAATTATTCAAAAATGCAAAGGGAAATTACTCATAGTGAACAGAAAGTGAAAATGGCAAAAATAGAATTAATAATAGGTTTCATAATATTATTATGTGCTGTTGTGCTGTTATCTGTTTGGTATAAGGAAAAGCAAATGAAAAAAGAAAAAGAACTAGAGAAACTCAATGTTGCTTATGTTGGAGTTATGCAAGATTGTGTTCAATTAAAAAATGATATAGATGTGATTAGAAAAAATAAAGACATAGCAATAAAGAACAAAATATGTCGAATAAATGAATTGGAAAAGCAATTAAAGGAGAATCAAGATAAATACGCAAGCCTCGACATTTTAAAAAAGTTTAAAGTGTGGCAAAGTTGTGATATTGTAGTCAGGTTTAAAAATATGGCTAAGCCAAGACTGTCTAGACAAGAGGCCAAAGAAAATGATTGGAGCTTGTTAGAGGCAATGTTTGGACAGTGTTTGCCTATGCAGTTTAGAAATGTTATGGGAGATGCCTGAGAGTGTAAACTAAACTGTGTCAAGCTACAATAAAAGTAGTTTAACACAGTTTTTATATTATGGACAACTTAGAAATTGATTACAAGAAAGCAGCTCAGCA
>OGOJ01000570.1_pt1 | contig 33569 bp, 35 predicted proteins | sample 1552601 | NCBI WGS metagenome assembly OGOJ01 (sample SAMEA2580184, study PRJEB22360) | human gut metagenome | biome: human gut; feature: human-associated habitat; material: faeces | place: Denmark | collected 2008/2010
ACGAAAATTTTAAAAAATAATACCAAACTAAAATTAATAAATAATAATCTAATTTTCGACTAATTTGTTAAAATATACAAAAATGAAAAAATATCATTGCAATAAATAATAAATAATATATGTTTTTATTATCAATGATTGAAATTTTATAAATTAAATATAAATTACGAGGACTTAAAAATGCAAGAGAAAATTAATGAACTTAAAAAGAGAAGAGAAAAAATAGAGTCCATAAGCAAAGAAAAAATAGAATCTCAACATTCAAAAGGAAAATTAACGGCAAGAGAAAGAATTTTACAATTATTAGATAAAGATACTTTTTGCGAAATTGACGCTTTTGTAGAGCATAGATGTTCCGATTTCGGAATGGAGAAAATGAAAATTGCAGGCGAAGGCGTTATAACGGGATACGGAAAAATTAACGGAAGACAAGTTTGCATTTACGCTCAAGATTTTACGGTTATAGGCGGTTCTTTAGGGCAGATGCATGCGGCTAAAATTTGCAAAGCTCAAGATATGGCAATTAAACTTGGTTGTCCATGCATTGGAATAAACGATTCGGGCGGAGCGAGAATTCAAGAAGGAATTGACGCTTTAAGAGGATACGGAGATATTTTTTATAGAAATGTTCAAGCTTCGGGAGTTATTCCTCAAATATGCGTTATTATGGGACCTTGCGCGGGCGGAGCGGTTTACTCGCCAGCTTTAATGGATTTTATTCTTATGACTGATAAAACTTCAAATATGTTTATAACGGGACCTCAAGTAGTTAAAGCGGTTACAGGCGAGCAAGTAAACTCTGAAGAATTGGGCGGAGCTTTAGTTCATAGTCAAAAATCGGGAGTCGCTTCTTTAATGTTTAAAGACGAAAGAGAAACTTTAGAAGGAGTTAAAAAACTTCTTTCTTATATTCCGCAAAATAATTTGGAAGATACGCCTTTTGAAGAAACGGGAGATTCGCCAAACAGAAACGATATTAAATTATCGAATATTCTTCCAGACCAACCTAATAAACCTTATGATATAAAAGATATTATTAAAAGCGTAGTCGACAACGGAGAGTTTTTTGAATTACAACCTTTATTTGCAAAAAATATAGTTATTTGTTTTGTGCGCTTTGACGGAAAATCTGTCGGAATAATAGCTAATCAACCAAATGTTATGGCGGGAGTTTTGGATATTAACGCCGCTGATAAAGCTGCTCGTTTTATAAGATTCTGCGATAGTTTTAATATTCCAATAATTACTTTTGTAGACACGGCGGGATATTTGCCAGGAGTAGGACAGGAACATAACGGAGTAATAAGGCATGGCGCAAAACTTTTATACGCTTATTCTGAAGCGACAGCGCCTAAAATTACTTTAATAATAAGAAAATCTTACGGAGGCGCTTATATTGCTATGTGTTCAAAACATTTGGGAGCGGATATTGTTTATGCATGGCCCACAGCCGAAATTGCAGTTATGGGACCAGAGGGAGCTGCGAATATAATATTTAAAAAAGAGATAGAAAACGCCGAAGATTCTAAAAAATTGAGAGCTGCGAAAATAGAAGAATATAAAAAAGAATTTGCAAATCCTTATAGAGCGGCAATTAGAGGTTATGTTGATGATATTATAGAGCCTGAATATACAAGAAGTTATTTAATAAACGCTTTGCATCTTTTGGCAAGCAAGAGAGAAAAAAGACTTCCAAGAAAGCATGGAAATATACCTTTATAATAAAAAATAATTATTTGAATTTTATTTTTTAAGGAGAAAATAAATGGAACATAGCGGCGCTATTACAATATTTGGAATTATATCCGTTTTTATTGCGGCTTTAATTTTTTATGTTTTGGCAATATTTTTGGGTTTATTATTTAAAAATAGAAATGTAAAAGCGGAAGAAGAAATAAGCAAAGCTATTGAAGAGAGTAAAACTAAAGAGGAAGATTTGCTTGACGATACGGAACTTGTAGCGGTTATAACGGCTTCAATATCTGCATACGCGGGAGGCAATAAATTTGTAATAAAATCTATAAGAGAATCTAAAACGCCAATTTGGGGAATGATTGATAGATTAGGCGATAATATTTAATAACAATTAAGAAATAAAATTAACAACAGGAGATATTATGATTAAACAATATAAAATAACGGTAAACGGAAAATTATACGATGTTTTAGTCGAAGAAGTCGGAGAAATTTTAGGCGACGTTCAAGCTTCAAAAACTATTTCTACTTTTATAAATACGGACAATGCAAATACAAATAATAATAAAGAAAAACAAATTTCAAATAAATCGCAAGATTCTATTCCTATAGATGAAAATGCAATCTCTATTAAAGCGCCAATGCCTGGGACAATTTTATCTTTTAATGTTTCGGTTGGCGATACGGTTTCAGAAGGGCAAGTTTTAGCGATACTTGAAGCTATGAAAATGGAAAACGAATTAGTCTCGCCCGCTTCGGGAAAAGTAAAATCGATTCATGTCGAAAAAGGCTCTTCGGTTGTTGAAAATCAAATAATATTACAAATAATTTAAGGCTTATTTATGAATAAAATTTTAGGTTTAGATTTTAATAATTTATTTGCAGGATTTTATCCGCCGTCTTTCGCTCAAATTATAATGATGCTTTTGGGCGCTTATTTAATATATATGTCGATTTATTATAATAAAAAGCCTTTGCTTCTTCTTCCTATGGGCGTTTCAATATTGGCTTCAAATATGCCTTTGCCTAAAATGACAACCGAAGTTATAAACGGCTTTTTAGGATTTATATCTAGCGGAGCGGATTCGGGAGTTTATTCTATTTTGGTATTTTTTGCCGTTGGAACAATGATTGATTTGGGACTTATTTTAGCGGACCCAAAAAATTTCTTTATAGGAGCAAGTTCTCAAATCGGAATATTCATAATTTTTTATATAATGAGTTCTTTTGGCGAGCATTTAAATTTGGGAGATAATATAGCGGCTGCAACTTCAATTATAGGAGCGGCTGACGGTTCTTTAGCTATGTATATGGCTTCTTTAATTGCCGAGACAAGATATTTTGCGCCAATAGTTATAGCTTCTTATTTGTATATGGAATTATTGCCAATTTTACAAATGGGAGTGACAAAATTTTTAACAACTTCTAAAGAAAGAAAAATTTCTATGTCTTATTTAAGGCATGTTTCAAGAGGAGAGAAAATTATATTCGCCGTTATATCTATGGGATTTTGCGGAATATTTTTGTCAAACGCTTTTCCTTTAATTGCGGCTTTATTATTTGGAAGCATATTAAGAGAATCCGATATAATTAAAAATTTTTCCGTTAATTTACAAAAATCTTTAAACGGAATTCTTACAATGTTTATAGGAATTGCAATAGGTTCTTCGACAACCGCCGAAACTTTTATAACATTTAATACGATTATTATATTTTTATTCGGTTTGCTTTCTTTAATATTAAGCACCGTTATTGGAATTCTTACTGCAAAGATAATGAATATTTATTGGATACAGAGTAGTATGGCACGTTATGAAAAACAAAAAAAGCAGCCACTCATCAGAATGACTGCTTTCTATTTTAACCAATAGTACTTCTTTAGAACAACTTGGCAGGATATTCACCGGCATCAACCAATGCCTGAATCTTGTCTACTACACTTTGACGGTCTTCCGGATAAGTAACGCCGAACCATTTGCTGGCAGTATCCAGCACTTCAACAGTAGCCGTTCCGTCATTAATCAATTTATCTACCATCAATGGAATAAAGAATTCGCTCTTCAAGTTTTCCATGTTTTTCGGGTCGCTCAGGAAAGTCTTGAAGAATTCCTGGCTGTAAGCGAAGTAATCAGGAGTGAAGCCCCAGAAGTTCATGCTTACCGGAGTCGTGTCGGGGGTAGCTGTCCATTCGCCGTTGTCGTCGATGTATTTCACTTCTCCGTCGATACGCTGGATTTTAGTACGTTCGACAACCGAAGTCAACAACTTGTTTGCATCTGTACTACAGATACCGCGTGATACCGTACCGCTTTCGCTCAATGTGTTGCCTACGCGGAAACCTACCATCGAATATACGTTCTTGGAACCTTCAGGCAGGGCAGCCAGGAATTTACCCATTGTCTGGAAAGAGTCGCGTCCGTAGAAGTCATCGCAGTTGATAACGGCAAACGGTTCTTTGATCACGTCAGCTCCCATCATGACGGCATGGTTCGTGCCCCACGGTTTTGTACGTTCTGCCGGGCAGGTGAATCCTTCGGGCAGGTTGTCCAATGCCTGGAATACCAGTTCGCAAGGGATGTGACTTTCATATTTGGAGAGGATTTTGTCGCGAAAATCCTGTTCGAAATCTTTACGGATAACGAAAACGAGTTTGCCGAAACCGGCGCGAATGGCATCGTAGATGGAATAATCCATGATTGTTTCACCATTAGGACCCAGTCCGTCCAATTGTTTCAAGCCTCCATAACGGCTTCCCATTCCGGCAGCCAATAAGAATAATGTAGGTTTCATAATCTTCTAAGTTTATATAGTGTTTTTGTTTTCTTCGGGCAAAAGTAGGAAATAAATATGATTTATGATTTATGATTTATGATTTATTCGTTTGCTCCTGACTTGATACCATAGACAACACCATGTTCAATCATAAATCAAAAATCATAAATCATAGCATCATTTCACTTCCAGTACGACGATAGACTTGGCGGGCAAGTCGATTTTGAGCTGTCCCTTTTCGATTTTCGCACCGTCGAAGGTTGCCGGTTTTACGGCATCCGGTTTCTCGAAGGTGTTATGGTCATTGATGGAGGCGGAGGTCAGGATACGTCCTTTCACGCTGCCGATCTTTTGTCCTTGCAGGTCGAGGGTGATGCTTTGGGCGTTGTCGACATCTACATTGGCCAAAGAGATGTGGATACGTCCGTTCTTGTCTTTGGAGGCGGAAGCGCTTACCATCGGTACTTCTCGGCCTCCGCGCACTTTGGCCTTGTCGCAGATCAAGTCCATCGGCAGGAAAGTGGCGTCCTGGTGCACGTTATACATCTGGAAAACATAATAAGTCGGCGTGAGCAACATCTTCGGGCCGTTCGTCAGGATCATGGATTGGAGCACGTTGACGATCTGGGCGATGTTGGTCATCCGGACGCGGTCGGTATATTTATGGAATACGTTCAAAGTGAGGGCTGCCACGAAAGCATCGCGCATGGTGTTCTGCTGGTACAGGTGGCCGTTGATCGTGCCCGGTTCTTCGTCCCACCAGGTTCCCCACTCGTCTACCATCAGGCCGATTTTCTTCTGCGGGTCGTATTTGTCCATGATCTGGATATGCTTCCTGACGACATCTTCTATTTCGAGACATTTGCCCATCGTCCAGTAATAGTCGTCCTTGTTGAAATTCGTAGCCGATCCTTTGCTTCCGTTCCATCCCGTGACCGTGTAATAGTGCAGGGAGATGCCATCCATGCGGCCGCCGACGTTCTTCATCAGCGTCTCCGTCCAGTTGTAGTCGTAGTCGCTGGCTCCGCTGGCAATCTTGAAAAGGCGGTTGCCGTCGTAGTTGCGGCAATAGGTGGAGTAACGGCGGTAGAGGTCGGCGTAGTATTCGGGGCGCATGCTTCCGCCACATCCCCAACTTTCGTTGCCGACACCGATGAATTTGACTTTCCATGCTTTGTCGCGTCCGTTTTGCCGGCGCAGGCGGGCCATCGGGCTGTCGCCTTCCGAAGTCATGTATTCGACCCACTTGGCCATCTCTTCGACGGTCCCGCTACCGACATTGGCGCTGATATAAGGTTCGCACCCTAACAGTTCGCAGAGGTTTAGGAACTCGTGCGTACCGAAACTGTTGTCTTCGATCGTGCCGCCCCAGTTGTTGTTCACCATTTTCGGACGGTTTTCTTTCGGGCCGATGCCGTCCATCCAGTGGTATTCGTCGGCGAAGCAGCCGCCCGGCCAGCGGAGGTTGGGGATTTTCAGTTCTTTCAAGGCATTCAGCACGTCGTTCCGATAGCCTTGTGTATTGGGTATTTCGGATTCGGGGCCGACCCAAAGCCCGCCATAGATACAGGTCCCGAGGTGTTCGGCGAACTGGCCGTAGATATGTTTGCTGATCTGTTGGTTTCCTTGCTCAGGATAGATACGGATGCTCGCATCTTTCTGGGCGAAGAGGGGCAGTGTGGCGGCTGCCATTAGGCTTACTAATACTGTTTTCATGTTATTTTCGTTTACTATGTTTTGTTTGAATGAAAGCTATGTCATGATATAAAATTATAGGTTATAAGTATTTTCCTGAGGACAAAAGTATATAAAATACACTTATGAACGAAATTATAAAAAGAAAAAGATATTACTATTTGCCTCAATTTGTGTACCTTTGTCGGATAAAATGAATGATTAAACGTTGAACAAAATGAAAAAGTTAATGGTAATACCGCTTGTTGCCGCTGGAATGGCCGCAATGGTGGGGTGCAGCAAAACTCCTGTGAAGGAGGCTGCAAAGAATGACGCTATCAACCTAGCCAACCTGGACACGGCTGTGGCTCCGGGGACCGATTTCTATCAGTATGCTTGTGGTGGCTGGATGAAGAATAATCCGCTGAAACCGGAATATGCCCGTTTCGGTACATTCGACCAGCTCAGGGATAACAATCAGGAACAGATCCGTACTCTTATCGAAGGTCTCAGTGAGACACCCGGGCAGGAGGGGAGCGTCGGGCAGAAGATTGGTATGTTGTTCGCGATGGGGATGGACAGCGTGAAACTGAATGAAGACGGTTATGCCCCGATCAAAGACCAGCTTGCTGAAATCAACAAGTTAGGAACGAAGGACGAACTGACCAAGATGGTTGCTACCTTGCATAAGGAGGGGATGGCTCCTTTCTTCGCCTTGTATGTCGGAGCCGATGAAAAGAACAGTTCCATGAATATCGTACAGTTATACCAGGCTGGACTGGGTATGGGAGATCGCGATTATTACCTGCTGGAAGACGAAAGCAGCCAAAAAATGCGCGAAGCCTATAAGAACTATATTACCCGTTTGTTTACCCTGATCGGAAGTTCTCCCGAACAGGCCGATGCCGCCGTCAATGCGATCATGAAGATAGAAAGGGGCATTGCCGAAGTTTCTTTCAGCCGTGAAGACCTGCGCGATTCCCAAAAGAACTATAATAAGATGTCTATCGAAGGTTTCAAGGCCAAGAACGATCTGTTAAACTGGGATGTTTATTTCGAAAGTATGGGGATGATGGATATCAAATATCTGGATGCGAAACAGCTCTCGTTCTATGAAGGTCTGTCTGCCTTGATGAAGAATACGACTTTGGATGAACAGAAATATTACCTGACATTCAACTTGCTTAGCTCTGCCGCTCCTTACCTGAGCGATCCGTTTGTCGCTGCCGATTTTGATTTCTATGGGAAGACGATGTCCGGCCGCCAAGAGCAGCAGCCACGCTGGAAACGTGCCCTGTCTACGGTAAACGGTGCCCTGTCGGAAGCTGTCGGCCAGATGTATGTGGCTAAATATTTCCCGGCTTCTTCCAAAGAAAAGATGTTGAAGATGGTCGGTGACTTGCAGAAAGCGTTGGGTGACCGTATCTCCGGCCTGGAATGGATGAGCGATGCCACTAAGGCGAAGGCGCAGGAGAAATTGGCTGCTTTTATCGTCAAGATCGGCTATCCCGACACTTGGCGCGACTACAGCGGTCTGGAGATCAAGAATGATTCTTATTGGGCGAACGTACGCCGTTCCAATATCTTTGAGGTCAATTATATGTTGGCGGATGTAGACAAACCGGTCGATAAGACTCGTTGGGGAATGAGCCCGCAGACGGTGAATGCCTATTACAACCCGACAACGAACGAGATTTGTTTCCCTGCCGCCATCCTACAACCTCCTTTCTTCGATCCTGAAGCTGACGATGCCGTGAACTATGGTGCTATCGGTGTCGTGATCGGTCATGAAATGACTCACGGATTCGACGACCAGGGACGTAACTATGACAAGGAAGGCAATCTGAGTGACTGGTGGACAGCCGAAGACGCCGCTCTCTTTACGCAACGTGCCGACCGTCTGGCTCAGCAATATAGTGATATCATTGTTGTGGACAGCGTTCATGCCAACGGACGTTTCACTTTGGGCGAGAACATTGCCGATCAGGGGGGGCTGATGGTCGCTCATTTAGCATATCTCAATTCTCTGGAAGGAAAAGAGACACCGGCCCCGATTGACGGTTTTACCAATGAACAGCGTTTCTATCTGGGCTACGCCAATCTTTGGGCACAGAACATCCGTCCCGAAGAAATCCTGCGTCTGACCAAGATCGACCCGCACTCATTAGGCAAGTGGCGTGTCAATGCCGCCCTTCGCAACATTGATGCTTTCTACAGCGCATTCGATATCAAAGAAGGCGAACCGATGTATATGCTGCCGGCCGACCGGGTAGTGATCTGGTAAAGTCCCGACAGTTATATTGTCATTAGAAATATCCTGATGTAATTCATTTTGCATCAGGATATTTTTATTTAATACAAATCAGCTCTGTTTAGCCGGCCTGACAAACGAATGAGAGAAGTAAAAGTAAAATTAATTTATGTATCTTTGCATCTTTCTTTAACACTTTAACAATTTAGGATAATAAGATGAGAAGGCTCTTTGTGCTGGCGGCTTTGCTGGCGATTGTTTGTTGCGGGAAAGCGCAAAATGTGCAGTTACATTATGATTTCGGAGGTGCTCTTTATGACAAGGACTTACATGGCCGTCCGGTGCTGACCTCGACGGTGGAAATGTTTAAAGCGGATAAATGGGGAAGTACCTATTTTTTTGTCGACATGGATTATACCAGCAAAGGAGTTGCAGCCGGCTATTGGGAGATTGCCCGCGAACTGCGTTTCTGGCAACCTCCTTTTTCCATACATGTCGAATATAACGGGGGAGCATCGAACAGTTTCTCCTATAATAACGCCTATCTTGGCGGTGCAACCTATACCTGGAATAATCCGGATTTTACGAAAGGTTTCACGCTTACCGCTATGTATAAATATATCCAGAAACATCGGGAGCCTAACAATTTCCAGTTGACAGGCACTTGGTATGTTCATTTTGTCAAGAATGGTCTTTGCACGTTCAGCGGTTTCGCCGACTGGTGGAGGGAACGGACCGATTATGCGGACGGTAGTCACCGGAACTTTATTTTCTTGGCCGAACCGCAGTTCTGGGTGAATCTTAACAAGCTAAAACATGTTGATGATAAGTTCAAGCTGAGTGTCGGCAGTGAGGTAGAGTTGAGCCAGAATTTCGGTGCACGTAAAGGGTTTTATGCTATTCCGACACTGGCGATTAAGTGGTCATTCGATTAATCAGATTGGAAATGCTGAAGAAGTTACTTGGGTTCGACCCACAGACAATGGCATTGCGCACGGAGATCATTGCCGGGATTACGACGTTCTTGACAATGAGTTACATTCTGGCTGTCAATCCCTCTATCCTGGCAACGACAGGGATGGACAAAGGCGCTGTTTTTACTGCAACCGCTTTGGCTTCGGCCCTCGCTACCTTGCTGCTGGCTTTTATGGCAAAGTTGCCTTTTGCCCAGGCTCCCAGTATGGCACTGAACGCCTTTTTCGCTTTTACGTTGGTGCAGGGCATGGGTTATTCCTGGCAGACCGCTATGACAGCGATGTTTGTGGAGGGGGTGATCTTTATCCTGATTACGTTTCTGAACGTCCGGGAGGTGATCTTGAATAGCATACCGATGAACCTGCGCTTCGCTATTTCGGCGGGGATCGGCATGTTCATCGCTTTTGTGGGTTTGAAGAATGCCGGCATTATCGTTCCGAATCCGGCGACTTTCGTGATGTTTGGACCGTTCACTCCGGTTTCGATCCTGGCGATGGTGGGGATTCTGTTGAGCGGTATCCTGGTCTTGAGGAAAGTGAAGGGAGCGTTGTTCTACAGCATTCTGATCTGTACGTTGATCGGTATTCCGTTAGGAGTGACGGAAATTCCGGATGGGTTCCTGCCTGTTTCCATTCCTCATTCGATGGCGCCAACGTTCTGCCAGTTTGATTTCAATGAGTTTTTTACGTTGGATATGGCAATCGTCATCTTTACCTTGCTGTTTATGAATATATTCGATACGGTCGGTACACTGGTCGGCCTGGCTTCGAAAACAGGCATTATGGAAGAAGACGGACAGATTCCCCACGTAAAGGAGGCAATGATGTCCGATGCGATCGGTACGACGGTCGGGTCCATGATGGGAAGTTCTACGATTACCACCTATGTGGAGAGTGCTTCCGGCATTGCGGAAGGCGGACGTTCAGGGTTCACTTCGCTGGTGACGGGTGTGTTGTTTTTGCTTGCTTTGTTCTTTGCTCCCTTGTTCCTGCTGATTCCGAGTGCGGCAACGACGGGGGCTTTGGTGCTGGTCGGGGTGTTTATGATGGATTCTATCACAAAAGTCGATATGGACGACATATCCGAAGCGCTTCCGGCTTTTATCACCATGATCATGATGGTACTGACCTATTCCATTGCCGACGGAATGGTTTTAGGATTGTTGTGCTATGTACTGGTCAAGTTAGGATGCGGCAAACATAAGGAGGTAAGCCCTACCATGTATGTGCTGGCAGCCCTGTTCATCTTGAAATTTATTTTTGCATGAATACTCTGTCAGAGTGTGTCGCGAAGTAACCAGAACATGTAAATCACATAGAAGAGAATCAAGACGAATCCTTCCGTCCGGGATATTTTTTGCCCGCTTTTCACCAGCGGCAAGAGCAGGACGGATATGCCCAACATGACCAGTAGGTCGATGTAGTTTACATTTTTGGCCTCGATGGGATGTATAAGCGCGCAAGAGCCGGCTATGGTCAGTATATTGAATAAGTTTGAGCCGACGATATTCCCGATGGCAATATCCGTTTTACGCTTGTAAGCGGCAACAATGGATGTTGCCAGTTCCGGCATACTTGTTCCGGCTGCGACGATCGTAAGCCCGATAACTGCTTCGCTCACACCAAGCTCTTTGGCGATGGAAACGGCATTGTCCACCAATAATCGAGAGGCAAATACCAAGACGACCAGACCCCCGACGATGGCCAGCGTATCGACAGCCCAGTGCTTAGGCTGTTCTTCGAGTTCCTGGCTCGACCCTTCTGTTCCATGTTTGCGGGAGTAGAAGAGGCTGAATATTGTATAAATGATAATACCTGTTAGAAAGAAAAGCCCTTCCGTCCGCCCCAATGTCCCGTTCCAGAAAAGGATGGTGAACAGTACGGTTGCGGCCAGCATGACCGGGATCTCGATTCGGAGTAATTGCTTTTTTACCTGAAGCGGGCAAATGGTTGCCGAAACTCCTAATATGACTCCAATATTGAATATGTTCGAACCTACGATGTTTCCGATCGCAATATCGCCTTGTCCGCTGAGCGTGGCGTTCAGGCTTACTACCAGTTCGGGGGCGCTTGTCCCGAATGCAACGATGGTCAGACCGACCACCAAAGGTGAAATTTTGGCTTTGAGAGCTAAAGCGGAACTCCCCTGAACTAACCAACCGGCCCCTATGTAAAGCGCTACCAGCGAGAGAATCAATAACGTCAAACTTGTAATCATAGCCCTTTTTTCCTTATTCGTTTGTTAATCTATTAAAATGTCTTGCTTCCTGTTATCCCGGCAAAGAATATTTGCCGTAACCAAGTAAACAGCAAGTTGTTTTATAGGCAGAAAAACGTACCTCGGAAAACCTCGAGATCACCACGAAGTAAACAACAGGAAGCTAATAGACATTCAGTTAGGGTTGTTAGGAATTATTCTTTAATATTCGTATTCTTCATCCTTCGGACTATTGGCTTCCTGCCGCATATGAATGAACCGTAAAGCAATCATCGCTACACTCAGCACAGCAAGACTACCCATTGTTATCTCTTTTAATAACATATTGGAGAAGTCGCTTGTTCCGATTAATACCAAGATAATGAATGACAACATCATAGTTGCATCCACAAGATCTTTATTTATTTTCATGTCTGTATTTTTTTAGGCTGTGAAACGATCTTTTATTTTTCGGGGCTGGCTGTTTCTTCCGTTGTGGAAGGAGTGCTAAGGCCTTTCATGATGCCATACAAGCCTACACCGAGGGCTCCCATGACGACTACCAGTTTCAGATAATCGTTCGGAACGATGGAACTGCAAGCGAGTACACAACCGATAATAGTAATAACGACATAAATATAGATACTGAATTTATTCTTTTTAGTAGACATAATTATTTGATTTTTTAAGTGAATAATAAAATTGTTCGCATTTCGGAAAATGCAATAAAAGAAACGGTATGGAATTCATATCCCATACGAAATCAGAGATTATTCACTTACGATCAAATAATGATTTTCCGCAGGCCATACACATGGTATCCCATGCGGCAAAGGAGGGTTGAAAAGTTAATGGTCTGACATATTGTTACCTCTTCGGATACTTTCCGGAGAAGATTGATTTCTTTCAAGCGAAAATACTGGATTGCCTTTTCTTCGATCTTCAGTAATCGTATGTTTAAAGTATTGCTGACATTCTGGATGCTTCTGCGAGGTGTCAGGCAATTGCAACCTTTCAAGTCGCTGCTGAGTATTTCCAGGTTATGCTGCATGTCAGCTGTTCCTTTTTCTATCATAACAGCCTCTTTCTGCACTTGTAAATCAAGTGTAGTATCGTTGTTCTGTACGTCTTCGGGTACAAAAAGCAACATTCCGAATAGTAGGGTCAATATGAATAGAAAATTCTTCATGTTGCAAAGATATATGAATTCTTGCGTAAAAAACAAATATGTGCCCTTTTTGTTTTTATTTTTGCATGCAAATTATGCTGAAAACAGATATGGAAGATAAAAAATCTCTTGCTGGGGCTTGGGTGGAGGCGGCACGTCCCAGGACCTTGCCGGCCTCTGTCAGTCCGGTTTTATTGGGGTGCGCATTGGCCTATTATGACGGGATGTTCGATATAACACCGGCGGTATTGTGCCTCCTTGTGGCTCTCTTCGCCCAGATAGCCAGTAACTTTGCGAACGATTATTTCGATTTTAAGAAGGGAGCCGACCGGGAGGACCGGTTAGGGCCGGAGCGAGCGGTGGCGCAAGGCTGGATCACTCCGAAAGCCATGCTGGCAGGTACGTTCGTCATGTTGGGACTGGCTTGCTTGTCCGGTTTGCTACTGATCTGTTTTGCGGACTGGCGGCTGATATGGGTGGGACTTGCGATCGCCATATGTGTGCTGGCCTATTCTGCCGGTCCTTTTCCTTTGGCTTATAACGGGCTGGGGGATGTCTGCGTATTGTTGTTTTACGGGGTTATACCGGTTTGTTTCACCTACTATATACAGACGTTGAGTTTCTCCTTGTTGTCTTTCTTGCTATCTGTGGCCTTGGGGCTTTTGTCTGTGAATATCTTAGTTGTCAATAATTACCGGGACTACCTGCAGGATAAGGCTGCCCGCAAACGGACGACAATCGTTTTGTTCGGTCGCCGTTTCGGTCGGGTGTTTTATATTTTGAATGAATGTGTGGCGTTTCTCTTGGTTCTCCCGCTTGTTCTGGATGCTCCTTGGTGGATTCTGTTTTTATTCGGGATCCTGTTCGCCCTTTGCTTTTACACGACACGGGAATTGCTTACACTGGAAGGAAGGGCGTTAAACCGTACATTGGGACATACGGCACGCAATGTATTTCTTTTTGCGGCAGTCCTTTCCCTTTTATTCGTATATGTGGGATCGAGTCTGTAGCCGGACTGCCGTAGATTCTCTCTTGCAAGAGTAAGTACCGTTGGCCCGCACTTATAGTTCTGAGAGTCTGCGATACTTTAATCGCAAGCTCTCAGAACTATAAACGTAAGACGCCGATTGTAAGGACTTATTTCGAAACCTGAAAATGGGCCGCTTTCCTGTATATTTTCCGTAATGTGCCCTGGATCGATTTGGACAGGATAATCATCGTTACAGCAATGATGATAAGCAGGATGCCTACTGCCAGATTGGGGGTGAAAGGCTCGCTGAAAACCAATATCCCGACACATACGGCGGTGATAGGTTCTACGGCGCCCAATACGGCGGTAAGCGTTCCGCCGATATTGTGCACGGCAAGCACGAGGGTGATATTCGAGATGACTGTCGGAACGATCGCCAACAGTATCAGATTGACAAATGACATGCTGTCGGGAATCGGTTGGATACCCTGGTTGGTTCCCGCCTTGATGGCAAACAGAGCCGTGCTGACAATGAATACATAGAAGGTCAGTTTGCGTCCACCCATCTTTAGCCTGGAGGTTGATCCCCCGGCTAAGAATTTATTGACGGTCGTGATATAGAGCGCATATCCCAGGGCCGACAGCAGCACGATGAACACACCTAATGCGCTCAGTCTTATTTCTTCTTCACCTATCGAAAGACGTGCCACCCCGCAGATTGCCAAAACGATCGCCATCAAGGTAATCCAGGATGTCTTTTCCCGGAAAAACAACAGCATGATAAGCGTTACGAATACCGGATAGGTGAAATGCAGCGTTGTGGCGATCCCCGCCGACATAAAATTGTATCCCCAGAACAGGAACATGGCGGAGGCCGTATAGAAAAAACCTAACAATATTAATACCGGGATATCTCTCTTGTCTGCGTGGAAAGATTCTTTCTTTGCGGCCATAATACCTGCCAGGGCCAATGCCGCGAACAGGAAACGGTAGAACAGGATGGAATCGAATTGCATTCCTTTTGCCATCAGGGGCAAGGTAAACAGCGGGATTAACCCGAAGGTTGCGGATGTCAAGATACCAAAGGCAAATCCTTTTAAATTATTCATCGTACTGCGTATTCTTTTTGATAAAACTGATGCAAAGGTAGTCGAAACGGACATTTGCACCAAAATTTGCGCTCGGTGTCTTTTATATGGTATCGGAATATAAAGGGTAAAGGAGGACGATACTCCGGTATTGTTACGGAATGTTTGCAATTAGTAAAAGATGGAAGGTGTCCCAAAACTGTCCTGTTCTCACACCAAAGATGGGAGTAAGGGCTTTTGGGACACCTTCTATCAATGTGGACTGATCTTTTTCTTACAAAAGCAACCCTGCGGCAACCTCTTCCGCAACCGCATCGTTCTTGATGGCTGCGACCAGGGCGAGGCCAAAATTCATGACTAATCCGGGGCCTTTGCCGGTTATCACATTGTCGGAGACTTCAACGGCTTCACCGGTGACGTTCGCACCGATCAGCTTCGGTTCAAAACCCGGATAGCAGGTCGCCTTGCGGCCCTTTAACAAGCCGAGTCCGCCCAATACCATAGGAGCGGCACAGATTGCAGCTACGATACGGCCTTCGCGGTATTGTCCGAGCAATGCTTCTTTGACGGCCTCCGAATCGTTCAGGTTCGATGCACCCGGCATGCCTCCGGGGAGAATGAGGGCATCGGCATCATTTAACAGGGCATTGTTCAATGTCGTGTCGGCTGTGACCGGAACATTGTGTGCACCGATGACAACCGGATCGGTTGTGATGGAAACAGTTGTAACTTCGATTCCACCGCGACGCAGAATATCGACAGTCCCCAGGGCTTCCATTTCTTCGAAACCGTTCGCTAAGAATACAATTGCTTTCTTCATGATTTATGATTTATGAATTATGATTTATAATTTATGATTTATGAGCAGTTGATAAATCATAAATTATTTAAGTTTATACAGATAGGTAATCGTACCGCTCTGGTTGTTCGCTCCGCTGATGCTGTTGAACTTGGCGCGTTTGGCCGCGTCCAGGGCGCTCTTGCGCATGGAACCGTTGTCGATGTTGGTACCTTTGCCTATTTCTGCAAATATAACATTTCCTTTCGGATCTACCGTAATGTTGATTACGATTCGTCCCTCTTCCTGGATCGTGTAAGCTGGGCGTGGGAGACCTCCCGCTCCGATCGAACGTCCGTTCAGGTTGAACGAACCATATCCGCCAACACCTTCGTTAGCCCCGTGGTCGGAATTTCCGAACGGGCTACCCTGATTGCCGGTTCCGGATCCGGCATCTCCCTGGCTGTTCCCTTCTTGGCTGCCTATTCCGAAAGCACCTGCGACCTTGTTGCTGATGGCCTGTTCTTTCTTGCGGCGTTCTTCGGCAAGGCGTTTCTTCTCGGCTTCCTCCTTGCGGATGCGTTCTTTTTCAGCCTCCTCTTTCCGTTTTTTCTCTTCTTCTTTCTTGCGTTGCTCTTCTTTTTCTTTTTTCTTCTTTGCTTCTTCGATTGCGACGCTTTCTTCGATCTCCTGCGTCACCAGATCTTCCTTAGGAGTTTCTACCTTCGGTTCCGGAACGGGAGGGGGAGGAGTCGTCGTTTCTTGTGGAGGTTCCTGTCCGGTATATTTCGGTTCGAAAGTCCCGGCTGCCGCATTGACATTTCCGAAGTTCACCAATATACCGCCGTCTTCATCGGGAACGACGGTTTTGAGAACCGTGAATCCCAGAATCAGCAGGATGAACAGGTGGAATGCCACCGAACCCACTATGCCATATATGTCATCTTTATTTAACTTCATGAATTATGAATTATAATTTATGATTTATGAATTCTGATTTATCATCGACGCATCAATCATAAATCAGAATTCATAAATCTCAACTATTTTTGTGATCGGGTGGCAAGCACCATCTTGAATTTATTCTGATTTGCGATGTTCAGAATACGTACGATTTCTTTATAAGGGACCGTCTCGTCTGCATACAAGGCTACAAACATTTCCGGTTCTTTTGCATAACTGTCTTGCAGGAATGGGGTGATCTCTTCGAAAGACACCTGTTTTTCCCGCTGGTTACCGAAAGCGACATAGTAATTCAGATTCGCATCGATCGTGACACGCGTCAGTGGCTTGGCAGCAGTCTGCTTTTGTGCCTGTGGGAGCGTCACCTTGATGGCGTTCGGAATCACGACGGTGGAGGTAACCATAAAGAAAATCAACAGCAGGAATATGACGTCCGTCATGGAAGCCATGCTGAAGCTTTCGTTTACTTTTGTTCTTCGTTTTAAAGCCATAACTTTTTGAGTTATGATTTATGATTTGTGATTTATGATTGTATCTGTGTCGGGATAAATCATAAATCACAAATCATAAATCTTTAGTTTGCAGGTTCATTCAATAAGTCCATAAATTCCATCGTGCGGGCTTCCATCTTGTTTACCACGTTGTCTACCTGCGAAACCAGATAGTTGTAGGCAAACAGGGTGATGATACCGACAACCAGGCCACCTACCGTTGTTACCAGCGCTTCGTAGATACCGCCCGACAATAAGGTTACGTCTACATTCGTTCCTGCATTAGCCATATCGAAAAAGGCGCGAACCATACCGGTTACCGTACCTAAGAAACCCAACATGGGAGCGCCGGCGGCTGTCGTGGCGATCAGCGGGAATCCTTTTTCGAGTTTGGCGATCTCCAGGTTACCCACGTTCTCGATGGCAACCAGTACGTCGTTCATCGGGCGTCCCAAGCGGGTGATACCTTTCTCGATCATACGGGCGGAAGGGGTGTTGGTGCTTCGGCACAGGTTCAGGGCCGAATCAACCTTCCCTTCATGGATGTAATCTTTGATGCGGTTCATAAATGTTTCATCCTCCTTACCGGCGCGGCGGATGACCATCAGGCGCTGGATAAATATATAACATGCCATCAGCGACAATAGCAATAAGACAACCATAATCCACCCCCCTTTAAAAGCCAGGTCGATTACATTGATTTCAGCTTCCGTGGGTGCTGTTACCGCCGTGAGGTCCGGCATTTGTTCTGCTGTTTGTGCCCCTACTGCTTGCAGGGAAAGTAAAATGCTCATATTTGATTTGTGATTTGTGATTTATGAATTATCTGTTAATTGTCTATTGTCAATAGACGAGACATTCTTTATATAAACGGATTGTTTCCTTCAGCCCGTAATAGAGAGCATCGCTGATCAAAGCATGACCGATGGAAACTTCATCCAGTCCCGGGATGTTTTGATGGAAATAAGCCAGGTTTTCCAAACTCAGGTCATGACCGGCATTTACGCCTAATCCTAAGTTTTTGGCAAGTCCGGCGGCAGAGATGAAAGGAGCGATTGCTTCTTCGCGGTTTACAGGGTAGAGGGTCGCATAAGGTTCCGTGTATAACTCGATGCGGTCGGTTCCTGTCTTGGCAGCCAGTTCGATATTCTCAAGATCCGTTCCGACGAATATGGAAGTACGGATACCGTGTGAGGTAAAAGTTTCGACTAACTCGCTCAACTGGTCGAAATGGGCTTTCACGTCCCAACCCGCATTTGATGTGATGGCATCGGGAGCATCCGGCACTAGTGTCACCTGCGTCGGTTTTACTTTCAGAACCAGGTCTATAAACTTCTCGCAAGGATAACCTTCTATGTTAAACTCTGTTTTTATTTCCGGTTTCAAGGCATACACATCGCTGTATCGGATATGACGTTCGTCCGGTCTGGGATGAACGGTAATCCCTTGTGCACCGAAAGTTTCACAGTCTAATGCTACTTTTAATACGTTTGGTACATTGCCACCGCGTGCGTTGCGAATGGTTGCGACCTTGTTAATGTTTACACTTAAATTTGTCATCGTATATCGTTATATCTTTTTTCTTTCATTACATTTGCACAAAAGTATCGGCAAATTTAGCAGTATTTAGGGAATATACAGAAGAATGTTGGTGAAAGATTTCATAACGAAGGAACTTCCGGTGTTAAAAAGTTTTGACACTGGGGAATACGCATTAGCCTTGATGGATGATTTTAAGTTAAAGCATCTGCCATTGTTAAGCGAAAACATATATCGGTGTCTGGTTTCGGAAAAAGACCTGTTGGCGATGCCTGATCCAACTGCTATTATCGGTGATCCGGTTCTGTTTTCACCGAGTGTTCAAGAAGATACCCATATCTATGAGGCGTTGGCACTGGTCACTCGCTATCAGTTGAGCCTCCTTCCGGTCGTAAGTACGGAGGGAGAATATCGCGGGGTCATTACGCGCGATAAACTGATCGATATCCTGTCCGAGCTTTGCAATGCCGATACGGCCGGAAGTGTTTTTGTGCTGGAAGTGATGCCGCAGGATTATTCGATGACGGATATCGCCCGTTTGATCGAGGCGAATAATGCGCATATCTTGAGCCTGCTTTCCTATACGGATAAGACGACCGGACGATTGCATCTGATTATCAAAATAGATCTGGAAGACGTCTCTCCTGTGATCCGTAGTTTTGAGCGTTTTAATTATACTGTCCTCTATTATTTCATGGAAAAAGGAATGGTGGACGACCTGTTGCAGCAGCGGATGGAAGAATTGGTCCGTTATATGAACATATAAACAATTGACAATTGATAATTGACAATTAGAAAAATACGAATCGGGGATGAAGAAGGTTGGAATATTTGGCAGTGAGTATCAGGCGGACAAGCAACTTGTGATTAAGCGTTTGTTTGAAAAACTGGCTTCTTTGGAGGCTGAGGTTTTCGTGGACCGTGACTTTTATCTCTTCCTTACGGATGCATTGAACTATGAACCGCCGGTATCGGGCATCTTGACAAGCGACGAGTTTGATTTGGATGTGGCGTTGAGTCTGGGAGGAGACGGGACATTCCTGCGTACTGCCGCCAGGGTGAATAAGCAGGATATCCCCATTTTGGGCATCAATACCGGCCGCCTCGGTTTTCTGGCGGATGTGGCGAGCAATGATATTGAAGATACACTGGACGAATTATTTAAAAACTACTATAAGACGGAAGAACGTACTTTATTGCGCCTTCATACGGAAGACCGGGTGTTTCACGGTTATAATTATGCCTTGAATGAGATTGCGATCCTGAAGCGGGACACCTCTTCCATGGTTACGATCCATACGGCGCTTAACGGGGAATATCTGACGTCTTATCAGGCTGATGGTTTAGTCATTTCTACACCGACAGGTTCGACGGCCTATTCGATGAGTGTGAACGGTCCGATTATCATTCCGCAAAGTAAGAATTTGGTGTTGAGTCCGGTCGCACCTCATTCGTTGAATGTCCGTCCGCTGGTAATTCCGGATTCCTTTACGATCACCCTGGGAGTGGAAAGCCGGAACAAATATTTTCTGATCGCCCTTGATGGGCGTTCCGAGATATTCCCGACCGGCATACAGCTGCGGGTGAGTAAAGCCGATTATACGACCAAGGTGATCAAACGATATAACCATACTTTTTATCAGACTCTCCGTGAAAAACTCATGTGGGGAGCCGATACGAGGATGAAATAGGCCTTCCTCTCCCTTGTGTTATCGTGTGTCCGATACTCCGTTTGTTGCTAGCGGAAGCGTGAACCAGAATGTGGAACCTTTTCCTAAAGTGGAGCAGACACCGATATTACCACCTAGTTTTTCTATGATGCTTTTACTGATGGATAGTCCGAGACCCGTTCCTTGCTTGTGGGCATTCAGTTTGACAAAACGGTCGAATATGTTTTTGCATGCTTCTTCGCTGATTCCGATGCCGGTATCTGTTACGGATACATATATCTTATTTTCTTTCAATCGGTAATCCAGTTTGATTTCGCCATTGGATGTGAATTTGATTGCATTGGTCAGGAAATTGGAGATTACCTGTGTGAGCCGTTTCGGATCGGAGTTAAGTTTGACGGAGGGTAAGTCCCGGTTGAAAGAGAAGCGTACATGATCCGGTATTTTTAAGGTATGGACGGCATAGATCTCCTCGCAAATTTCTTTGAAGTCGAACTTCTTCGGATGAATGTCGAATGTGCTGGCTTCTATTTTTGAGAAATCGAGAATATCGTTGATCAGCTGTAAGAGCAGGTCGCTGTTCTTGTTCAGCCGCATGCAGTTTCTCCCGTATATTTATTTCATTCGTGGTATCGATCAAATTGCCTTCTTTGTCGTATAGCTCGATACCTATCGGAAGCTTCTGGTAAATATTTTCCAGGTTCAGCTCTTTTTTCAAAGGGTTGTGTGTAGGAAAATGAGGCATATCCGTTTTTTTGCATATGATGTCTATTGTGTTGCATATAAAACATTAATCTATTGCATATAAGATCCTAACGCCAATTTCAAAACAGATCTGTTTTTTCTTTTGTTCCGTCTCTTGTGATCTTTTGTATATTTCGTTTATTGGTTTGTTTATTTATGATAAAAGTTATGATAATCATGTGATTTCGTAAAACATTGTAAAATTAGGGAATATAAATGGATTGTTATTCTTGATACTCGGATAAAGTTATGCGAATATGCTGTTTTTGTATACAAAGCCGGAACTGGAGGTTCTCGAAGAAGCCAAATGTGTATCTAAAATTATGTTTTGTAGCATGATTTTGTTAAACATGGTTAAGTAAATGAATTTTCCAAGTAAAAATGTATGCTACATAACATAAAGTTCATATATTTGCACTGTGTTTTTCATGGTATTAGATTTAAGGTTAACAATGAAGATTGGCTGTCCGTGAGGATAGCCTTTTTTTGTTTTGCTATTTTGGGTATATAATATTTTTTTAGCGTAGGTTCTTTGTTAAGAGATAGGAACTTTATATAGATGTTTTAAAATGGTCGAATGAAATATTCGGATAATCAAATGTTATTGGAATATGTAAAAGGGAGGGTTATTTTTTGTTTCTATATTTTTGAAGATAAGTGGGTTGTTTAAAATTGAATAATGTTGCATTCTTGAATGAATGTATTACTTTTGTGCCGTAAATTTAAAAAAGACAAAAGTATGAAGAAAGGTAGATTTTCATTGTTAGGCATTGTTGCTTTGTTTTTAGGTCTGATATTGGTTAGTTGTAGTGACGATGATGATCAGGGAGGAGTAATTGATACAGGTATACACAAAATTGTAGTGGAACAATCTGGTGATATAGACGCGTTTGAATTAGGACTTGTTTTTGGGGCGGTTAATACGACTAGTGGGCCTACGAAATTGTATGATGAGGACGGTAAGTATTTAGGAGAATCGCACTCAGTAACAAGAATGGAAGATGCTAAGGTATCCTGTCAGACAGGGGATGATGCTTTCTTTATGACTTGTGCAGGTTCTGTAACAAGTACTTCAGATGTATCAGGTAAAAAACTGAAGGTGCTGGTTACTGCTTATATAGATGGAAAAGAAGTAAACCAATTGGTGAAAGAATATGAAACTAAAGGTGAGATATTGATAGAAAATTTTAGTGTATCGACAACTGCAAAGTAAATAAGGAGTATTATTGATACTGTTTTAATAAGAAATCAAAAAAGGCTGTCTAAATTAGGATAGCCTTTTTTGTTTGTATTTGAATATTAAAGATTAATGCAAAAAATGATATTGCAGCTGTTGGATATTTATTTTTATTGATGGTTAAGACTTGCCGTGATTAGTAAGAAAAGATTGTTTATTGTTTTTTTTATGCTTATGTTTGCAACTTTAATAGTATTTATCAATTCAATAATTTTGCGAAATATGAGACAGCTTAAAATCATACTATTATTAGTAGCCTTTTCTTGTTCCGTATTTGCACAGGATAGGTTATCTCTGTTTATAAGCAGGGCAAATAAATATGCCTCAGTGGAGCTATCAGATTATCGAAAGCGTTTATGTGTAGAATATAATATGTCCAATAATTCATTGGATGATTATTACAGGCGGTGCGGAAGAAATTGGGGGAATGTCGGTTTGGCTCTTGAAATAGCCAGAACTTCCGGTAGGCATATGCGGGATGTCTGTGATTATTATAAACGTTATCATCGACATGGTTGGGATCGCGTATTAATAGAGATAGGTATAAGACCGGGATCAACATGTTACAAGCCTTTTTATGACAGGATTCATTATCATAGTAACTGTTGGCATGAACATTATTGCTCGTATTGTGATCATCACGATAAACACCATTATAAGCATCATAAAAAACATAAACACCACAAACATCATAAACATCATAAATGGCACGATGGCTATGACGATGATGATTGGGATGACGATGATGATTAACATTTATAGATATAAAAGTATATTGAAATGAGAAAGATTTTAATTTTTTTAGGACTATTGTTTGTTATGTTGAGTAACATTTATGCTCAAAAAGGCAGACAAGCGATTGGATTCGGATTGAGTTATGGGACAGAAATTGAAAGTATTGGTTTAGGGTTGAAATACCAATATAACATAACTAACCCCATACGTCTCGAACCGTCTTTGAATTATTTTATAGAAAATGACAATGTTAGTATGTTGGACGTGAATATGAATCTTCATTACTTATGTCCTGTGGGGAGGAGTGTCAAATTATATCCTTTATTTGGTTTTACATTTTCCAATTGGATGTTTGATTTGGGCGATGGATTTGATATAGATGTGGATGGAGATCATATTCATATTGACAAGGACGATGACCATCATAATGAATGTAGAGTAGGAGTGAATATTGGTGGTGGAGCCGATTTTGTGTTGACAAGTAATTGGATTATGAATTTCGAATTGCGATATCAGTTAGTTAGTGATTTTGATCAAGCTGTTTTTAATTTGGGATTTGCTTATCGATTTTAATTTACTCCTTAATTAAGGAACTATAAAAGGAAATTTGTCAGAATTCACAGGATGCGATTCCGGATCAAGCCCAAATCGCATCCAATATTCTTTCTTTCACCTGCGAGATGAAATCTATTTATGAATAAAAACCGTATCTTTGCGCAGAATTATATGTCGATATCCAAAAATAAGATATGAAGAGAGTTTTCTGCCCCAAGTGTGATAATCAGTTAGCGTTTGACGAAACGAAATATCCGGAAGGTAAAGTGTTGGCGTTCGTATGCCCGCAATGTGGTTCTCAGTTTAAGATCAAGTTAGGACGAAAAATAGTCCGTACCGAATCGGGACAGGAAAAAGAGGTGAAGGAACCTGACTTCTCCTGCGGCTATATTACGGTAATCGAAAATGTCTTTGGATTCAAACAGGAACTTCCACTTGTAATGGGTGATAACGTGATCGGCCGCCGCAATAAAGATACTGACGGAGTCGATGTCCCCATCATCACAAGCGATCCTAGCATGGGGCGTAAACATTGTGTGATCAATGTGAAAGAAGATAAGGAAGGAAAGCTCATTTATACATTGCGCGATTTCCCGAGTCTTACCGGAACATTTCTGTGCAGCGTACTTGTCGGAAAGAAAGAACAGGTGCGGGTTGGAGAAGGCGCCATTGTAACGATCGGTGCTACCACCTTTATTCTTCATGTACCGGGAGGGGAGGAAGAGTAGCCTTTTCTATTTGAACTTAGATACTGTCCGGAGTGAAACTGACCTCTACATCAAGGCGATAAGGGAGATAGGGAAATTGGCGTAGGTTTCGGGAGAGATGGATGCAAAAATCCTTTTCGACTCCGGGGGCAGTAAACTAAGCTAAAGAATCATTATTCATGCTTTTGTATTCGACTTCGAATATAAAACAACTCATATCGGGTTTGGCTCACGCCCTTTTACATAAAGAACTACAAATATACTAAACGAAAGTTTCATAAATTATGGTCAAATAGACCTTAAAAGGCTATCAGTTAGTCTGTAATCTTGGCGTTGTATTAAAATGTAAGTGTTAAATCGGATATTTCGAACAATCTTTCTGACAGATCTCTTTTTTATATGTACTTTTGTAATCGAAAGAGGCAATGAGGTTAATTAATGGAACAGAACAAGGTACAGGCCACTACGGGGATCACTTTCCGTATACTGGTCGCTTTGAGCATATGTCACTGCTTGAATGACACATTACAGTCCGTTATCTCGGCTGTTTATCCACTATTTAAGGAAGATTTAGGGTTGAGCTTTGCCCAGATCGGGTTGATAACGCTTGTCTACCAGTCGGCTGCATCCGTATGTCAGCCGTTGACTGGACTTTTTTTTGACAAATGGCCCTCGGCATGGTCGTTGCCGACAGGGATGAGTTTTACGCTTGTGGGGTTGTTGAGCTTGGCTTTTGCCAATACGCTGCCATTAGTCCTTTGTTCGGTGGCATTGGTAGGGATCGGCTCGTCGGTCTTCCATCCGGAGGCCTCCCGGTTGACTTCACTCGCATCGGGTGGAAAGCGAGGATTGGCGCAATCGTTGTTCCAGGTCGGAGGAAACTTGGGAGGATCGTTGGGACCGTTGCTTGCAGCCGTTTTTGTCGCCCCCTACGGGCGGAGGCATATCGCCTTGTTTACGATCCTGGCTTTTACTGCGATTATGGTGATGATCCCTGTTGGGCATTGGTATAAAAGTTTCCTGCTCCGGTTGAGGAAAGCGGAAGGAGAAACGCTTAAGACGAGTGTCTGCAGACCACTCCCGATGGGAAAGACCGTATTCTCGATAGCGATCCTGTTGATCCTAATCTTCTCCAAATATATTTATATGGCGAGTTTGAATAGCTATTACACCTTTTACCTGATTCATAAGTTCGGGGTCAGTGTGCAAGCTTCTCAACTTTATCTCTTTGTTTTCCTGATTGCGACGGCAATCGGAACGCTGTTAGGCGGACCGATCGGTGACCGGGTAGGACGGAAGTACGTGATCTGGGCTTCTATCTTAGGTGCAGCCCCGTTTACACTAATCATGCCTCACGTGGAAAACCTATATCTGACGACGATTCTCAGCTTCTGTGTCGGCTTGACCTTGTCGTCGGCTTTCCCGGCTATTCTAGTGTATGCACAGGAATTATTACCGTATAAATTAGGTCTGATCTCCGGTCTTTTTTTCGGTTTTGCCTTTGGGGCAGCGGGGATTGCATCGGCTGTGTTGGGGAATATGGCTGATCGGTATGGCATAGAGGCGGTTTATAACGTATGTGGCTATATGCCCCTTATTGGATTGGTCACGTGGTTCTTGCCTGACCTTAAGAAGAAACGGTAGTAGCTGGGGAACAATAAAGGCGATCGCCTTGTTATAAGTCATAAAATTCGCACAAACTAAATTTAGACACATTTATGATTTGTAACTTTACTCACTTCAGCATCGCCCTGCTGTGGTTTCTTCCTGTCTTTTCCTCTGCCCAGACAGAGCCTATGGATTTGTCGCTGGAGCAATCTCTTACGCTCTTGCGAAGCGAGAACAAAAGCCTCAGGATTGCCGGGAAGGAAGTGGAGCTGGCGAAGAATGAACACCAGAAGCTCAATGCTTTTTGGTATCCCACTATCAGTGCTGCGGGAGCTTATGTGCATATGTCGAACCCGATCGAGGTACGCCAATCCCTGAACCAGTTCACCGATCCGGCGAAAGAATATGTCCATTCCATCCTGCCCAACGACCAGTTTATCTCATCACTTCTCGATAAGATTGGACAAAACACATTGACGTTGCCGCTCATCTCGCAAAATGTCACGTCGATCGATGCAAACTTGACCTGGCCCATTTTTACTGGCGGCAAGCGCATCTATGCTGGCAAGATCGGCAAGAAACTTGTCTCCGTTGCCGAAGTCAACCGCGAACAGGTAAGCGCGAACCAACAGGCTTTGCTGATCGAAAGTTATTTTGGCTTACGTCTCGGCCAGCGGGTTGTCGAGGTCAAGACGGAAACTTACAACTCCCTGAAAATCCATTACGACCAGGCTTTGAAGTTAGAGCAACAAGGGATGATCAACCGGGCTGAGCGTCTTGTAGCCCAGGTAAGCATGGAAGAGGCGAAGCGCGAACTCGAATCCGCCCGGAAAGACCTCGAAGTCGCCAGTCAGGCACTCAAGAGCTTGATCAACATAGGAGAAGAACAGGTGATCCGCACGACGACTTCCCTTTTTATCAACGAGAGTATCCCCTCGGCCAACTATTTCAAGGAGATGATCCCTTTTAACAATTACTTGGTCAACCAACTGAAGCTACAGGAAAATATCGCCGGCGACCAGTTGAAGATCGGTCGTTCAGGTTATCTCCCCAATATCGCCCTGATCGGCAAGCAGACTCTCTATGCGGATGGAGTCGACAAATATCTCATGCCGCGCACGATGATCGGGGTTGGCTTTACCTGGAACATTTTCGACGGACTCGACCGGGAAAAACGTATCCGGCAGGCACGTCTGACCAGTCAGTCGTTAGCCATCGGGAAAGAGAAAGCCGTGACCGATTTGCAGGTAGGAGTCGATAAGTTCTACTCCCAGATGCAGAATGCGATGGACAATGTCAAGGCGTTAAATACTACGCTTGAGATGAGCAACGAACTGGTTCGTATCCGCGAGAAATCCTTCAAGGAAGGAATGGCGACCTCGTCGGATGTGGTAGACGCTGAGGTGGTGCTCTCGAAGGTGAAGACCGCCTTCTTGCTCGCCTACTACCAATACGATGTGGCGCTTGCCAATCTCCTGTCCATTTGTGGTATTCCCGAAGCTTTCCACCAATACCGGATGGACGGTAAAACAGAGATCTTATAAACATAAAACCGTATAATCATGGACAAATCGAAGAAATATCTGGCGATCTCCTTTATAGTAGTGCTGATTGCCGTAATCATCCTGTCTTTCGTGGGTATGTTCTTGTTGAAGGATAAACCTGTGATCTTGCAGGGACAAATCGAAGCAACCGAGATACGTATCTCCGGAAAACTGCCTGGCCGTATCGATACATTCCTAGTAAAGGAAGGACAGAATGTAAAGGCCGGAGACACCCTTGTTGTCATCAACAGCCCTGAAGCGCTTGCCAAATACCAGCAAGTGAACGCTCTCGAAAGTATCGCCCGTTTCCAAAACCAGAAGGTAGACGGGGGAACGCGCAAGCAGATCATTGCCACTGTCCAGCAGCTCTGGAACAAATCGAAGTCGGACCTCGAACTGGCAAAGACCACCTACAACCGTATTGAAGTCCTGTATAGGGACAGCGTTGTTTCTTCGCAACGGCGAGACGAAGTGAAAGCTTTATATGATGCTGCCGTAGCCGGTGAACGGGCGGCCTGGAACCAATACCAGATGGCGCTCGACGGCGCCCAAATACAGGATAGAGAGAGTGCCCGCTCTTTGGTGAACGCAGCTAAAGGCACGGTCGAAGAGGTTGCAGCCCTTTTGCAGGACGCCCGCTTGACAGCCCCGGAATCCGGCCAGATATCGACAATCTTCCCGAAAAGGGGAGAGCTGGTAGGAGCAGGGATGCCTATCATGAACTTGATCGTGCTTGACGACGTGCATATCGTACTGAATGTCCGTGAAGACCGCCTGCCGTTCTTTCCGATGGGAGGGACGTTTGTTGCCGATATCCCGGCTATTGACAAGAAGAACATCGAATTCAAGATCAATTATGTCAGCCCCTTAGGTAGTTTTGCTACTTGGAAATCGACTAAGCAGACGGGCAGCTACGATCTTCGTACGTTCGAGGTACATGCTCTGCCTGTAAGAAAGGTGGAAGGGCTGCGCCCTGGAATGTCGGTATTGGTTGAATTGACAATGGATAATTGATAATGAACAATTTTAAGAATAGTGTGATGAATTGTCAATTTGTTCGGGTTTTTCGAAGAGAACTTGTACGGATGGTCTCGAGACGTCTCTATTTCGGGGTGTGCGTCGTGCTGCCACTGTTCTGTATCTTCTTCATGTCCACTATCTTCGGAAACGGACAGATGGAGAACATACCCGTCGGTGTCGTCGATGAAGACAATACCTCCATGTCGAGGGAAGTCGTGCGGACTGTCGAAGCCGTTCCCACTTTCAAGGTTACACACCGCTATGTCGACGAGACGGCAGCCCGGTGTGCTACCCAATCGAAAGAGATATACGGCTACCTCGTGATCCCCACCGGCTTCACGGCTGATGCTATAGCTGGACGGCAGGCGACGCTTGCCTACTACTACCATTATGCTCTTCTGAGCGTAGGCGGTGAGGTGCGCGGCGCTTTCGAAGCCGTCCTTCGTCAACTTTCGATGGCTCCGGTCGTAATGCAAGCCACCGCCTTGGGTATCGGGGAGGAGCGGGTTGCCACCTTTCTGCTCCCCGTCAAGGCGAGCAGTCATCCTCTGTTCAATCCCGATCTGGACTATTCGGTCTACTTGAGCAATCCTTTCTTCTTTATCCTTTTCCAGGTCATTATCCTGCTGACAACGGTCTATGTTATTGGTGGTGAGGTCAAGTTCGGGACAGGGGCGGAGTGGCTCTCAACAGCAGGCGGCAATATCCTGACGGCGGTAGTGGGAAAGCTGTTGCCCTATACCGTTATCTTTAGCCTGATGAGCATATTGGCGAACTACGTCATGTTCGGCCTTATGCACATACCGTTCTCATGCGGTTTCTGGCCGCTCAACCTAACGGCGATCTTGTTTGTCGTCTCGACACAAGCGTTGGCGGTCTTCATCTTTTCCGTTTTTCCCGTGCTTAGTATCATTATCAGTATCGTGTCGATGGTCGGTTCGCTCGGTGCAACGCTGTCAGGGGTGACTTTTCCCGTGCCCTCGATGTACGCTCCGGTGTATTATGCCTCCTACTTGTTCCCTGTTCGCCACTTCACTGAGATATACCAGAACTTGCTTTATGGGGATTACGGCTTTGCTTGGACTTGGATGAATTACGTTGCGCTGCTCTGCTTCCTTCTTCCTGCGCTGCTGATGTTGCCTCGTCTGAAGAAAGCGATTGTGAACGAAGAGATGTGGAGGCATCTCGTCTCTTAAAAAAAGAAATATGAATATGAAGGTAATATCTGTTATACACGATGAGTTCAAGACGATTGCCGGCAGCTATGCCATCCTGCTTGTACTGATGGGCGGCATCTTTGTTTACGGCTTGCTTTACAATTATATGTACGCTCCCGACTTGGTCCGTAAAGTTCCGGTTGCCGTTGTCGATCATTCTCATAGTGAACTGAGCCGCCACTATGTCCGCCTGCTTGACGCTACCCCGCAGGTCAATGTCGTGACTACGGCTACCGGTTATCCGGAAGCCCAGGATATGATGAAGTCGGGCAGGGTGGCTGGTATTCTCTATCTGCCGGATGACTTCGAAGATCGTGTTGCCCGTGGTGAAGAGTCTGTTTTCATCATGTACGAGACGACAAGTGCTTTCCTTTACTACCTTGCCATGCAGGAAGCTTCGGCCGCCTCCATGTTGGCGCTGAACGATGACTACCGGCCGGAGATGTTGGTATTCCTGCCTAAGGAGGCTACCACGAAGCTAGCCTCTGCCCAGGCAGTCGAGGTGGTCGGGACTGCCCTCTACAACCCGACTGAGGGTTATGGAACTTACCTGATTCCTTCGGTTCTGGTCGTGATCATCTTCCAGACGTTGATGATGGTGATCGCTATGATTAGTGGCGACGAACGGTATAGCGGCTTGATTGTCCGTTTTGCCGGCAATCCTGTGAACCTCTCTTTGGAACGGATGGCGCAGGTTGTGATCGGCAAGACATTTGTCTATGGTATGTTGTATGCGGTTTTCGCTTTGTTCCTATTAGGGTTGATCCCCTTGATGTTCGGCCTCCCAGATATCGGCAACCCGCTATATGTCATTATGCTGATGATTCCTTTCTTGTTGGCGACTAGTTTTTTCGGGCTTACGGCGTCCCTGTTCTTTACGGACTCCGATGCGCCGCTTCTGATGATCGCCTTCTTTTCTGTCGGCCTCATCTTTCTTTCCGGTGTCTCATACCCGATGGAACTGATGCCTTGGTATTGGAAATTGGTGCATTATCTCATCCCGGCAGCCCCGGCGACAATGGCCTATGTCAAGCTGAACTCGATGGGGGCTTCGATGAGCGAGATACACCCCGAATATATTACCTTGTGGGTACAGTGTGCATTTTATTTTGTGACGGCATGTTTGGTTTATAGGTATAATATCCGGAAAGCGATGGCAAAAAGTGCTTCTCTGGCAATAACTGATGACTTTTCATCCCATAAGTCATAGCTTTTGTTGTCACCTTTTGCTTGTACCTTTTGTTTCATAAAGGTTTAAGAGATGAAGGTAAGCTCATGTCCTCCTTCACTCTTACGAATTACCTTCACCTTCCATAAGCCTTGTTAAACAAAGCATATGATTAGAAGGTGAATGGTAAACCATAAAGTTGTCGAAAACATTTATTCAAAAGTAGTCGTGAGTCGTTTTATTAGGTTTCCTGTCCCTTGGAAGATAGCCTAAAGGTGAAAAAATATAGCCTATGACCTATACGAGGACAGGCTATAGGGAGATGATAAAAAGGGTATAGGCTTTTCGGAAATAGCCTATACCCTTTTGAGAATGCTGCCGACAGTTTGTTTTATGAAAAACAAAATATAACACCCGTAAAGCATAGTGTTATCTTTATGAGTTAGGGTAGTTAATGCATAGCGTTATGACCTGCCAAGTCTCTCTTGGTGTAAAGTTATTCTTCAATTTCCATCTCATCCAACAAATATCCCGCTCCGGCATATTTGTCCATGATGAAGAGAACGTAGCGGATGTCGACAATGATACTGCGTTGGTAATCGGGGAGATATTGGATGTCGCCGCCGACTCCTTCCCAATTGCGGTCGAAATTGATACCGATCAATTCACCGTCTGCATTCATCACAGGGCTACCGGAGTTCCCACCGGTCGAATGGGTGGTTGTGCTGAAGGCAACTGGCATTTTTCCGTCGGAAGTTTTGTAGCGTCCGAAATCTTTGGCAGCATACAGTTCTTTCAGGCGGGTTGGTACTACGAATTCCCAGTTGGTGGAATCTTCTTTTTCCATCACTCCGTCCAGTGTTGTCTGATGGCCATAGTAGTCGCAGTCGCGCGGGCTGTACCCTTTTACCTGTCCGTAGGTGAGGCGCAGGGTAAAGTTGGCGTCGGGAAAATTGGCACGATCGCCGTACATGGCCAGCAAACCTTTTACATAACTACGGTGAGCCATTGCATACCCATCTTCAAATCCTTTTAACGCATTCTTCAGATTGGCTTCTTCTGCACGGACAGACTTGGCAAAAAGAATCATCGGGTCGTTTTCCAGTGCTTTGACAGACGGACGAGAGAGGAATTTATTGAAATTATCCTCACTGCCGAAGATGGATTTCTCGAACAGATAGTCGACGAATCGGTCTGTGTCTCCTTTGAACTTCTTGTCGATTAATTCGAAATAGGTCGGTTGCGCTTTCGGATCGACTTGGCTGCGGTACTCTTTCAGCATCACTTTGGCGATTTTCTTATCTACGTCGGCCGAGTAATTGCTGTTGGCAAATCCATGATAAGCCCGTTCCAACAGCCGGAGTTGTTCCTGTCTGGCTTTTTTGTCTTTCCCTTTCAAGGCTTCTATGACCATATCCATTTGGGTTGGCACACTTGTAAATTCAATTCCTCGCAGGATCGCTTCATCCAACATCCAACTGCGGAAACGTAGGTCTTTACGGTCCGATACGATCTGTTCGATCGCCATCAGGGCATCGGGGTAGCTCGGTTCGCACATTTTGTTGGACCAGGCAATCAGTTTGTCCTGTTCCTCCTTTTTCATTTGTTCGAAATTACGTTTTTTTATGGCCCAGTTGCTACCGATCGCATTTTTGTAAGCATTCGTTGAGCCTGCATATTTGCTGGCATACTGAATCCGGACAGCTGGATCTTTCAACATCTCGTCCAACATAACTTTCTGGCGCAAGTCACGGATGTGGATACGGATCGTGTTGTCAATATCACGGCGTTCCGCCACTTCCCAGGAAGTATAATATTTATTGGTACGGCCGGGAAATCCCATCATCATGGCATAGTCATTTTCCTGGACGCCTTTCAATGAGATCTTGAACCAGCGTTTCGGACGAAGCGGGACATTCTTGTCAGAGTAAGGAGCCGGATTGCCGTTCGCATCGGCATAGACACGGAAAACGGAGAAGTCGCCTGTATGGCGCGGCCACATCCAATTGTCGGTATCTGCGCCGAACTTTCCGATCGATGAGGGAGGAGCTCCTACCAGGCGGATATCGGAATAGATTTTCTTTGTGAACATGAAATACTGGTTACCGCCATAGAACGCCTTTATCTCAACTTCTGTGCCTGGATTGTCCTGCAGGAACTTTTCTCCGACTTTTGCTTTTGCCAGTCCGTTCAGAAATTTCGGAGATAGGAAGTTCATGCTGTTAGGATCGGTATCTTTTTTCAGTTCCTTTTTCACATAGTCGGTCACGTCTTCTATTTTATCGATGAAAGTGACGGTCATGCCGGGGTTCGGAAGTTCCTGATCGCGCGACATGGCCCAGAAGCCGTCTGTCAGGTAGTCATGTTCCAGCGTGCTGTGGCGCTGGATGCAACCGTAGCCGCAATGATGGTTGGTCAGGAGCAATCCTTCCGGCGAAACGATCTCGCCCGTACAACCGCCTCCGAAAATGACGACGGCATCTTTCAAGGAAGCTGAGTCGGGGCTATAGATATCATAATCCTGCAATTTAAGTCCCAAAGCTTGCATTTCTGGGAATCTATGCCCGCCCGGCGCTTTACGACCTCTCGGGCGATTGCACGATTTTGTTGCAAAAGGGTGAACTTCGACTCAGCGCAGCAGAACCGTATGGATTGGCTCTACCCAGTACACTTGTGTCAGAAATTGTGGACATTGAACTGAAAAACATCTGCTGCATTACCTTTATCGAAAATAAAACGAACTATGATGAATATTTGCTGGCGGAAAAACAGCCGGAAGAACTTGTTGTTTATCACGGCGGCTT
>OGOJ01000575.1_pt1 | contig 33331 bp, 39 predicted proteins | sample 1552601 | NCBI WGS metagenome assembly OGOJ01 (sample SAMEA2580184, study PRJEB22360) | human gut metagenome | biome: human gut; feature: human-associated habitat; material: faeces | place: Denmark | collected 2008/2010
TTTATATTTAGAGGGAAAAAGTCATCAAACTATTGCTAATATATTTAATAAAGAAAAAGTTTTAGGCAAAACAAATTGGTATGACACTACAATACAAAAGATATTATCAAATGAACTTTATAAAGGCGATTTTGTAAATGGTAAAAGAACAAAACACCCTATATATTATGAAGATGTTGTTGAGCCAATAGTATCAAAAGAAAAATGGAATAATTGTCAGTATCAAAAATTAAGAAATGCTAGACATTATGAAAGAACAGCAACTTACCTTTTCACAAATAAATTAGTATGTTCTAAATGTGGTAGATTTCTAGGTGGAAGTGCTACTACTAAAAAGAATGGTAAAAAATATTACTACTATAAATGTGAACATTGTAAAACAAGTTTTAAAGAACAAGAAATAGAAGAAAATATGTTAGGTAGTATAATTGAACTTACTAAAACTGATGAACTTATAAATGATTATTATACCCCATTTATCAAATCAAAACTTGATAATAAACAAATAGATTATGTTAAACAAATTAAAGATTTAGATAAACAACTAGATAGAATTAAAACAGCATATATCAAAGGTGTTATGAAGTTAGAAGATTTTGAGAAAGATATTAAACATATTGAATTTCAAAAAAGTGAATTAGAAAAGAAATATCAAGAGCAAAGACAATATGAGAATTTAAGTTTTACTGTAGATGATTTACTTATATTACAAGACAAACATAACATTGATACATTTGTTAAACCTGAAAAGTTTTTGGCTAATATCAATGGTTGGTTAAATAAATCAAGAGAAGAAAAACAAAGAATAATATCTACTTATATTGATAATGTAGTAGTAGAGAGAAAAGAAGATAAAACTATTGTTAAAGAAACACATTTTAGAACTAGTTTCTTGCTAGATTTAATTAACTATAATCAAGACTATGGATTACCTTTAAATTGGTTTTTATTTGAAGATGACTATGGTTACTCACTGCCTATGAATAAAGAATTAAAAACTATAGAACAAGCCCAAAATTACTTTAATAAATTAGTAGAAACACTAGGTAATGATTATAAATTAAATTATTATTTTGTAGAGCCAGATGATGATTTAAGTGATATAAGTTTTTCTTCAAATGCAGATATTGAAAAAATAGTTAGAATCATTGCTATTAATGATAAGAAGAAATATAAAGATAATAAATTAAAACTTGGAATTATAACTGTTGATTTAAGTGATATTAAAAATATAAATGGTGAGCAATTATATAAAGGTTTCTTCGAAAAGTTTAAGGAGATGTGTGATAATGAGTTATGCGATATTTAGAGTAGAACCTATCTATAAATTATCAGATTTAGCACAAATAGGTTCTCATAATAAAAGAGAAAAAAAGGCATATAAATCTAATCCTGATATAGATATTACTAAAACAAAAAATAATATAGATTTAGTTCCATTATCAGATAAATACATTAAAGGTTTTTATAACTTAACTAAAGAATATAAAAAAGAACACGATAAAAGAATGGAAACAATGAGAGATGATAGAAAGAAAACCTTTAAACAAATGGTTGATGACTCAAATAATGTAGTTGCAGATGAATTATTATTTACTAGTGATAGTGATTTCTTTAAAGATATGAGTAAAAAACAAATAAGAAAATGGGCTGATACTTGTATGGAATTTGTTTATGAAGATTTAGGTTATAAAAAAGAGCAAATATTACACGCAACACTTCATATGGATGAAAAAACTCCACATATTCACTGTGTAGTAGTTCCTTTAATTAGAAAATATGATAAAAGAACAAACACTGAAAAATATACTATTTCTAAAAAACAATATATCAAAGATAAAGCCCATTTAAGCACACTTCAAGATAAATACTATCAAAGACTAATAGATAATGGTTTTGACCTGGAAAGAGGCATTAAAAACAGTGATAACGAGCATATTTCTATAAAAGAATTTAAAAAGATTACTAAAAAACTAGATAATAGATTAGAAAAGCAAAATTATTTAATGTCTAGAGATTTTGAAGAGCTAGAAGAAAAATTAAAAACTTCTAAACCAACAATTACAGGTAAAGAAGTTAAGATTGATAAAGATACTTATGATACATTAAATAATTTTATGAATACATCAAAAAGAGTTATAAAAGATATGCCAAATAATCAAGCATTATTTAAAGAACTTACTGATTATACTAAAAGTTATAAAGATTTAGAAAATGAAAAAAGAAATATTCAAGTTGAAGTTAGAAAAATAGAATATCAAAATGAAAAATTACAAGAAGAAAATAATCGATTACATAACTTACTACGCAATATTTTACAAACTTTAAAAAAGTTCTTCCATAGACTACTTAAAATAGGAACTGAAAAAGATAAAGACGAAGTAATATCAGAAATAAAAGAATATCACAAACAAGATTTATATGATAATTTTGATTTACACGATATAGCAGATAACACATCAAAAGAAGAAGAGATAAATGATTATTTATATACAAAAAATTATGAATATGATGATAAAGATTTTGACATTTAAAAAACGAGCTACAGCTCGTTCAATAAAACTAAAATTCCATTTTAGTAACACACTACACTATTGGCAAAGCCAATAACGGTGTGCAAAAGGGAAATCCCTTTTGAAACCCTTTTAAACATAATTTTAGCAAGGCATAAAGCCAAGCAAAAAATTATGTTTTTATTTTCAAAAACTTGCAATGAAAATAAGTTATAAAAGTATATTGCCATTTTCATTTGCTATCTCAAACGAAAACGTGCCACGCCTTTTATCTATGCATTCCACTATTTCGATTTTCAATTTCTATCATAGAAGCTTCGTAATTAGCTTGGTCAATTTGTTCCCATGTAGCATCTTCTGGCAAACCCAATTCTGTTATCATCTTTGCTTTTATCATTTTTGATTCAACTTGATTTACCTGTTCTAAAGTATAGTCTTTTGGTAAATTTAATGCCTTAATACGCTCTCTTCTTATAAGTTCAGCGTTAACTGCTAAATCAATTTCAGTCCAAGTTGGATTTTCAGACAAACCTAACTTATTAGCATAACTAAGTCTCAAATCATCACGATTAAGTCTTACTTGTTCTATTTCTTCCCAAGCAGTGTCTTCAGGTAATCCTAATTCTTTTGCAGTATTTTTTCTCACTTCTTCAAACATTATAAATAACCTCCATTTCAATTATAATTATAGCATACTTTTACAAAAAATCATAATTTCAATGTAAAATTATACAGTTTTTTGTTTCAAAATGTAAATGTTGTGCTATAATTCTATTAGTTAGTAGTTTATTACTACCTATAAATTTATGCCTAGTGGTTGTTGTACTTCCACCAAAAGGGCTCCATAGTGAAATCTGCTCGAACTTTTCGGGCTTAATAGATAACTAATCTAGAAATGGATTAGTTTTTTTGTGTTTTAGAAAACTATTCCATTCTTAAAAAGAAAGGATGGAACTATGGTAAATATTATTAAAGAAGAAATAATATTAGATGAATCATTAAAAAAGAAACTTAAATTTATTTGTGATTTTGCTAAAGTAAAAAAAGATATAAAGGTAAAATTAATAAATTAAAAGTATTTAAATTAAATAAGGATAATTATATCTTATCAAAAGAAGATAAAGATTCTATTATTAGTTTTATTAAGCAAGTAGATAATACTAATAATGAGTATGATAAAATACAAACTCTATCTAATATCTTAATTAATGCTAATGAAGAATTAGAAAATAAAAATAAACAAATTAATATGCTTAATGAAAATAATAAAGTTTTAAACCTAAGAGTAGATACCTTAAATAATATCATCAAAGATAAAGATAATAAAATATCATATCTAAATTCAAAAATAATTGATTTAAAAAGTACCTTAGAGTATTTTAAAGATAAATTTGATACATTAATATCTTTCTTACATAGAAAACTTCATAGTTGGTATGATAAAGATGATAAATTTATTGATGTAGTTAATGAAATGTATGAAGATAATATTTTAGATGATGAAGATATTAAAGAGTTGGATTTAACTAAAGAAAAAGATGACTTTGAAAAATAGGTCATCTTTTTACAATTATCTTTTTCCTCTTAATGATGTTTCTCTTTCTCCAGAAAAATCTATATATTGTAAATCATCATTATCAAAAGGTTTACTTCGCTTTTTATCATTAGAGTAAGCTAATGTATTAATAACAACTATTGGGATGTTTAATGCTTTACTTTCAGATAATGCCGTTTCATTAATAGAATCAAATACTACTATAAAATCTGGCTTTAATTTTCCTAAAATTTGAATTTCACTATATCTCGTTTGTTTATTTAAATCTAGTCCATTAACAATTTGTGATGGTGTCATTAACCTATTAACTGCCGTCGTTCCATAATTTTGATTTAAAATAGGCTCATCACTTTCTTGACTGAAACAATCCGTTTCAAATACAGAAATAATATTTTGAATATTAAAATTATAAAAGCCATATACAAATTTTTGGTTGAAAACATCAATATTATCACTACCTATTAGTGAATAACATCCACGTTCTACTTTAGGATCATCCTCACTTAAATTAATATAATTATTATTATTATTATTGTTTGAGATAGGATTCATACTTTTTACAAGCATATAAAAAGGTTCCCCATTTAAACTATAAATATCTACTCCACATTTTTCTGACAAGGTGGTATTTTTTAACTTAGATTCAGAATTAAAAGATGTTAATGAATTCTTTATTGTACTATACGAATATTCTTTTAAAATCTTTAAATCATCATAAAGCATAGATGTTATATTTTTATCTTTAAAGTTATTATATAAGTTAATTTTTTCTTCATTACTTAATGAATCAATATTTAATATTATTTTATAGAAATTTAAATGTTCTGGAGATATTAGATTTACATTTATATCACTAGTATATCTAATTATTTCATTTAAATTTAACTTTACATTATAAATATTATCTTCAAATATACTATCAACAATGATTTCACTAAGTTTAAATGAAGTTTCTTCTTTTAAAATAGTAATTTTTTGTTTTTCATCGGAATTTTTCAATTTTTCTTGTAAATCTTTTGGCAACAAATAATTATCAGAAGAACTATTAAAATAAAAGTTAAATATTTGAGTATTATAATCATATGAGTTTAAAATAGCATTAATATATTTTTTATATTCAAGTAATAGTTTTTCATAAAATTCAGTATTAATACTTTGAAATTTATATAAATAACTTCTAATATCTATTAAACTTTCAGTTTTATTTATAACACTCTTTATTAAATAACAAGGAAAGTTATCATCATTTAAAATGCTATTTGGAATTAACAAATTGTATTGAAGTAATTTATTTATATCAATTTTATAAATTAAATATCCTGCTCTTGGATCCTTATTTAACCATTCTTGAAGTAAAGTCTTATCAGTGATAGTATTTAATAATATTATTAATAACGATTCATTATTGCTATCTAACAGGTCTTTCAAAGTAATACTCTTTTGTGTTAAATCTTTGTTTAATTTATTTCCTTTAATATTAGAATCGTTATTAGTAAAAATCTTTTTTTTATCATTAGTACTTGTTTGCGTCATCACATTTTCTCTAGATATTCCATAATATCTTTTACTATCATTTATTCTTTTAAAGCCACAATTTATAGCAACTTTTTGACTTGCAATATTACTTGGTGCAATATTTAAATAAACATTATCTAAATTTGGAAAACTATTAAATACATCTTTTAAAGTTTCTTTTAATGCAATGGTGATATTACCTTTATTTTTAAATTCTGGATAAGAATAATATTCAATTTCTGCTTCTTTATAATTATCATCACTTGAATGCTTTAAAATAATATGTCCAATATAATCATTATTATCATTAGATATATTATAATTTATTTCCCATGATCCATTATTAGATGTTAATTGAGATTTAGTAATTATCAAATGAATACCATCTTTATTAGTTTCAGTAGTTCTTGCAACAAATTGATTATTATTATCTCCTAAATTATTATAAATTTGCATAATACTGCTCCTTTCACCATTATAGATTTTCTTATCGACTTATATTATACTTATAAGTTCCTAGAATATCTAATATTTCTGCCATACTAGTTTTTACAGATAAATCTAATTCACGATCCACATCATAATAATAGTTATAATATTGTTTTAATAACTCTTGTAATTTATTGACATCAAATTTTTCATTATTATTTATTTTACATTTTATTGAATTAAATAAATAATGAAATACATTGTTTGGGTTAAAAGTTTTATTAGGATTTAGCCTATTATCATATTCAACAACTAACCCAACTAATTCATTATCATTTGGATTAAATCTACTTATTATCTCATCAGTAAGCCATTCCTCATTTGAAATGTATAATTTAAATAAATCTTTTATATCTAAATTTGTCAAAATCATTAATAACTGGATTATATATTCAAAATCTTTTGAATAACCTTGAAAATTAACATCCAATATTAATGATGTTAGATATTCCGTAAATGCTTCATTTAAACCCCTGCCATACATATAATTTTTTTCTTTGTTATGTTGTAATAATCCCATCTTATCACCATTATCAGATATGATGTGTAACATTTCGTGGATTAAGTTGTGGAGTTCATTAATATCAAAATTTAAATCATTTCTAAAATAAATAGTATTTTGATAAACATAAGCACCCGGCAAAAAACCTTTACCATTGCTTTTGTAAAATTTGTCTTTAAAATCATCATTTGATAATATCTCAATTTTCATATTCACTATTTTTTCTTTAATTGTTTTAGCCTGTATTTCATCAAAAATATAAGGTTTTAATTGTAAAATCAAAACATTTTTAGCAAAATCAATAGTCTGCATATTTATACTACTTCCATTTGTAATCTTTTTTAATTCTTCATTGTTAATAAAACTCATTTATTTTCACCACCTAAATAATCATCTAAATTAAATGTAAACTCAATCATTCCAGAATAATCATTTTCATCGTAACTATAATCAGTATAAAATGTTAAAAATATAATAAATTTGTTTTTTAAATACCTAGTTATTTTAATATTTATTTCAGGTTCAACCCCATTTAAATCTCTAACATTTAACCAAGTTTCACTACCAAAAATATAATTCTTAAAGTCTATTGTTTCATTCATTGGAATTTCTAATAATTTTTCCAATTTACAATTTAGCTCAAAACTCAAAGAATAATCATCTCCAGAAACATCAAAAGTTAATGTTTTAAAAGTTTCATCTTTAACTTTTTTTCCTAATTCAGAACTACATTTTTGTAGTGTATAACAATTAATAGTAACATTTTCATTATTAACATTTTCTAATTTTGCTATCTTAAACATAATACAACCTCGTAATAATTATATCATGATTTTTGTCTTTTTTACTATTTTACGTTGATATTTTATACAATTAATAGATTTATAGTTAAAACTATGATAGAATTATAATAGATTTTGTATCGTTCAATAGAATGATGCCTTTTTGTTGGGAGGTTTTAAAATGAATAATATTAATAATGATGTTACTATTGGCGGTAAGTGGAAAATACTAGATAAACAATATCAGGGAGATCTAACTTTTAATAAAACAAATGGAATTATAATATTATCAATTTATTATAAAGAGAATGAAGAATTTTTGGCCTGGATGGATAAACCAACAGAAATAACTACTATAACAGGAAAATTAAATCAAGAGATTAAATGTACTTTGGTAGATTGTAAGATTGTAAAGAGGCATTCTGATGGCTTTGTTAGACATCATATAGTGATAGTTGCAAAAAATATGTTTATTAATATTTCTAAATCAGAAAAGTCAGATATTAAATTTAATGAAGTTCATTTTCAAATTCCAAATATAATTAAGTGGTCACAATTAAGTGGCTTTGAATATATTGATGATCCATTATATAAATTTAAAATAGGATACAAATTTAAAGATACAATATCAGAAAAAATAGATGATAACACCACCATTGAGTTTACTCCAGTATTTGGAAAATTTAATTTTGATTTGCAAATTGAAAGTTTGGATATTTCACAACATGTTGAAGTAAGAATTAAAAAGAAAAAAGAAAGGTCATATGAAGAATTTTTTAGAGATTTTGATATGATTATGAATTTAATAACATTAGCAACTGGCTTAAAAATTAATGTTTCATTAGTACAAGGTATTAATTATAAAAAATATTCTGCTAAAGTTGGTAAAAAATACAATTATATAAAATATGAAATAATAAAAAATACAATGAACAATTTATCAACTAGTAATCCAGATAAACAAGGAAGTATTAGAAACTTTTTATTTAATCTTCAAGAATTTGCATCTACGGATAAATTAAAAAAATGGTTTAATACGTACCAAGATTATAATAATATTTACAATTTATATAACTTAGGAATTAATAATGATATTCCAGATGAGATAAAATTTTGTAATTTAATGCAAGCATTGGAATTAATGCATACAAAAAAGTATAAAAAAACAGATAAATTTTTTATACATATAGAAGAAAAATTTAAGGATAATAAAGAAATAATTGATTTAATAGAAAACAATCCAGATCAGGTCAATAATAGATTCATAATTTTAAAAAATCGTATTATAGATATTTTTATAAATGATTTTAAGTTCACAACTAAAGAAAATCTTATAAATAAGATAGATGAATTATCAACTAGATTTTCTGACACAAGAAATTATTATACTCACTATGACGACGCGAAAAAAGATAAATGTCTTGTCGGAAAGAATTTAAAATATGGTATATATATTCTTGATTATTTAGTATCTAATTATATTTTACAAAATTTGGGATTTAATATAGAAGAAATTAATTCAAAGAAGGATTTAGTATTAAATGATATTCACAATGAAGAAATGATAGATAAGATTATTAAAAATGAAAGGATTAGATAGTATATGACACAATCAAATAATGAAGTCGTGATTCCAATATCTTTAATAATGGTTAAATGTCAATGGTGGTTATCTGCACTAATTGAGCAAATTAATCGAGTAGAAAAAAATATAAATTCACTTATATATGAAGAAAAAGTTCAAAGAATGGCAGATGATCATTTTTTGAAAATATCACTTAAAAAGTTATGTGAATGGTTAACTGAGTTTGATAAATATGTAGAAGAATTTGAAGATATATTAAAAAAACTAAAATCATTATATAATATCAAATTATTAAGAGATGTTTCTGAACATGAAGTTGATTATTACAAACAAAGAGGCTATAAACAAAAGGACTTTTTCAATGAAGATTATAATCAATCTATCATAAGACCATTAATCATTAATAATGTATATTATATTGGTGGGAAGATTAATATAAATGAATTAAAATTGATATTGAAAGAATTAAAAAGTATATTAAAGAATAACAACTATAATTTTAAATATGAAGCAATATCAGTGCTAGATAAACTAATGAAAGAACCTAAAGTTTAAATAAAAAGAATTCCATTTATGGAAATATTATGCTATTATTATTTTAGTGATTAGTTATTTATCAACATTTACTATTAGGAGTTTTGAATAACCTTTGTTTTTGCTCCATAAGGTAAAATCGTCGCACCAATGCGACGTTAGATTTAAGTCAACCAGTAATGGTTGATTTTTTGTGTGTTATGTAAATGATAAAATAAAATGTAGATAATTGGTAAATTTAAATGTCGGTTTTCCTACATCTTTTTTAATGATACAATTATTATTGAGGTGATTGTAAAATGAATGAAAAAGATGATATACAATTGAGAAATACAATTAAGGAGATGATTGAATTGAAAATAAAACCTAATTTTGTTGCTCTGGGTTGAGAATATTGGTGTGATTATAGACTTTCTAAAATTAGATATTATGAAGAATTAAATAAAGAAAAAGATGATTATGAAAGATAATCAAAATCATCCTTTTGTATCATATTAGTTTTTGTTTCACAACTATTTTTAATAATCTTATTTACTTCTAAATTAATGTTATCTATTGATTCCTTTAATTCATCAAATTCACTTAAGTTAGTTTCTTTTATTAGATTATTAATTGCTAATATTAAGTTATCTTGGCTATTATTTTTATTGTTCATACTATCTACCTTTGCCCTTTCCATTTATAGAATCACGTAGTTCCATTAAACTTTCTCTAAATAATCTATATTCTTCAGATGTAGGTTTATATGATTCATTATGTTCTTCTTTTAATTGAACTTGATTAGGTATGTTTTTATATTTTTCATGATTGATAAAAACAATAGGTACATTTAAATATGCAGCTGCATTTATTTCTGCTTGTGTTGGAGGAGTATTTTGAACAAGTATTCCACTTGGATAAATTGGCTTTCCATTTGAAGAATCTCTATATAAAACAAATTCAGTATGACTACCTTTATTTAGTTGAATTTGTTTTTTTATTGGTCTAAAATTTTCTCTTTTATCAAATGTTATTGATAGACTGTTTAATCCACCAGACGAATATAAATCTTCAAAAGATTCTGATATTAATTGGTCAGACTCTATATTGCTAAATAATAAACAAACATGTTCTTCATCATTTTGTTTAGATTTTGCAATTTTTTCTTTTGTTTCATCAATTGCAGATAAACAAATATATTCTTTGCCAATTATTCTTGGGATTTTGAAATCTTTTAAAGTTCCATCATCTCCATAGGCGTTTAAAACATGAACAAGAAAAACATAATCAATTCCTGATAATTCTATATAATCAACTTTTCTTCCCGTGATATCTTCATCATATAGCATTTTGCTATCAGCAGTAAATTTTGAATTAATTCGTGAATATTGTTGATTACTTCCATTTTTTAAATTACTAAAATCAAATAATTTTTCTTTTATTTCATAGGCATATATTTCTTTAATTCTTTTTGCCATATGTTCTGTATAATTATAAATTGTATAAATGCTATCATTATTATTTTTAAAAGCTGAAATTCTACAAGCAATTACCTTAAGTTTTCTTAAATCATCTATTTTTAATATTGAATCAATTAAACTCATGAATAGAATATATTTAGATAATTCTTCTTTTATTGCTTCATCATTTATGCTATTTCTTAACTCTTTTAATGAGGATGTTTCAAATCCGATAGTATCCATTGATTCTCTTCCGTAATATTTAATGTTAGTTAGCAACTTTGTAATTTCGTTTTTTACCATATAATTTACGTCACCATAAAAATCATCTTCATCTAATTCTTTAATTCTAGATACTTGTACATTATGACATATATTAATAAAATTTCTTAAATCTTCCAAACTGCTTATTGATTTAATGGTATCATCTTCTGGATAAAATTCTCTTTCATATTCTTCATATACTGGTAAATAATAAGCATTTTCTATGTGATCTGGATCATATTTTAATAATTCAATTAAGGCATATTTTTCTCTATAATTTAGTTTACCATTTTTAATAATATCATCTATCAATGATATATAATTTTTAAAATTTGGAGCAATATCAATCATTAGTTTTATTTTGTCTTTTTTATCATCATTAGTACCCATAAGAATATTTACTAATGAATCAAATTTTTTTAAGTTCCCACTACTTAATATTTCATAAAAACAATTAATAGATGATTTTACTCTATATACTTCTTGCTCTTCTTCTGGATCATCCATATTCTCTATCTCTGAATCATCAATATCATTATATAATAGCACCATATTTTTTTAAAATTTTTATAACTTATTCCACTAATGATTTGATTAGTAACTAAGTATTTTAAATATTTATTATTTTTATAATTTATGTTTTCGTTAACCATTTTAATTAATTGGTCAGTTGTTAAAATATCATCTTCTTTATAATCTAACATAAAATCACTTTTCTCTCATAAAAATTGTAACATAATTCTGACTTTTTTACAATTTTCTGTTGTCATTTAACAAGATAAAAAAGTAAATTTCTTCTCGTATATTAACTCTCTTTATTAAGAGTTTTAATATCCTTTGGTATTGCTTCATTGATGAATGCTTAAAAAGATATTAGAAATTATATGTGATTTTTGTAATACTACTTTTATATTTATAAATGGAGGTATTAGAAAAATTGATAAAAATAATTTAACTTATATTTTTCACCCCAAATATAATAGGTATGGTTGATACTTATTTGGAGACTTTTTGACTCCAAATAACACTAATAAGACTTACATAGTAAGGCTTATAGTGCATAATGTTTAAATTAATATAAGCTAGTTATTTTTATATCATTTAAGATATAGGTTGTAATATTTTTTTAATAGTAATAAAAAATATCAAGTGTTGTACTTGATATTAGTCTTCTTTTTCTTTTGTTACATCTACCCATGCTGCTCGGTTAGTTATTTTTTCTAATTCTTCAATCGATATTTCTATAGCATTATTAGTAGCTCCACAAGCAGGGAATACTGTTTCAAAATTCTTTAGTGATTCATCTAGATATACTTCTACACCATCATTTAATGCAAAGGGGCATACTCCTCCTACAGGATGGCCTATTTTTTCTTCTACTTCTGTTGCTGCTACCATATGAGCCTTTTCTCCAAAGGTATGTCTATATTTAGCGTTATCTATTTTAACATCTCCTTTTGTTACAATAACGATATATTTATCTTTTAATTTAAATGATAATGTTTTAGCAATTCTAGCTTCTTCAGTTCCAAGAGCTTCTGCTGCTTCTTTTACAGTAGCACTAGTTGTTGGTACGGTTATTATTCTATTATCCATATTATATTTTTTTAAATATTCTTTTACTTTAGCTGCAGACATATTATTACTTCCTTTCTATGTAATTATTATAACATAGTTTTAGTTATTCGTTTAATTATTTTTATTTTGTTAATATTAATAATGGTGATTTTATGAAGGTTAGACTTGGATATGCATGTATTACTAATTGTATTAATGATAGTAGTTCTAGCCCTTATACTTATAGTGAATATTTAAAAGATGGAGATATTGATAAGTTGGATAGAGTTATTATTTCTAACTTAAAATCTTTAAATAATATAATTGATTATAATATTAAGAATAACATTCATTTTTATAGAATTTCTTCAAAAATTATTCCTCTTGCTACTAAAGATGATGTTAAATTTGACTATACTAATAAATACAAAAGTTATTATGATACTATTGGTAAGAAAATTAGTGATAGCAAAATGAGAGTTGATTTTCATCCTGATCAGTTTTGTGTGCTTAATAGTGTGAAGAGTGATGTTGTTTCTAATTCTGTTAAGATATTTAAATATCATTATAATCTTTTGAATATGCTAAATGTAAATGATAAAATATTAATACTTCATGTTGGTAGTAGTACTTTTGGTAAGGAAAATTCTATTAGCAGGTTTATTAATAATTTTAATAAATTACCTATATATTTAAGAAAATGTATTGCTATTGAAAATGATGATAAAGTTTTTAATGTTAATGATGTTCTAAAAATATCCAAAGTTACTAGTATACCTGTTATTTTAGATTATCATCATCATTTATGTAATAAAAGTGATTTTTCTTTTGTAGATATTTTTAATAGTTGGGGTAATAGGAGAGTTAAGATGCATTTTTCTTCTCCTAAAAATAAGAAGGATTATAGAAGTCATAATGAATATATTAATGGTGATGATTTTATTAATTTTATAGAGATACTTAAGAAATATGATAGAGATGTTGATATTATGTTAGAGGCTAAAGGAAAAGACGATAGCTTATTTAGATTAGTTAGATATATTAAATATAAGACGGATTATAAGTTTATTGATGATACTACATTTTTAGTTTAATTTAAAAAAGTAACAACTTAATGTTACTTTATTAGACTTATTAATTCTATTATTATTCCCGATAGGACTCCTAATGCATAGAGTAATAGGATAATTGATAGATTTTCTTTTTGGTTTTTATTATTTTTAATTAATACTAATAGAGAAGAACCACTACTTGTTAGGAGACCTCCAATTAGGGCTCCTAATGATATGGTGCTATTTAAATATAATTCTGTTAATATTACACTAGCAGCACAATTTGGTATTAATCCTATTAGACTAGTTATGAATGGAGATAATATACTGTTATTTAATAATATTTTTGATAGATAATTGTCTCCTAGTAGGGTGAATATAGTATTTATTATTAGTGTTATGATAAATATAAATAGTGTTATATGTAAGGTGTGTTTTATTGCTGATAATAATATACTATGATTGCAATCACAATGTTCTTCATCACATAATTCATAATTTGTTTCTTTATCTTTTTTCTTTTTGTTTATTATTTTATCTATTATTAAACCATATACTATACCGAAGAATATTTTTATTAATAATATTTTTAGTATTAATGATATTTCTACTTTTTCGGATATCATTATTATTAACATTTCATCACTAGTAGATAGATATATTGATATTAATGTACCTAGTGTTATTATTCTTGTTATATATAGATTAGTAGCCATTACAGAGAAACCACATTGTGGTATTACTCCTAGTAGAGAACCAATTATTGGTCCTATTTTTTTTGATTTGGTTAAAATGTTTTTTGTTTTATTATTTAATTTATGCTCTAATAATTCTATTATTAGAAAGGCTACTAATAAGAATGGTATTAATTTTAATGAATCTATAATTGTATCTAAAATTACTTCTTTCATATGTTATCACTCCGTTTTTAATTATAACATTAATATTATTTTAGTACAATTATATTTTATACATTTTTCTTTTATTAGATGGAGTTTTTGGTAATGTTATAATTTTATCTTGTTCTTGATATAGATATTCGCTTAGATAATTTAGTACTATATTTCTTATAATTATTTTTTCTGCTATTTCTAGATTATTTTCTTTTAATGATTCTTGTATTAATTTTATTTCTTTTTCTTTTGATATTGTTGCTATTTTTAGAGCTTCATTGGCATAGTATATTATTGTTTCAAAAAATTCATCATAGTTAGAAAATGATTGTACTTTAATATCCTTAGTTAATTCTTTGAATATTGACTCTACATAGTTATATATTTCATTGTAATTTATACTTCTATTTGATATTAATTTTGGAGTACTTAAATCTTTTTTCATATCTATATATGGTAGTGGATAAAGCTCATGGAAATTAACATTAATTTTTACAGATTGATATTCTTTTATACAGTTTAAATTAAATAAAAGTAGGGTGTCAATACTCCAAGAATCAAATACTTCAGATTTTATTTCTCGATATATATTTTCATAGTTTATATATATTCCATCATATGCTTTTGATAGCACTTCATAATCAAAAATTGTATTTCTTTCGGTTATTTCATAAATATAGTTTAATGATTGATAATATGATGGATATTTTTTTGATAGTTCAAGTATTTGATTAGAAGTATTTATTGTTAAAATATTAGCATTTTCTTTTAGGGTGAAAATAGTAGCTTTTGTTAAATCTCTATATTCTGATATTGATCTTGCTATTCCTCTAGCATCTAGTAGGTAATCAAACCACGGACATATTTTTCCATATGGTAAATTGAATTTTGATGCCCAAAGACCTCCGGTTGGTTTAAGACTAAAATTATCTAATGGTCTTAGTATATTACGAAATATATCATTTGATATTATTGGAGTCCCTATAGTTATATACTTTGTTTCTTTCATATGTAAAGTCACTTCCTTTTTAAGTGATTATTATAATACTTTATTTTTTTATATTTGTCAATTATATTGCTTTTTATTTTAAAAAGTGCTATTATTTTGGTGGTGGTTTTATGGATAAAAAGAAGAATATTATTATTTTGGTTGTTACTTCTATTATTTTTATTTTGTTATTAATTTTGTTTATTGTTAGTATTAATAAAGGAAAAGAAACTATTAATGAACTTAAGCCTAATAATGATGCTAATATTAAATCTGCTAGTAAAGCTACTGTCAATAATGAAGTAAGTAATAAGTCTAATGATAAAGATGAAGATGAGACTATAACTAGACAAGATAATAATGATAGTAGTGTAGATATAAAAAATGAAAATGATGTTATTCAGTATTTTGAGAATAATTATAATGATATTAATAGTAATAAGGTTAGTATTAGAGATAAAGCTAAAGAATATTTTATTGATATTGTTGATTTTATTTTTTATGATAAAGAAATAAAGGGATATACTTTTAGTGAACTTAGTGATAATACTAAAATAAAAGTTATTGCTTTGGCTCTTAAGATAGATAGTAAAATAGAAGAATATATTCCTGGATATAAGAAGAGTATATCTAGTAACGGAAATAAGATATATACTGATGTTAAAGATAGATTAGTTAGTAGTTATTTGGATTTATCTGTTAAGATTTGTTCTAATAATGAAGAAGGCTGTAATAAAGCAAAAGATATATTTAGTGATATAAAAGATAATTGTAAGATTGGTTGGAGTTTTATAAAGAAATTGGCTAGTGATGGTGGTAATAAATTAAAAGATTGGTATGAAATTTATAGTGGAAAGAGATAAAATTATAAATTAGGTCATAATATTATGTAAATAGTTAATTTTTTGTAAAAAGTTCTTTACTTATTAAGATAAAATTGTTATAATACTTGTGAGCGAAAGCTCCTTGCCTAGTAATAGGCCGTTAGTCCAAAAGGAGGTGTAATAATGAAAAATTATGAAATTATGTTTATTGTAAGACCAGATGTTGATGAAGCTACTGTTAAAGGTACTGTTAAATCATTAGAGAAGATTTTAACTGATCACAAAGCTAAGATTACTTTATCTAAAGAATTAGGTCAAAAAGAATTTGCTTATGAAATTAAGAAATTTAAATCAGGTTATTACTTTTTATACAACATAGAATCATCTGATGATGCTGCTGTTAAAGAATTTGATAGAGTAGCTAGAATTGATGAAAATGTTGTTAGACATCTTGTTATTAACCTAGATAAATAAGGAGAATAAGTATGAATAAAGCATTATTGATAGGAAGATTAACTAAAGATCCTGAACTTAGAGCTACATCTACTGGTAGAAATGTTTGTCAGTTTTCAATTGCAGTAAATAGAAATTTTACTAATGCAAATGGTGAAAGAGAAGCTGATTTTATTAATTGTGTAGTTTGGGATAAGCAAGCTGAAAATCTTGTTAAATATCAAAAAAAAGGTAATCAAATAGCAGTAGACGGAAGAATTCAAACAAGAAATTATGAAGATAAAGATGGTAAGAGAGTTTATGTTACTGAGATTCTTGCTAATAATATTAGTTTTTTAGATTCTAAAGGTACTAATACTAGTAGTAATGATTTTAATAGTTTACCTGAACCTCCTAGAGAAGATAGTGTAAGCTCTTCTTCTAATATGAATAATATGGAAACTGTATCTGTTGATAAGGATCCATTTGAAGCATTTGGAGATTCAATTGAAATTAGTGACAATGATTTACCATTCTAAAAAAGGAGGATAAACATGGCTGAATTTCGTAAAAAAAGAAAAAAAATATGTCATATGTGTGCAGGAAAACCTGTTAATTATAAAGATGTAGCAATTATATCTAAATATATTAATGATAATGGTAAAATTTTACCTAGAAGATTTACAGGTACTTGTGCTAAACATCAAAGACATGTTGCTCAAGAAGTTAAAAGAGCAAGATTCATGGGATTTGTTCCATTTTGTAAATAATAATATAGTCAGTAATGGCTATATTTTTTCTTTTTTTAATGACATTGTTATAAAAATATTGTATAATAGATAAGTAAGAGGTGGGATATATTATGAAGGTTATTTTTATTAAAGATTTAAAAAAACAAGGTAAAAAGAATGAAATTAAAGAAGTTAGTGATGGATATGCTACTAATTATTTAATTAAGAATGGATATGCTGTTAAATATACTAAATCTAGTGGTGATAGATTAGAAGTAGAAATAGAGAATAATAAGAAGAATGAAGAGAAAAATATAAAAGAAGCAAATAAAATTAAAAAGAAAATTGAATCCGAAAAACTTTCTTTTGATGTTAAAGCAGGAAATGATGGGAAAGTATTTGGCTCTATATCTAGTAAACAAATTTGTGAGAAACTAAGTGCACTTGGTTATGACGTTAATAAAAAGATGATTATGATGAATGAGAGTTTATCTTCACTTGGAGCGTTTTATGTAGATGTTCAATTATATAAAGGGGTTATTGCTAAGGTTAGGGTTGAACTTATAAAGAAGTAGGTGAGTTATGAATAAAGAATTACCTAAAAATATTGAAGCTGAGAAGTGTTTACTTGGCTCAATGTTTTGGTCTAGAGAATCTCTTCAAAGAGGATGTGAAGAGGCTGATAAAGATATATTTTATTTGGATAGTCATGGTAAGATATTTGATGCTATTAAATCATTATATTTGAATGATACTCCGGTAGATATTACTTCAGTTACAACATATTTAATTAATATAAACAAAATTGGTGAAGTAGGTGGAGTTGAATATCTGAATGAAGTAGTTAATTCTGTTGCTACTGGAGCTAATATTGAATATTATATTAATTTAGTTAGTGAAAAGTATACTTTAAGAAAAATGATTGAAGTAGCTACGGATATTGTTAATAAGGCCACTAATGCAGAAGTTAATGCTGCTGATACTATTGATGAAGCAGAGAAAGATATTCTTAATATTTCTAAATTTAGAAAGACAAGTGAATTTAGAAAAGTACAGGATGTACTTAGTAAAGCTCAAAGTGATTTAGAGTTTTTATCTAAAAATGGTGGTAAAATTAATGGCTTGACTACTGGCTTTGGTGAACTTGATTCTTTGACTGAAGGATTACATCCAACACAGTTAATTATTATTGCTGCTAGACCTGCTGTTGGTAAAACGGCTTTTGCTCTTAATTTGGCTTTAGCTGCTGCTAAGAGTACTAAAAAAAATATTGCAATATTTTCATTAGAGATGCCTGCTGAACAACTTATTATGAGAATGATTAGTTCTCTTGGACAAATTGATAATAAGAAACTTAGTACTGGTAAGTTAGAAAATGAGGATTGGAAGAGATTTAATGAAGCAATTAGTATACTTGCTGATACTAATATTTATTTTCATGATGCTGGAGGGGTTACTCCTGCTGAAATTAAGGCTAAATGTAGAAGACTCGCTACGCAAGGTGATGGTTTAGGTCTTGTTATAATTGACTATTTACAGCTTATTGATTCTTCTTCTAGATATTCTGGCTCTAGACAACAAGAAGTTTCTGAAATATCTAGAGCACTTAAAACTATGGCACTTGAACTTGAAGTTCCTGTAATTGCTTTATCACAGTTATCAAGAAGTGTTGAAAAAAGAGAAGACAAAAAACCAGTTCTTAGTGATTTGAGAGAATCTGGTTCTATTGAGCAAGATGCTGATATTGTTGCGGCACTTCATGCCCCTGATGTTGAAGTTCCTGTTGGTGACGAGGTTCCTAATCCTATTCAACTTATTATTCTTAAACACAGAAATGGTCCTACTAAAACGATTGATTTGTTATTTAAGAAGAAGACATCAACATTTTTATCTATAAAGAGGGAGAGTGATAGTAGTGGTAAATAATAATAAATGGGGATTTGGTGTTATTGTTTCTCTGATTGTTATTTCTTTAGGGATATTTTTATTGGTATTTTTTAAAAATGTTACTATTGAACCACAAACTGTTTATACTGTTTACTTAGATGGTAGAAGTATTGGTAATATTGTTTCTAAGAAAAGTTTTGAGGATTATATAAATGTTAAAGAAGAAGAATTAAAAAATAAGTACAATGTTGATACTGTATATACTCCTAAAGGAGTTGAAATAAAAAAGAATTTTACTTATGATACTTCTGTTAATAGTGATGAACAGATATATAATAAAATTATTGATAATAAGAAATTTACTATTAAGGGTTATGAAATTAAAATTGTTAGTAAAGTAAAGAGTGAAGATTCGGAAGAAAATGAAACTAAGACAACTAATATTTATGTATTATCTAAGGAAGTTTTTGATGATGCTTTGGAAAATACTATTAAGGCTTTTGTTGATAAAGATCAATATGAGAAGTTTTTAGCTGGTACACAAGAAGAGGTTAAAGATTCAGGTAGTATGATAGAGAATATTGATGTTGATGATGAAATTACTTATAAAGAAGCTTTAATTCCTACTGATCAAAAAATATTTGTTGATAGTGATGAACTTAGTAAGTATTTATTATATGGAACACTTGATGAACAGGAAACTTATATAGTTAAAGCAGAGGATAGTATTGAATCAATTGCTAGTAGTCATAAGCTTAATGTTCAGGAATTTTTGATTGCTAATCCAAGTTTTACAAGTGCTAATAATTTACTTTATGAAAATCAAAAAGTAAATGTTGGACTAATCGATCCTATGGTATCTGTTGTTGTAGATGTACATAGTGTTGGAGAAGAGGAACGTGATTATGATACAGAAATTCAATATGATTCTAGTCAATATGTTGGTTATCAAGAAGTTATTAGAGATGGTGAAAATGGTTTATATAAAGTAACTAGAAAGAGTCAGTATATTAATGGTCAATTGGTTTCTGGTACTGTTACTAGCTCTACGGAAATTAAACCTGCTATTAATAGGATTATTGTTAAGGGTCAAAAATATGCTCCTAACGTTGCTGATTTAAGTTATTGGGCATGGCCAACTGACAAACCTTATACTATTACTACTTATTTTGAATATCGTTGGGGTTCTTTCCATGATGCCTTAGATATATATGTTGGTTATGGCTCTTCAATATATGCTGCTAATAACGGTGTGGTTGTTAAAGCTATTGGTGGTTGTTCACCAGGTTATACTAGATGTAATGGTGGAAGAGGTAATTATATTATAGTTAATCATAATGCAGGAGGTTATTATACTATTTATATGCATTTAAGGGAGATTAATGTTAGTGTTGGTCAAACGGTTGCTAGAGGACAAAAAATTGCAGCTATGGGAAATACGGGATATGTTGTACCTACACCTAGTTCTTATAATCCTTATGGCGGTACGCATTTACATTTTGGAGTTATGGTTGGTAGCTCTAATGGAACTCCTGTTAATCCTCTAAATTTATATTGATGAAAATTTGTGTTTTGTCTTCTGGTAGTAAAGGAAATACTACTTATATAGAATCTGAAAAGGTAAAAATACTTATTGATATTGGTAATAGTGCTAAATATGTAAAGGAAAAATTAGAGGATATTGGTGTTGAGCCTGAAGAAATAAATGCAGTACTAATTACTCATACTCATGTTGACCATGTTAAGGGACTTAAGGTGTTTGAAAATAAATATAATATTCCTGTTTATATTACAGATGTTATGTTAAAGAGTTTAGATTATTTAAATAATTATGTATTTTTAAAAAATGAATTTGATATTGGAGATATGCATATTATTGCTATTAAGACTTCTCATGATACTCCTGATTCTAGAGGTTATATAATCATAAGTGGTGATGACTCTATTGTTTATATTACTGATACTGGATATATTAATAAGAAGTATTTTGATATTTTAAGTAATAGAAATGTTTATGTTATGGAGTCTAATCATGATATTGAAATGCTTAATAATGGTAGTTATCCGTTTAACTTAAGACAAAGAATATTATCTGATAAAGGTCATTTATCTAATTATGATTCGGCTAAATATTTGTCTTCTTTTATAGGAAATAATACTAAATGTATTATTCTTGCTCACTTATCTGAAGATAATAATACTGAGGAGCTTGCTTATAATACACTTATTGAAAGACTTAATGATAGTGACACTCATGTTGATAATATTATTATTGCTAAACAAAATAAAGAGACGGAGCTTGTTAAGTTATGATTAAGATTATTTGTGTTGGAAAAGTTAAAGAAAAGTATTTAAGAGATGCTATTTCTGATTATGAAAAGAGGATTTCTAAGTATTATAAAATAGATATTATTGAAGTGAATGACTCTAATATGAAAGAAGAAGCTATTAAAATTAAGCAACATATTAAGAGTAATGATTATGTTATTACTTTAGAGATTGAAGGTAATATGCTTACTTCTATAGAACTTGCTAATAAAATAGATAAAATATTTATTACTAATCCTAATATTATATTTATTGTTGGGGGCTCTGATGGTTTAGATAAAAGTATAAAAGAAATAAGTAATTATAAATTATCATTTTCTAAATTTACTTTTCCACATCAGTTATTTAGGGTTGTATTGTTAGAACAGATTTATAGATCATGTAAAATATTAAATAATGAAACTTATCATAAATAGAATCATAGTTATTGATTCTATTTTTTTTATGTGGTAAAATTATCTAGTAGGAGGAATTTTTATGTATTGTTCAAATTGTGGTAATAAAGTTGATGAAGATGCTTATGTTTGTTTAAATTGTGGAGTTATATTAAAAAAACGTGAAAATAAAGTAAAAAGTAAAAAAAATAATATAAAACTTTTTAATGTTGTTACTTTGGTTTTTAGTATTATATCTTTTATTTTGTCTTTTTCATTGTTTTTTTATGATATAAGTGAGGTTGGTATGTATACTAAAGCTTATGAAAGAATTATATATGGATTAGGTTTTGTTAGTACTACAATGTTCTTTACGATTATTTCTTTGATTTTTGCTCTAGTTAATAAAAAAAGTAATATTGGTAAAATTGGATTGGGATTAACATTAATTTCAGTATTTTTAATACTGACTGAAATTTTTGTTATTGTTATATATTAATGATTTATAATTTTGATTTTAGAAAAAGTTTAGGGCAAAATTTTTTAATAGATGATAATATAGTTGATAATATTGCTAATGCTATTGATTATAAAGAAAATAATATGGTTATTGAGATTGGACCTGGTAGTGGTAATTTAACTAAAAAATTACTTAAGAAGGCTGATTTTGTACTTTTATATGAAATTGATACTAGGTTAAAAAAAATTCTTAGTAGAGAATTGTTGGAATTTAATAACTATGATATTATATGGGATGATTTTTTATATCGTGATGTTAAAGAAGATTTAAAGAAATATAATTATAAAAATATTTATATAATAGCTAATTTACCATATTATATTACCACACCAATTGTTAGCAAATTTGTTATGGAAACTATACCCGCTAATGAGATTGTTATTATGATACAAAAAGAGGTGGCGGAAAGATTATCTGCTCCTGTTGGTACAAAAGAATATGGTCAGATAACTGTTCTTCTTAATTATTATTTTAATATAGAGAAAATTATTGATGTTGATAGGAAGGCTTTTTATCCGACTCCTAATGTTGATTCTGCTGTTATTAAGATGGTAAGAAAAGATAATCTTGAAGCTCTTACTTCTTTTGAACATTTTGATAAATTAGTTAAAGATTCTTTTCAATTTAAGAGAAAGACAATTAAAAATAATTTAATAAATAAATATAATTTAGATATTGTTTCTAAAGTGCTAGAAAAATATGGTTATGATCTTAGCATGAGAAGTGAAAAGATTCCATATTATGTTTTTGTTGAAATTTCAAATGAGTTACTAAAGTAGCTCTTTTTTGTTATATATTTTTTTTTATATCATATTATTTTATGGGTGATAGTATGTTTAATATTGGTGATTTAGTTACTAGGAAATCTTATGATAATGATATTGTATTTAAAATTATTGATATTAATGAAGGTATTTATATTTTAAAAGGGGTAGTAGTTAGATTATTTGCTGATAGTCCTGGTGATGATTTGAAAATATATAATTCTAATTCTATTGATGATTTTTTCCCAGAAATTGATGGGTATAGGTCATTAGAAAGAGATGAGTATTTTTATTTACCTGGCAGAATTCTTCATATTGATGGTGATAATGAATATTTAGAAAAATGTATGAATTTTTATAAAAAAAATAGATTAAAGGCTTATGGAGTTTATGTTGATGAAAATAATCTTATTAAGGTTGTAAATGATAATTTAAAAAAATATAATCCTGATATTTTAGTTATTACTGGTCATGATGCTTATTATAGAAAGAAAAGAAGTGGTAATAATTATAAAAATACTAGTAATTTTGTTTTGGCTGTGAAAGAAGCTAGAAAATATGAGAGTTCACATGAAAAGTTATTTATAATAGCAGGTGCTTGTCAGTCTAATTATGAAGAGCTAATTAAGGCAGGTGCTAATTTTGCTTCAAGTCCTAAAAGAATTAATATTCATGCACTTGATCCTGCTATTATAGCGGCTTGTCTTGCTTTTTCAGATAAAAATAATAATATTGATTTGATTAAAATACTTGCTAAAACTAAATATGGTGCAGATGGAATAGGGGGGATTATTACTAAGGGTACTATGTATATTGGGTATCCTAGATAATTATGACTATTGAAAAAATTAAGAATAATATAGATAGTAAACTAGGTGATAATGTTAAGATTATATATAATGGTAGTAGAAATAAAAAAGAAGAATATTCAGGGATAATATCAGAGACTTATAATTATATTTTTATTATTAAAACTAATGGCGATGAGATTAAAAGTTTTAGTTATAGAGATGTTTTAACAAATACTATTGAACTTTTTTTTGACAAATTGTAAAATTTTATGTAAAAAAACTTGCTTTTCTTTATTAAATAATATAAAATGTAATTAGAAAGTATTATTTCTAGAAGGAGTTGATATTCATGGAGTTAAAACTAAAAAGTTTTACCAAAGTTGAAAAAAGAGAGGATTCTAAATTAAGAGGATATGCTAGCGTTACAATTGATGATTGTTTTGCTGTAGAAAGTATTAGACTTTTGGAAGGTGTAAAAGGTCTTTACCTTGGGTTTCCTAGTAGAGAATATGTAAATAAAGAAGGAGAGACTGTACATAAAGATACTTGCCATCCAGTTAATCCTGAAACTAGAAAACAATTTGAAGATTTAATTTTTGCTGAATATAATAAGAGTGAATAAAAAAACTACTGAAAAGTAGTTTTTTTCATATTTTCTTTTTCTCTACATATAATTTTTTAGGAGGAATTGTATGGATAAAGTAAAAGAGGTTGATAATGGTTTTAATCATGGTATTACATTAGTAGAAAGAAAGAATATAGGTATTAGTGGTGTTAAAAAAATTGAAAGTTTTGATAGTGAAGAATTTTTGATGGAAACAACACTGGGGTATTTGGTTATTAAAGGCAGTGAACTTGAAATTATTAAGCTTGATACATATCAGGGAAATGTTAGTATTAAGGGTAAGATAGATAGTATAATGTATTTAGATGGTAATAATAAAAAAGAAAATGAAAATTCTTTGTTAAATAAATTATTTAAATGATACTTAGAATTCAAATTTTTTCACTTTTATATTCTTTTTTCTATGGTATAGTATTTTATATTTTGCTTGAAATTAACCATAAGATATTATATAATGGAAAACTTTTTTATAGGATTATTATTTCTTTTTTATTTGTTATTGTTAATTCTTTACTTTATTTTCTATTTTTGATTAAAATTAATAATGGTATTTTACATATATATTTTTTCTTTTCTATGTTTACAGGTTATTTGTTATCTTTTGTCATTTATAGAAATTTGATTGTAAAAAAGAGTAAGGTGTGATATAATGACTTGTAGAAAGGATGGTATTATGGCTAAAAATAAAAAGAAGATAAATAAGAAAGCTAAAACTAGAATATTTTTATTTTTTATTATATTTGGTTCTATTATAACTTCACTTAGTTATAGTTTCTTTTCTAATGTTAGTAAAATTATTGAAATTAAAAATGAAAAACAGGCTTTGAATGATAAATTGGTTACATTAAAAGATGAAGAGGATAAACTTAATTCTGATATAAAAAAACTAAAGGATCCTGAGTATGTTGCTAGATATGCAAGAGAGAAATATATGTATTCTAAAGATGGAGAACTTATTATTAGACTTCCGGATGATGATAATACAAGTAACTAAAAGAAGATACTATTTTGATTTAGTATCTTCTTTTTTTGTATCTTTTTTGGTCTTTTTATTTGCTTCTTTTGCTGTATCTAGTTTAGTATCTTCTTTTATTTCTTCAGTATTTGTTTTTTCTGGTAAATGTCCATGTTCTACTAGATAATCTATCTCTTCTTTTGTTATTGTTTCTTCTTCAAGAAGTGTGTTAGCTATTAGAGCTAATAAATCTTTATTTTCTGTTATTATTTTCTTTGTTTTTTCATAGCAGTTGTTTATTATTGAACGCATTTCTTCGTCTATTTCATGAGCTACTGTGTCGGAAATATTTCTATTTTTTGTATAATCTCTACCTAAGAATGTATTTCCATCTGGTTCTTCAAGCATCATTGGTCCTAGGGAACTCATTCCATATTCTGTTACCATGCTTCTGGCAATTTTTGTTGCTTTTTTGAAATCATCATGAGCTCCTGTTGTTATTTCATGGAATGTTACTTCTTCAGCAACCCTTCCTCCAAGCAATCCACAAATTGACTCTAATAATTCATTTTTTGTATAATTGAATGATTCTTCTTTAGGAGTCATCATAGTGTATCCACCAGCATGGCCTCTAGGAATGATTGTGATTTTTTGTACTTCATTAGCACCATCTAATTTTAATCCCATTACTGCATGGCCTGCTTCATGGAAGGCTACTAATTTCTTTTCTTTGTCTGTATATTTCTTTGTTACTTTGGCAGGTCCCATTAGAACTCTGTCTGTTGCTTCATCTATTTCGGCCATTGTAATAGCTTTTTTATTTCTTCTTACTGCTAGTAAAGCGGCTTCATTAAGTAAGTTCTCTAGGTCTGCTCCTGAAAATCCTGGAGTTCTTTTGGCTAGATATTCTAGAGTTATACCTTTATCTAGTATTTTATTTTTAGCATGTACTTTTAATATTTCTATTCTAGCATTTTTATCTGGTAAACTTACTGTTACTTGTCTATCAAATCTTCCTGGTCTTAATAATGCTGGATCTAGAACATCTGGTCTGTTAGTAGCGGCTATAATAATTATTCCTTCGTTAGCACCAAATCCATCCATTTCAGTAAGTAATTGGTTAAGAGTTTGTTCTCTTTCGTCATGTCCTCCACCAAGTCCTGTACCTCTTTGTCTTCCAACAGCATCTATTTCATCGATAAATATTAAACAAGGAGCATTCATTTTTGCTTGTTTAAACATATCTCTTACTCTTGAAGCACCAATACCTACGAATAATTCTACAAAGTCTGATCCACTTATATAATAGAATGGTACTTTTGCTTCGCCGGCAACGGCTCTAGCTAGTAATGTTTTACCTGTTCCTGGAGGTCCTACTAATAGAACTCCTTTTGGTATTCTTGCTCCCATACTAGTGAATTTCTTAGGATTTTTTAAGAAGTCTATTAATTCTTGTACTTCTTCTTTTTCTTCGGTTAAACCTGCTACATCTTTGAATGTTGCTTTACTTTCTTCGACTAGTTTAGCTCTTGATTTTCCAAAGTCCATAGATTTGTTTCCACCACCTAGTTGTTTTGTGAATACCCAAATTACTAGTCCACCTAATATTATGTATGGAACTACATTAGCTATTACTAATAACCATGATGATGCTTCTGGGTCATTTATTATAGTTAGTTTGAAAGACCCTGTTCCTTCTTTGGCGGCAGTTATTTTTGATATAAATTCTTCTGATTGAGGAATATATAGTATAAAGTATTCGTTATCTTTATATTCATCTAATTTACCAGTTAATTTATATGTGTCTGTTCTTACCTTTGGTGTAATTGTTAATTCTGTTATTTTACCACCATTTAAGTCTTGTAAGAATTCATCATAGGTAAGTTCATTTACTGTGTTGTTGAACATTTTAAATGCTACTAGGCATCCTATAAAGAATACTAATAAGAATACATATGGTAATAAATTTTTCTTGATATCTTTTTTATTCATTATTTTCATCTCCTTCAATGTACTTAATTATTATATCATAGTTTTCTTCTTTTTTATTACATAAATTACTTTTTTTTATATTTGGTATCCATAGGATATTATCTTTGGCATCAACTAGCAGTGGATAATTGTTTCTTTTGGATAATGGAATTTTATTTTCAATAAATATTTCTTTTATTTTCTTTTTAACATTACTATTTTTAAGTATTATGTAATCTCCATTTTTTCTATTACGAAAATATAGGGGAAAATTTATATCTTTACTATTTAGCCTACATATGTTGTTACCATCACTGTCTTCTTTTTCTTTTAATACAAAGGTTATGTTATTTATCTTTATATTATTTTTTAGTTCTAATTTATAGTTATTATTATCATTACTATTATTATCTTTTATGTATAATTTATTATATTCTTTTATTAGTATTTTGTTTTGAGGAAGATTTATTTTTATGTTTGGTTTATTATTATTTACTAGGGATAATATATTATTTATGTGTTTACTAGTGATAATATTACTTTTATTATTATATAAGTTATTCATTATGTAGTATAAGATATTTTTTTGAATAAATGGATCTTCTCTATTTAATACATCTATATTGATAGTATTATTTTGATAGATATTTGGTATTTTTTCTTGGATTGTTCTTTCTATGTATTCATTATATTCTTGTAATGTTTCAGAATATTTTAGAAAACTTAGATGAATATCTTTCTTTCTTTCTTTTAAGATAGGAAGCACTTTGTGGCGATACCAGTTTCTAGTATAGTCGATGTTTGTGTTAGAACTATCAATATAATATGTGATATTATGTGATTTGTTATAATTTTTGATATCTTCTTTAGTATATGGTAGTAGTGGTCTTATAATAGTATAATTTGGTAATTTACTTATTCTTTTTATACCTGCGTAACCTTCGATATTAGAACCACGTTCTATTTTCATTAATATCGTTTCAATTAAATCATCGCCATGGTGGGCAAGAAATAACTGATTTGAATGATATTTTTTTAGTATTTCTTCGTAGAAGTTATATCTTATTTTTCTGGCTTCATTTTCAAAATTATTTTCTTTATATTCTTTTATAGTCATTGTTTCAAATATTAAGTTATGTTTTTGACAGTATTCTTTTAAATAATTTTCTTCTATTATACTTTGTTTGCGGATATTATGATTTATGTGACATACTATTATTTTGTTTGTCTTTTTTTCTAGCAAGTCTAATAGGCACATTGAGTCAGGCCCTGCAGAGACACCGATTACTACATAATTATCAAAATTAATGTCGTCTAATACTTGGTTCATAGTTCCTCCTTCAAGCATATATTATATCAGAAAAATTGATAAATTTAAATATTTGTTTTGACTTTTATTTATTTTTAATATATAATTTTACATTGTGAGGTGAATTCAGTGGAAAATGTAGAAAATTTTTCTTCATTTATGGCTGGTGTTTTTTTAACTAGAAGAGAAATTAGCTATAGTGAACTTTCATATTTAATGAATGATTATTCTATTAAGATGAATAGTTATATTGTTGAAGATGATGATAAATTTTATATGTTTAATAATTTTATATATTTCGATAATAAGAAAATATTTGTTAAAGAGGCATATGATGATTATGTTAATATTAATAATAGAGATATTTGCTTTGAGGATTTTTTATATGGTTTAACTAGTAATGATGTAAAAGTATATTTTAATATTCCTAATAGGAGTAATAATATTTTCAAAATAAAAACTAAAGTTTCATAGAGAACTTTAGTTTATTTTTATTAAGTAGTATTTTTTCTTTCCTCTTCTGATGATGTGATTCTTTTTGTTATTTGTTATGATATAATTTTTATCATTTATTATCTCTCCATCTAATGTGATGGCATTATTTGATAAGAATTCTCTAGCTTCTCTTTTTGATGATGCTATATCATTATTTGTCATTATATTTATTATTGTATCTTCTTTTGTTTCAATAGTAGGCATTCCTTTAAATACCATTTCTATTTCTTCATCAGTTAGTTCTTTTACATTACCAGTAAATAGACATTCTGTTAGTTTGATTGCTTCTTGTAGTTCTTCTTCACCATGTAAGAATCTTACTACTTCACTAGCAAGTGCTTTTTGGGCTTCTCTCTTTTCTGGTTCTGTTTTTACCTTTTCTTCTAATTTATTTATTTCTTCATGTGATAGGAATGTAAATACTTTTAGGTATTCTACTACTTTTGAATCATCTGTATTTACTAGGTATTGATAAATTTCATAAGGGGAAGTTTTGTTTTTATCTAGCCATAGTGCATTTCCTTCACTCTTACCAAATTTATTTCCAAATTTGTCTAGTATTAGTGGCATTGTAAAACCATATACTTCTTGTCCTGTTTTCTTTCTTATTAGGTCAATACCAGCGGTTATATTTCCCCATTGATCTGAACCTGCTACTTGAAGTGTACAGCCATATTCTTTATTTAGGTGTAAGAAGTCTAAACTTTGTAATATCATGTAAGACATTTCACAATAAGTAATGCCACTTTCTAATCTTCTTCTTACAATGTCTTTATTGATCATGTAATTTACATTGAAGTGTTTTCCATAATCTCTTAAAAAGTCGATAGCGGAAATATCTTTTATCCAGTCATAGTTATTTACTACTTTGAAGCCAAATAATCTTTGTACTTGATTTTTTAGGCATTCTGTGTTTCTGAATAATTCTTCTTTTACAATTGTGTCTCTTTCTGCGGTTGGCCTTGGGTCTCCTATTAAACCTGTTCCCCCTCCTACTAATAGGATTGGATTATGACCATAGTCTTTTAATCTTTTACTTATTAAAAAACTTGATAAATGTCCTAGGTGTAATGAATCGGCAGTAGGGTCTGTACCTATATAAAATGTTAATTTTTCATTGTTTAACTTATCTATTAAATCTGGACTTGAAAAGTCTTTTATTAATCCTCTCCATACTAAATCGTCATATAATTTCATTTTTATCCTCTCCTTTTTTATATAAAAAAAGATGATACCAAAAGGACGAAATTACTCGTGGTACCACCTTTATTTACAATATTTTATTTTTATTTATTAATAATATTGTCTCAATATGATAACGGTTTTTACCGATTAAACTCTTAATATTGTAATTCGTTATTTCGGTATTGTTAATTTTCACCTAACATTAACTCTCTATATTTAATACTATTTGAAATAATTACTTAATATTCGTCGTTGTTTAATAAATATGTCTAAATTGTATTACATTTTATTATTATTGTCAATAATAAATTATGATTTTTTTAAATTTTTGCTTATTCACTTCAAATCTAAGGATTTGAAGTGTCAACTTGAGCCTACTAAAGTAGTCTTAAGTTGAGATATCAACCATATATATTATATATAAGTTAATGATATATACTTAGAAAATGAGTTAATTTGGTATTATTATTTACTTTTTTACTTTTTTATTATATAATAATTAAGGAAATGAGGGATAATCTATGATAGATAGACTAGAGGCTACATTAAAAAGATATAATGAGATTGGAGAAGAACTTGCTAGTCCTGAGATTATATCAGATATTAAGAAAATGACTCTTCTTTCTAAAGAAAGAACTGGGTTAGAGAAGACTGTTGAAGTATATAAAGAATATAAAAAAGTGTTAGAAGATATTGAAGAAGCTAAGGAATTATTAAAAGATAAGGATATGGCTAATTTTGCTAAAGAAGAACTTACTAATGCTGAGGAAAAGAAAAGTAAGTTAGAAAGTGAACTTGAAGTATTATTAATACCACATGATCCTAATGATGAAAAAAATGTTATTGTGGAAATTAGAGGAGCTGCTGGTGGGGATGAGGCTAATATTTTTGCTGGTGATTTATTTGATATGTATAGTAGATATGCTTCTAATGAGGGATGGAAAATAGAAATACTTAATGCTGTTGAAGGTACTGCTGGTGGATATTCACAAATTGAATTTATGGTTAAGGGCGATTGCGTTTATTCTAAACTAAAATATGAAAGTGGTGCTCATAGGGTACAAAGAGTACCTGCTACTGAAAGTCAGGGTAGAGTGCATACTAGTACTGCTACTGTTCTTGTTATGCCTGAGGCTGAAGAATTTGATTTTGAACTTGATGAATCAGAAGTTAGAATTGATATAACAAGAAGTAGTGGATGTGGTGGACAAGGTGTTAATACTACGGATAGTGCTGTTAGACTTACACATATTCCTACTGGTATTATTGTTTATTCACAAACTGAAAGAAGTCAGATTAAAAATAAAGAACTTGCTTTTAAAATACTTAAAACTAGACTTTATGATATGAAACTTAGAGAACAAGAGGAAAAAGAGGCAGCTGAAAGAAAAGTTAAGATTGGTACTGGAGATAGAAGTGAGAAGATAAGAACTTATAATTATCCACAAAATAGAATTACTGATCATAGAATTGGATATACTTCAATGAACTTAGATAGAGTTATGGATGGAGATATGGAAGATTTAATTGAGGCTTTAATTAATGAAGATCAAAAAAAGAAATTAGAAGGAACTATTTAATAAGTTTATGAATAAAGAAATAGAATATTTAAAAAAATATTTAAAAGATAAAGATATGGAAACTGCTATTAAAGAGTTAGAAAGTGGTATACCAGTGCAATATATTGTTGGAAATGTTGATTTTTATGGTAATACATTTAAAGTTAATAAGAATACTTTAATACCTAGATTTGAGACTGAATTATTAGTAGAAAAAACTATTAAATATATAAATAAGTATTTTAATAATGAAATTAAAATACTTGATATTGGTACTGGTAGTGGGTGTATTGCTATTACTTTAAATAAATTATTAGATAATAGTATGGTAACTGCTGTTGATATATCTAAAGATGCTCTTGATGTTGCTAGAGAAAATAATAAAATTAATAATACTGATGTTAATTTTATAGAGAGTGATGTTTTTTCTAATATTAATGATAAGTATGATGTTATTATTAGTAATCCACCATATATTAGTTATGATGAAGATATTATGGATGTTGTTTATAATAATGAACCACATATGGCATTATATGCTGATGGTAATGGGTTATATTTTTATGATAAAATACTTAGAGAATGTAGAAGGTACTTGAATGATAGGTTTCTTATAGCCTTTGAGATAGGTTATAAACAAGGGAATGATATTTTTAATATTATTAATAAATATTTTGATAATGTTAATATATCTTTAGAAAAAGATTATAGTGGTAGAGATAGATTTATATTTATTTGGAATCATTAGTTTAATACTAGTGATTTTTTATATTGACTTTTATAAAAAAAGTATATATAATACTATTGATTTAGATTTTTTGAATTGTTTATATTTTTTGGTGTCAGCAAAGGTGCTGCAGGAGGTATAGCAATGAATAACAAAATTAAAGAATATCTAAATCAAAATAAATCT
>OGOJ01000591.1_pt1 | contig 32891 bp, 30 predicted proteins | sample 1552601 | NCBI WGS metagenome assembly OGOJ01 (sample SAMEA2580184, study PRJEB22360) | human gut metagenome | biome: human gut; feature: human-associated habitat; material: faeces | place: Denmark | collected 2008/2010
CTTATCTTTCAGTTCCAGTACGATCCTCTCTGCAATCTTCTTGCCCACACCATTTGCCTTAGTCAGAGCCTTTGCATCTTCGAAAGCGATCGCCTCCTGCAGCTGCTCCAGCGTAAACGCCGAAAGAATAGATATCCCCGCCTTTGCACCAACTCCGTTAACGGAAATCAGTTTTTTAAAAGCATCCAGCTCTCCTCGCCTCGAAAAGCCGTACAGACTGACGTCGTCCTCCCGCACGCTCATCATAGTGTATACTTTGACTTCATCGCCTTCGCTGCTCAGATATGCTGCCGAATTGGCCGGCACGAAAATCTCGTATCCTATTCCACCGACTTCAATGATAACATATCCTGCCCCCTTTTCAGCAAGGGTTCCTTTGACAAATCCAATCATTTCAGTTTGATCTCCCTAAGCATTTTTCTTGTGTCTGCCGAATGGCCCTGGCAAATAGCTGCCGCCAGCGCATCTGCCGTATCGTCCGGCTTCGGTATTTCCTTCAGGTTCAGGATGGTTTTGACCATGATCTGCACCTGTTTCTTATCCGCCCGACCATATCCTACGAGTGCCTGTTTGATCTGCAGCGGAGTCATAAGAGCATAAATAAGGATACTGAAGATGATAATACAAAGACCGATATTCTGAATTCCAAAGATATTCAGCAATCTGTAAATACCATCCATGATCCATCCCATAACGGTCGCAAGCTGACCAATGATAGGAGTGCTGCTCTTTGTCGCTAAAATCATTTCCAAGTTCATTTCCTCCTAGAATCCATAAATGACAGGAGGTTCCTTCGATCGATCAATATTCAATTTTCAAGTACATTCCTGTCTTTACGGTACAGGGTCATAGCCTCCGTGGGAAAAAGGATTACAGCGAAGTATCCTCCATACCGCAAGAAGACCGCCCTTTAATGCACCATATTTTTCGATTGCTTCTAAACCATATTGAGAACATGTGGGAATATAAGGACATTTTGTTCTCTTCATCGGTGATATATACTTTTGATAGAGTTTAATTATTCTGATCAGAAACTTCTTTATCATTGTTCTTACCTGCTATGCAGTGCTTTCCCGCCAGATGCATCAGCGCACTCTCTATCTCTTGATAGGTTCTGTCCTTTGCCTGTGGGCGTGCAACTACTACAATGTCCAAACTGTTTTCAAATTCCGCTTCATTCAACCGATAACTTTCTCTTATCAATCTGGTGAGTCTGTGGCGAACCACACTATTCCCTACTTTTTTACTTACTGATATTCCCAGACGATTCTTCATGTACTGATTTTTCAGTACGTACATCACCAGATACCGATTACCTTTTGATGTTCCATTTCTGTATACTTTTTGAAAATCTTGATTTTTTTTTAAGGACTCTGATCTTTGCATAGAATCCCCTTTCCTGATCTCTTTTTTAAGAGAAGAAAAGACCACATAATTGCGGTCTTATTCTTAGGCTGATAAATGCTTTCTTCCTTTTAATCTTCTGGCAGCTAATACTTTACGACCACCCTTTGTGCTCATACGAGCTCTGAAACCATGAACTTTTGCTCTGGATCTCTTTTTTGGCTGAAATGTCATTTTCATAGGTAAAGCACCTCCTTTATCTATTATCCATGTTAAATTTTGTAACTTTTTAAGTATGACAGACACCGGATTCTACAACTCTCCTGCCCGCCAACTTTACTTATTAGAACATCATTTCAATTATATTCATAAAGGGTGGATTCGTCAAGTATTATTTACACAAAGATTTAAATGGTTTTTTATGCCATTGTGGATTACATAATTGGTTTACGTAATATTATCCACATTTTGTGGATAACTTGTGGATAACTTGTGGAATACCTATATATCTTTCCACTTTCTCCTGTCTATTTTACACATATCTTCAAAAAAATGCTTTTATTTCTACTTTTCTTACTGTGCATAAAATTATCCCCATTTTTTATCGTTTTTAAAAGAATAACGTCACATTATGGTAACCGGAATTGGCTTTTCCACTGTTATCCACACTAATCCACATAAAAAGTGGGGATAACTTTTTTCCACATTTCCCTCAAATATACATTGCGAAAACAGGCATTTTATTATAATATATATAAGGATATTTATGTCTTTTTTAAGAATACGGTCAGAGTTTGTGGAAAACTCAATATTATCAATACACACTTAATATAGAAGTAATACGAACCGGGAGAACCAGAAAATGAACAAAGTTGTGGAAAAATGGGACGAAATCCTGCAAATCGTCAAGACAGAACATGATCTGTCCGATGTTTCTTTTAATACCTGGCTAAAACCACTTACTGTTTACGAAGTAGTTGACAATGTTGTCACTATTATCGTGCCTTCAGAGCAGGTAGGTCTCAATTATATAAGTAAAAAATATAAACTTCCACTTCAGGTAACGATCAGTGAAGTTACCGGAATGGAAAACTGTGACATCAATTTCATATTGCCAGAAGATGTTCCGAAAAAAGAGGAAGTTTCTCCAAAAGCGCAGTCTCAGGACGCACGCTGCGAGGAAGCTCATTTGAATCCAAAATACACTTTTGATACCTTTGTAGTCGGAAGCAATAATAAATTTGCCCAGGCAGCAGCTCTTGCAGTTGCCGAATCCCCGGGTGATACCTACAATCCGCTCTTTATCTATGGCGGTGCAGGTCTGGGAAAAACTCATCTGATGCATTCTATTGCTCATTTCATTATTGATCATGATGAAAACAGCAAAGTACTTTACGTTACCAGTGAAGAGTTTACCAACGAACTGATCGAAACAATCCGTAATGGAAATAACTCGGCAATGACCAAGTTTCGTGAAAAATACAGAAACATTGATGTTCTTCTTGTCGACGATATTCAGTTTATTATAGGAAAGGAATCTACACAGGAAGAATTTTTCCATACCTTTAACAGCCTGCACAGTGCCAAAAAACAGATTATTATTTCGTCAGATAAACCTCCAAAAGATATGGAAATCCTGGAAGAACGTTTCCGTTCACGATTTGAATGGGGCCTGATCGCAGATATCACACTGCCGGATTACGAAACCCGAATGGCAATTCTTCATAAGAAGGAAGAAATGGATGGATATGATATTAACGAGGAAGTAATCAAATACATTGCAAACAATATTAAATCCAATATCCGCGAACTGGAAGGCGCGATCAACAAGGTGATGGCTTTTGCCAAACTTGAAAAAAAGGAAGTTACACTTGAACTTGCCGAACAGGCGTTAAAGGATATTATTTCCCCTGATGAAAAGAAAGTCATCACGCCGGATTATATTATTTCCATGGTTGCTGAACATTTTGATGTTACAGTGGATGACCTTTGTGGAAATAAGCGTAACTCCAAAATTGTAACCCCCCGCCAGATTGCCATGTATTTATGCAGAGAAATCATCTCAACTCCGCTGAAATCTATCGGAAAATGTCTTGGAAATCGTGATCATACTACCATTATGCACGGCATCGACAAAATTGAAAAAGAAATCAACAACGATGAAAACCTTAAAAACACCATTGAAACTTTAAAGAAAAAAATTAATCCACAGGGATGAGGATAACTGACTGTATAACATGTGTATAAGATGTTGATTGAATGTGTATAAGTGTGTATAACTTTTCGCCGCTTTTTGGGCGCTTCGGTTATACACAAGTTATACACATACTTTAAGCACACCTTTACACGAAGTTATCCATATCCGAACTCCTTGAAAAATCAACCTTCAATGGAGTTTTTCACATATTCACATCCCCTACGGCGGCGACGACGGATTCCTTTTATATATTTATCTATAAAAAACCACATCACCCAAGAAAGGAAGTTATACACATTATGAAAATCATTTGCCAGAAAATCAACTTGCTCAAAAGTGTAAACATCTCACTGAAAGCAGTTCCCTCTAAAACAACAATGCCAATTCTGGAATGTATTCTGATTGATGCTACTACAAACCAGATCAAATTTACTACTAATGATATGGAACTCGGTATAGAAACAATTGTTGATGGAACCATTGAAGAAAAAGGAATCATTGCGCTGGATGCAAAAATTTTCTATGAAATCATTCGTCGACTGCCAGACAATACGGTAACTATTAAAACAGATGAGAAACTTACTGCCACCATTACCTGTGAGAAAGCAAAATTCACGATACCTGGTAAATCCGGAGAAGATTTTGCATATCTCCCACTGATTGAGAAAGAAGAAAGTCTTACTATCTCTCAATTCACATTAAAAGAGATGATTAGACAGACTATTTTCTCAATTGCCTCCAATGAAACCAATAAGCTGATGACCGGTGAACTTTTTGAAATCAAAAATAACTACCTGAAAATAGTATCTCTCGATGGACATCGTATTGCGATCAGACGTATGGAACTGAAAAAAGATTATGCTGACCGCAAAGTGGTGGTACCTGGCAAAACACTTAATGAGATCAGTAAGATCTTATCCGGTGAAATTGATGATATTGTAAATATTTATTTCTCAAAAAATCATATTTTATTTGAGTTTGACCAGACTATTGTTGTTTCCAGATTAATCGATGGAGAATATTTCCGTATTGATCAGATGCTTTCCAGCGATTACGAAACCAAAATTAAAATTAATAAAAAAGAATTTCTGGACTGTATCGACAGAGCCACTCTGTTGGTAAGAGAGGGAGAAAAGAAACCGATCATTATTGAAATTACAGATAATTCTATGGAATTACGTATTGATTCTGCAATGGGTTCCATGAATGAAAATATTGATATTGATAAAGAGGGCAAAGATATCCTTATTGGCTTTAATCCAAGATTTCTGATCGATGCACTCAAAGTAATCGATGATGAAACAATCAGTATCTACCTCGTAAATCCAAAAGCACCATGTTTTATCAGGGATGACGAGGAAAATTACACATATTTGATTCTGCCTGTAAATATCAACCAGAATCAGGCAAGATAGGGAGTAAATGAAAATGGAAGAAATTAAAATCAGAGATGAATTTATAAAACTGGGGCAGTTACTGAAACTTGCAGATATGGTTCAGGACGGGGTTGAAGCGAAATATGTGATCACTGACGGACTGGTAAAAGTAAACGGAGAGGTAGATGACCGTCGTGGCCGAAAGGTTTATGAAGGTGACATCGTTTCTTATGATGGAAAAGAAATTAAAGTGATCAGGTGAATAAATGTATATTGAATCTGTTCAGTTAAAAAATTTCAGAAATTATGATTCTCTGGAACTCGATCTGGCACAGGGGACGAATATATTTTACGGCAATAACGCTCAGGGAAAGACCAATATCCTGGAGGCACTTTATCTTTGCGGAACTACAAAATCGCATAAAGGAAGCAGAGATAAGGATATGATTCAGTTTGGAAAGGACGAATCTCATATCAGGATGATGGTAAAAAGAGATGAGCTTTCCTACAGGATTGATATGCATCTTAAAAAGAATAAAGCAAAAGGCGTTGCGATCAATGGTCTTCCTATCCGGAAGGCCAGTGAGCTTTTCGGAGTAGTTAATCTGGTGTTTTTTTCTCCTGAGGATCTGAATATTATAAAAAATGGTCCGGGTGAGAGAAGGAGATTTCTTGATCTGGAACTGTGCCAGTTAGATAAAATATATCTTACAGATCTGGCTTCATATAACCATATTGTAAATCAGAGAAATAAATTGCTGAAGGATCTCAGTGTTCAGCCTTCACTTAAAGATACACTGGATATCTGGGATATACAGATGGCTGAATATGGACGGAAGATTATTGACAAGCGCAGTGAATTTATTAAAGAACTAAATGAAACGGTTCGAAAAATACATGGTAATCTTACAGGGGGATTGGAAGAACTGAACGTTATTTATGAACCGGACTGTACAGCAGAGAAACTGGAAAGTACCATTTGTGCCAACAGAGAAAGAGATATGAGGATGAGACTGACATCCGCAGGCCCACACAGAGATGACCTGTGTGTAATGGCAAATGGGATTGATATCAGGAAATACGGTTCTCAGGGACAGCAGAGGACAGCGGCACTTTCACTTAAATTATCAGAAATATATATAGTAAAGAGAAAAATAAAAGACACACCGGTTCTGCTTTTGGATGATGTTCTGTCCGAGCTGGACAGCAGCAGGCAGAATTATCTTCTGGACAGTATCAGTGATATCCAGACATTGATAACATGTACAGGGCTGGATGATTTTATCAGTCATCAGTTTCAGATAAATAAGGTATTTCAGGTAGTTCAGGGAACAGTATCACAGCCTGTGTAAGAAGAAACAATCTTTTGACAAGGGTACGGGCTTATGATACACTGAGCGTAATTATGGAAAGTTGGTGAATGCATTGGATAAAGAAGAATTTCGGATAAAACTTGAAGAGATTAATAAGCTGGTTCAGGACAAAGATTATAAAGGTGCCATGAACATTGTAGACAGCATAGACTGGAGACGCGTCAAAAATGTCCGCACCTTATGTGTTGTCGGTGAAATATATGCAGCAAACGGAAGATATGAGGACAGTAAGGAGATTTTCCTTCTTGCATATCATAAGGCATCTATTGGAAAAAATATTCTTTACCGTCTGATTGAGATCTCTCTGCGAATGGATGATATCAATGAAGCAGAAGAATTTTTTGAAGAGTATAAGCAGGTGGCTTCGAATGACAGTACACAATATATTCTGCAGTACAAGATTGCAAGGGCAAAAAATTCTTCATTAAATGAGCAGATCAGAATCCTGGAAGAGTATAAAGAACAGGAATTTACAGAGAAATGGTCATATGAACTGGCAGCCCTGTATTACAAAGCAGGAGAAAAACAGAAATGTCTGGATTTATGCAATGAAATCATTCTCTGGTTCAGTGAAGGCAAATATGTTATGAAAGCCTATGATCTTAAAATGAGAATGGGTGAGCTGACAGGTGCTGAGAAAGCAAAATTTGAGAAACAGTTTGTTCCAAAACTTCTTACACCAGAGCAGGCGAAAGAACTGGAGAAGAAAAAAACGGAAACAGAAGTAAAAGCGCAGGAAGAGCCTGAAGCTGAAGAAGTGGAAGAAACGACAGAAAACAATGAGCCGGAAGTTCAGGTCAGCATGGAAGGCATTCAGGAAAAGATTTCAAAGGGGATCAGGGATGTCTTTGGAGGTAAGACTCAGGAAGAGAAAGAAGAGTTTCCGGAAGAATCCATGGATATGGTTAACGAGGCCGGTATCACCAGGGAAGATGAGATTCCGGAAGAAATCATAAAGAGTGATGCGTCACAGAAAGAACCTGAAAATGTTCCGGAATTGGAGGCAGAACCTGAAAAACCGGGGGCAGAACCCATGGCTGCAATTAAGATGCCTGAATTAAATATTCCGGAATCCATGAAAAATATGGAACTGAGCAAACCGCCGAAAGTTGAGGAAGTTGCTGAGACGAAACTGAATATGGATTCTTTTGATCTGGAAGGGAAAGAGTTGAATCTGGAGGATACGATCCTTGCTGCTGCCAGTGCGCAGGGAATTGAGATTCCGAAGGAAGAAGAGTCAAAAACAGAAGAAGTACAGGAAGAAAGTTCAGAAACTGATGTTGATGATAAAGAAATAAAAGCCCATGATATTTCAGAGGAACTGGAAGAACCGGATTTCCTCAGCGGAGATATAAAAGATATAAAGGTTGCTGATCCAAAGCCGGATGAAGAACCGAAAAAGGAAATACCGGTGCAGCCGGAAATAGAAGAAGCTGAAGAAGAAGATGAGGTTACAGAAGAAGATCTCAGAAGAGCTGAAGAGGAATTTCTCCATGGACCGATTGGGAATACAGATCTGAATCCGGAAGATGATACAGAGGGAACGGAAGAAGCCCAACCCCTGACAGAAGAAGAGGAGCTGGAACGTTTTATAGAATCTATCCAGCCGGAAAATGGAGCAGATCCAAGGGATATCGTACCAAGAGAAAAAGAACTTACAGATGATGAGAAGCAGTTATTTACATATTTTGTAAAGGTTCCGGGTATGAAAGAGCAGCTTGTGGATACTTTATATGATGTACAGATGGCTGCAGCAGACAAGACTTCTAAAACTGGAAATATTATTGTGATGGGCGGTAAGGAATGCGGAAAGACCAGACTGATCTCAGGCCTGATTCCGGCAATCTGTAAAGAACTGAATCTGGAAGCGTCAAAAGTAGCATATGTTTTTGCAGATCAGATCAACGGAAAAAATATTTATAAGATTTTTTCAAAGCTGGCAGGTGGCTTTCTTGTGATCGAAAATGCAAATCAGCTGACACCGGAAACAGTAGAGATGCTTGACAAAGCCATGGAAGTTAATACAGACGGACTTACAGTAATCGTGGAAGATGAGAAGATTGGTATGCGAAAACTGATTGCCAGATATCCGAAATTCGCAAAGAAGTTTACTTCAATGATCAATATTCCTGTGTTTACCAATGATGAACTTGTCAATTTTGCAAGGGTTTATACAAAAGAGAATGGTTATGCTATTGATCAGATGGGAATGCTTGCGCTGTATAATCTGATTGGAATTAACCAGAAAGAGGATTCTCCTATGAATGTTGGCGCAGTAAAAGAACTGATAGATGCTGCGATTGCAAAATCACAGGGAGGAATCCGTAAATTTAAACGAAATGTATCTAAGAAACGTATAGACAGAGATGGATATATTGTTCTGTACGAGAAAGATTTTACTAAATAATGCGTATTTGTACAGTTACAGGTAATAAAGAAAAAGGAGTAAAGATTATGCCCAGACCGTATCTAGGAGATCCAAAGTATACCATAGAAGTGCTTCAGAAGTATAATTTTGCATTCCAGAAAAGGTTTGGTCAGAACTTTCTGATCGATACTCATGTTCTGGATAAGATTATAGATTCTGCACAGATCACAAAGGATGATTTTGTATTGGAGATTGGACCGGGAATCGGAACCATGACACAGTATCTGGCTGAAGCAGCAAGGGAAGTGGCAGCAGTTGAGATTGATAAAACACTGCTTCCTATTCTGGACGACACTCTGAAAGATTGGGATAATGTGACAGTTATCAACAACGACATCCTCAAAGTAGACATCCGCCAGCTTGCACTGGAAAAAAATCAGGGGCGTCCGATCAAGGTTGTTGCCAATCTGCCATATTACATTACTACCCCGATCATCATGGGATTGTTTGAGAATCAGGTTCCTGTTGATTCTATTACTATTATGGTACAGAAAGAAGTTGCGGACAGAATGCAGGTAGGACCCGGAACAAAAGATTACGGGGCGCTTTCACTGGCTGTGCAATATTATGCGAAACCAAAGATCGTGGCAAATGTACCGCCCAACTGTTTTATGCCAAGACCTAAAGTGGGAAGTGCGGTGATCAGACTGGAACGATATGAAAAACCGCCGGTTGAGGTAAAGAATGAGAAGCTGATGTTTCGTATTATCAGAGCATCTTTTAACCAGAGAAGGAAGACACTGGTGAATGGTCTGAAGAATTCACAGGAGATACCATTTTCTAAAGAACAGATTGAGCAGGCGTTGGGGATGTGTGGACTTTCCCTGAGTGTCAGAGGAGAAGCACTGACACTGGCACAGTTTGCACAGCTGGCAAATGCATTTACAGAAATTTCATAAAAAGATAAATATAAAAAGCATCCGGTGGCTAAGCGGATGCTTTTTATATTACGTTCAAATTTATTTTTTAAAAGGAAGGAGAGTTAATTGCCTCTTCCGGCAATCAACATATGAAAAAGAAATTTTATAAAAATAACGTTGGCTTTATTATTTTTATAGCTTTAGTATATCCTGCAATTATGAGAAAATCGTGTTTAAGATGTGAAAAAAATTTGAACAAATGTCGAAGGAATTATGAAGACAGAAATTGGGATATTTATTTTACAGAAGGCATAAGATTTCTGATATAATGAGCCGGTAAATGAAAATGCCTGTTCATTGTCTGTAATCTGCTGACAGTGAAAAGACAGAGACTTATTATTGACTGGCAAAAGTATGGAGGTAATTAAATCATGAGAATAAAAAAAGCAGGAATACTTATTATTGCGGCAGCAATTACATGTACGACACCGGCAGTACCGGTGATGGCAGCAGATACTTCGGAATCTGTACAGGAGATTATTTCTGATAATGAGATTGATTCTCTTGTATCAGATCCGGACAAAGTAGTTGATATCATTATGTATGTGAAAAATGAGGCAGCAAAACAGGATATTTCAGATGATCAGATCAGATCGCTGATCCAGACTGCGGAGAGTACTGCAGGAGTTAGCCTTTCGGAGGAAGAAGAGAACAGAATCATAAAGATCGTTAAACAGATCAAGGATTCTGATATTGATGAGGAACAGCTCAGGAGTGCTGTGACGAAGGCATATGATAAACTGGAAGAAATGGGGATTGGTAAAGAAGAGGTAAAAGGAATCCTGCATAAACTGGCTGATTTTGCAAAGAGTCTTTTTGAGTAAAATCTGCTCATTCTCAAATCGTAACTGTGAAAAGACGAAATAGTTATGGAAGATTATGGGAGATATACAAGATAGACAAGCATAAAATAAAACAAGAACTATAAATATGTGGTAATTCTATAAAAAAATATTAAAAAATATAAAATAATTGTGCAAATAAACGAAAAGTTAACTGCGAGTTCATAATTTGTTCATAAATGATTGCTACTATATAGATAGTTCGAAAGAACCTACGAAAGACGTTGTAATGTGTTATCATTACACATAAATTTTTTTCATAATAATAGCCCCGGTAAACCACTGCCGGGGCACTCCTCGTTTTACGGGGATTTTTTATTTTTTATCTGATAATTTTCCATATTTCTGGATTTCATTATTGAGTTCTTCCATGCGGGTATCCAGTTCTGCTACATATCGCGCACATTCTCTTAATTCTTTTGTGATATAGTCAGGTCCGTCTCCCTCAAATTTGTAATGCATCTTATGCTCCAGAGTCGCCCAGAAATCCTGTGCAACTGTGCGGATCTGAATCTCTACTTTGGTATCAATGATACTGTCGGAGAGAAAGACCGGTGTGGTAACCAGCATATGATAACTGCGGTAACCGCTCTTTTTAGGATTTTTCATATAATCACGTCTTGCAAGGATCGTCAGGTCATTTTGTTTGGAAATCATATCTGCGATCAGATAGATATCAGATGTAAAGGAACAGCTGATACGGATTCCTGCGATGTCATTTACATAGCGTACCATGTTCTCGATACTGGATTCATATCCATGTCGTTTCAGTTTTTTTACAATGCTTTCCGGAGTTTTGATTCTGGATTTTACATGTTCGATTGGATTGTATTTATGTCTGTGCTGAAATTCACCGTTTAGAATATCAATCTTTGTTTCTACCTGTTTAAGGGCAGACTGATAGACAAAAATAACTGTCTCCCAGTCATTCAGTTCTTTAAAATCCCTCAAGGGGACAGAATCATAATTCATGTATAATAATATCCTTTCCTGATACAGGCAGTTCCCCGTTGATTTTTGTAATCTCACAGGGGACTTGTTTATAGATTTGCTATAGTTGGTTGATGATATTATTGTAACATATAAATATCCGTTTGTGTGAACTATCTGTATGAAAATTCAGATTTCCATTATTAAAGTGATTGTGTTATAATGTTTGAAAATAGCTGACATAATATACTCTATTTGTAACTGTTCAGTATCCTGTAACAGATGGAGAAGAGTTACATTTATTCCAGGTAAAGGAGAAAACAGATAATGGCTGAATCAATGAAAGATTACGAAACAGAACTGGAAGCCTCTTTTAAGAAAATTGAAGAAGGGGATATTCTTACAGGAACTGTCATCAGTGTAGATGAAAAAGAAGTTGTGGTAGATCTGAAGTATTATGCGGAAGGCATTATTCCGGCAGAGGATTACAGCAGAGAACCGGGATTTTCTTTAAAGGAACAGGTGAATGTGGGAGATGAAGTTTCTGCGACTGTTGTGAGTAAAGACGATGGAAATGGAAATATTCTGTTGTCCAGAACAGAAGCAGCAGATGTGCTTGCATGGGATAAGCTGAAAGAATTAAAGGATTCAAAAGAAGTAATTGATGTGGTGGTAAAAGGCATTGTAAATGGCGGCGTGATCGCCTATGTAGAAGGTGTACGTGGATTTATTCCCGCCTCAAAGCTTGCCCTGAATTATGTGGAGGATACAAACGAATATCTGAACAAACCAATCCAGGTTCAGGTTTTCGATATTGATAAAGAAAAAGGAAGATTAATTCTCTCTGCAAAGGAAATATTAAGAGAAAAAGCAGAAGAGGAGAGAAAAACAAAAATCTCCAATGTGCAGGTCGGACTTGTAACAGAAGGTGTTGTTGAGAGCTTACAGCCATATGGTGCATTCGTAGATCTGGGAAATGGTCTGTCAGGTCTGGTTCATATTTCACAGATCTGTGAGAAGAGAATTAAGAAACCATCAGAAGTTCTGACAGTTGGAGATAAAGTAAAGGTAAAAGTAACTGCTGTCAAAGATGGAAAATTAAGTCTGAGCATCAAAGAGGCAACAGATATGATGGCTAAGGAAATTGAGGAGGAAGTGATCGAGCTTCCGGATTCAAAGGAAGAGGCTTCCACATCTCTTGGCGCACTTTTTGCAAACATTAAATTAGATAATTGAGGTTAGAATCTGTATGAGAAATCAGGAAAAAATATTTGTAATAGGTCACAAGAATCCGGATACGGATTCCATCTGTTCAGCAATTGCCTATGCGGACATCAAAAACAGGACTTCTCAGAAGGTGAAATACATTCCAAAGCGTGCAGGACAGATCAATGAAGAGACAGAATATGTGTTAAATCGTTTCGGCATGCAGCCGCCGGGATATCTGTCTAACATTGGAACACAGATAAAAGATATGGATATCCGTATGAGTCCGGAAGCTGATAAGAGTATGTCCCTGAAAAATGCATGGGATCTGATGATGGAGAAAAGTATCGTATCTCTTCCGATCAGAGACAGAGAAGGACAGCTGGAAGGTCTGATCACAATCGGTGATATTGCTAAGACTTATATGGATACAACGGACAGTTATCTGCTGTCAAGAGCGAAGACACAGTACAGAAGAATTGCCGAGACAATTGCAGGTACCGTAGTAGAGGGAAATGAGCATGGATATTTTACAAAAGGAAAAGTTCTGGTGGGAACTGCAAATCCGGAAATGCTCAAAGCCTATATTGAACCGGATGACCTGATAATCATGGGAGACAGAGAAGAGGATCATCTTCAGGCGATTGCGCAGAATGTTAGCTGTATTATCGTTGGTATGGGAATTGAAGTCAGCGAAAAGGTGATAAAGCTTGCTCATGAGAGAGAAATTGTAATTATTATGTCTCCGTATGATACATTTACGATCGCAAGACTGATCAACCAGAGTATTCCTGTACGGTATATTATGAAAACAGATAATCTGGTTACTTTTAATACAGAGGATTTTACGGATGATATTCAGAATGAGATGATCAAACACCGTCATCGTGCGTTCCCTGTAATTAACAAAAAGGGAAAATGTATCGGAACAATTTCCCGAAGAAATTTCCTGGATATGCACAGGAAAAAAGTAGCACTTGTGGACCATAATGAGAAAGATCAGGCAGTTGACAATATCGATAAAGCTGAAATCGTGGAGATTATTGACCATCATAAACTGGGTTCTCTGGAAACTATGGTACCGATTTCTTTCAGAAATCAGCCGGTCGGATGTACAGCAACGATTCTGTATGAAATGTATGGGGAGCAGAAACTTGAGATTTCACCGAGTATTGCGGGGCTTCTCTGTGCTGCGATTATTTCAGATACACTGATGTTCCGTTCACCTACCTGCACATTATCTGACAAGATGGCGGCAGGTGCGCTGGCACTTATTGCAGGAATCAATATTGAGCAGTTTGCAAAAGAGATGTTTAAAGCAGGAAGTAACCTGAAAGATAAATCACCGGAAGAAATTTTCTATCAGGATTATAAGAAATTTATTGCTGAGGATGAGATCAACTTTGGTGTTGGACAGATCAGTTCTATGGACAGCGATGAGCTGGCAGAAATCAAAGAGCGTCTGGTTCCGTTTATGGTCAGCGAGTGTGGCCGTCATGGTGTTACCCGCGTATTCTTTATGCTTACCAATATTATTGAGGAATCTACAGAGCTTCTCTATTATGGTGAGGGAAGTGAGGAAATGGCACGTATTGCTTTCCATATGGAGCCAAAGGATGGTGTATTTGATCTGAAAGGCGTTGTTTCACGTAAGAAACAGCTGATTCCGGCACTTATGGAAGCTGCACAGGCCGGACAGAACGATTACAACTGATGGCAGCAGACAGAATAGCTGAGGATAATAAGAAATGGAAAAAGAAACCTGGAAAGCAGGAAATATGCTTTATCCACTTCCGGCAGTTATGGTAAGTGTTTCTGACGGAGAGGGGAATGACAATATTATTACAGTTGCATGGGCAGGAACTGTCTGCACGAATCCGCCGATGGTGTCTATTTCTGTGCGACCATCCCGTTTTTCCTATGATATGCTCAGAAAGACGGGAGAATTTGTAATAAATCTGACAACAGAGAAACTGGCATATGCAACGGATTACTGTGGAGTCCGTTCCGGCAGGGATGTTGATAAATTTAAAGAAATGAAGCTTACCAAAGAGAAGGCGGATTTTGTGAAAGTTCCCATGATAGCAGAATCTCCGGTGAGTATTGAATGCAAAGTAAGGCAGGTTCTGGAATTGGGTTCCCACCATATGTTTCTGGCGGATGTGCTTGCAGTTCATGCTGATCCGCAGTATATGGACGAGAAGAAGAAATTTCATCTGAATGATGCGAAACCTCTGGTGTATTCTCATGGTGAATATCTGGGAATTGGTAAAAAACTGGGAACATTTGGATACAGCGTTAAAAAAAAGAAGAAAAAATCCGGAAAAAAGAAACAGTAATCCGCAATTTGCAGACGCAGACAATGTATGATAAAATGAAAGGACATAAACATGAATAATGTGACATTAATAGGAATGCCCGGTTCAGGGAAAAGTACAATAGGAGTTATTCTTGCAAAAGCATTGAGATATGAATTTCTGGATTCGGATCTTCTGATACAGAAACAGGAGAAAAGAAAGCTTTCAGAGATCATAGAGCAGGACGGACCGGAAAAATTTAAGGAAATTGAAAATCAGGTTAATGCAGACATTCATGTGACAGATACGGTCATTGCACCCGGCGGAAGTGTTATTTACTGTGATGAGGCAATGGAACATCTGAAGTCCATAGGTAAGGTTATATATCTTAAATTATCACTGGAATCTTTATCCAAAAGACTGGGAAATCTGAAAGGCCGCGGAGTTCTGTTAAAGGACGGTCAGAGCCTGAAAGATCTGTATGAGGAACGTGTACCTCTGTACGAGAAATATGCAGATATTACCATTGATGAAGAGGGGAAAGATTTGGATGAAAGTCTTCGGGCAATTCTGGAGATAATACATATCAAAGAGCAGGGAAAGTGATTATTACAGCTCGGGAAAAGGACAGTGGTAAATAATTTTTGTTTACAAATGATAAATATATGATATAATATACAACTGACTTTAAAATAGGATGATCGTTTAGTATAAACATATATGCATTTGAAACAGAAGTTACATGTTCGCAGAAAACGAAAAACAGAGTGAACAGTGACCATTAATTCTGCTCATGGAGTGAAAATAAATAAGAGGTGTGATATGGAACAGTATGTTATAAAAGGAGGCAACCCTTTAGTCGGTGAAGTTGAGATTGCCGGTGCCAAGAATGCGGCACTTGCTATTCTTGCAGCAGCCATAATGACTGATGAGACGATTCTGATAGAGAATTTGCCGGATGTAAGGGATATCAATGTATTGCTTGAAGCGATCGTTGGTATTGGAGCACAGGTAGACCGTATTGATAAATCTACTGTGAAGATTAACGGATCTACAATTGGAGATGTAAGTGTTGATTATGAATATATCAAGAAGATCAGAGCTTCCTACTATCTGCTGGGAGCACTTCTTGGTAAGTATAAACATGCAGAGGTACCGCTTCCAGGTGGATGCAACATCGGAAGCCGTCCGATCGACCAGCATCTGAAGGGATTCAGAGCGCTTGGTGCAGAGGTAGATATCATGCATGGAGCAATTGTTGCGAAAGCAGATGAACTTCATGGAAGCCATATTTTCCTTGACGTTGTCTCTGTAGGTGCAACGATCAATATTATGATGGCAGCCTCATTGGCTCCGGGACGTACTATTTTGGAAAATGCCGCAAGAGAACCGCATGTAGTTGACGTTGCCAACTTCCTGAACAGTATGGGGGCAAATATTAAAGGTGCAGGTACAGATGTGATCCGTATTAAAGGTGTGGAGAAGCTCCACCGTACAGAGTATTCTATTATTCCGGATCAGATCGAGGCAGGTACATTTATGTTTGCTGCGGCAGCAACAGGCGGAGATGTAACAGTTAAGAATGTAATTCCGAAGCATCTGGAAGCAACTACGGCTAAACTTGAAGAAATTGGATGTGAGGTTGAGGAATTTGATGATGCAGTTCGTGTACGTGCACCAAAGAGACTTCACCGTACTCATGTAAAGACTCTTCCATATCCCGGATATCCTACAGATATGCAGCCACAGATTGCTGTAACTCTGGCACTTGCAGAGGGAACCAGTATTGTAACAGAGAGTATTTTTGAGAACAGATTCAAGTATGCGGACGAACTTTCACGTATGGGAGCAAACATCAAAGTTGAGGGAAATTCAGCAATTATTGATGGTGTGAAGAAGCTTACAGGTGCGAGAGTAAGTGCACCGGATCTGCGTGCAGGTGCAGCCCTGGTGATCGCAGGTCTTGCAGCAGATGGAATCACAGTTGTTGATGATATCGTATATATCCAGAGAGGATACGAGAATTTTGAAGATAAGCTGAGATCTCTCGGTGCTGAGATTGAGAGAGTATCCAATGAGAAAGAAATCCAGAAATTCCGTCTCAGGGTGGGATGATAAAAAATACCAAAAAATTACTTGACATTTGTAAGGGTTAAGTATATTGTATGGTATGCAGCAATCTTAATTAATGCAAGTTAATAATTAGTAATAGCCTTTTATTCAGAGTGGTGGAGATACAAAGGATCTGCGAAGCCACGGCAACCCCTGTTTGTGTAGGAAGGTGCCAACCTGAGCGAGTGATCGAACAATAAGAGGATTGTTGAGATAATCAGACAGTCCGATTACTTCGGGCTGTTTCTTTTTGTTAACGGAAAAGTATCAGCGGAGAGAAATAATCTGTTGATACAGTACATAAATGGCTGCGGGTTATTCTGTGGTCGAGAAACAATTGTAAATGAATAAAAAAGGAGAACACAATGGAGAAAATTTTATTTACTTCTGAATCTGTAACTGAAGGCCATCCGGATAAAATGTGTGATGCTATTTCCGATGCTATTCTTGACGCTCTTATGGAAAAAGATCCTATGAGTCGTGTTGCATGTGAAACTGCTACAACTACAGGTCTTGTACTTGTTATGGGTGAGATTACAACAAATGCATATGTTGATATCCAGAAAATCGTAAGAGATACTATCCGTGAAATCGGATATACACGTGGAAAATATGGATTTGATGCTGATACATGTGCAGTTATCACAGCAATCGATGAACAGTCTGCTGATATCGCTCTTGGCGTAGATAAAGCTCTTGAAGCAAAAATGGGTGAAGATGAAATTGATGCCATCGGAGCAGGTGACCAGGGTATCCAGTTTGGTTATGCTTCCAATGAGACAGAAGAGTATATGCCATATGCCATCAACATGGCACACAAACTTGCACGTCAGTTAACGAAGATCCGTAAAGACGGTACATTAAAATATTTAAGACCGGATGGAAAAACACAGGTTACTGTAGAATATGATGAAGCCGGAAAACCAAGCCGTATCGATGCAGTAGTATGCTCTACACAGCATGATCCGGATGTAACTCAGGAGCAGATTCATGAGGACATTAAGAAATATGTTTTCGATGAGATCATTCCGGCAGATATGGTAGATGAGAACACAAAATATTTCATCAACCCAACAGGACGTTTCGTGATCGGCGGACCTCATGGTGACAGCGGACTTACCGGACGTAAGATCATCGTTGATACTTACGGTGGAACCGGACGTCATGGCGGCGGTGCTTTCTCCGGTAAAGACTGTACAAAGGTAGACCGTTCCGCAGCGTATGCTGCACGTTATGTTGCAAAAAATATTGTTGCAGCAGGTCTTGCAGATAAATGTGAGATTCAGCTTTCCTACGCGATCGGTGTTGCTCATCCGACATCTATCCACGTAGAAACATTCGGAACCGGTAAACTTTCTGATACAAAGCTGGTTGAGATCATTCGTGAGAACTTTGACCTTCGCCCGGCGGGAATTATCAAGATGCTTGATCTGAGAAGACCGATTTACAGACAGACAGCTGCTTATGGACATTTCGGACGTACGGATGTAGACCTTCCATGGGAGCATCTGGATAAAGTTGATGACCTTAAAAAATACCTTGCTTAAATAAGAAAATCGTAACTGTTCAGTACTTGCACAGACAGTGGAATGCTGAATAATTACAGAATATCACAAAAATTGCAGTGCAATGGGATAAAACAGGAATTATCTGAAAGAACAGGACAGATGATTCCTGTTCTTTTTATAGAAAATTTAGATATGTAAAACAGACTTTATGATATAATGCTTGCAGAGGGCAAAATTATAGAAACCTTATAAATCAACAGATAAAGGATGATCGGGATGAAGTTAAAAACAAGGATTATAGTTGGATTCGGTATGAGTATTCTGGTTCCTCTGCTTTTATTTTCGGCAACTTTGTACGGATTAGGTCATACAAAGTTTGCACAGCAGACAAAGGATTCCTCGGAAGTGGTGTATGATATTTCAGTAGGGGAATCCACCCACAGCCAGACACAGGTAAGGATTATTGCAAAAGATCTGCTGTTTACTGCGACGGTAATATTAGTATTCACAGCTTTATCTATTGGATTATGGATTTACAGAAGTATTGCCACACCGCTGGTTAAATTAAAGAAAGCCACTCAGAATATCAAAGAGGGAAATCTTGATTTTGTTCTGGAAGTAGATGGTGACGATGAGTTTTCGGAACTTTGCCGGGATTTTGAGGAGATGAGAAAGCGGCTGAAGGAATCAGCAGAAGAGAAAGTTCTTATGGATAAAGAAAATAAAGAACTTATCAGCAATATTTCTCATGATCTTAAGACGCCGATCACAGCGGTAAAGGGATATGTAGAGGGGATTATGGACGGCGTAGCGGATACGCCGGAGAAAATAGACCGTTATGTGAAGACTATTTATAATAAGACGAATGAGATGGATCATCTGATCAATGAGCTGACTTTTTATTCAAAGATTGATACCAACAGAATTCCATATACTTTCAGTAAACTGAATGTAGAAGATTATTTCAGTGATTGCGCAGAAGAAGTAGGACTGGAACTGGAAACGAGAGGAATTGAACTGGTATATGCCAATTATGTTGAGGATAATGTACAGGTGATCGCAGATGGAGAACAGATTCGGCGTGTTATTCATAACATTATCAGCAATGCTATCAAATATATGGATAAACCCAAAGGCATCATCCAGATTCGCATAAAGGATGTGGGAGATTTTATTCAGGTTGAAATTGAAGATAATGGAAAGGGAATTGCAGCAAAGGATCTGCCGTCTATTTTTGATCGTTTTTACAGAACAGACGTGTCGAGAAATTCATCCAAGGGAGGAAGCGGAATCGGTCTTTCCATTGTAAAAAAGATCATGGAGGATCATGGAGGAAAGGTCTGGGCAACCAGCAGGCTTGGAATCGGCACAATCATGTATTTTGTACTTAGAAAGTATCAGGAGGTACCAATGAAATGAGCAGAATTTTAATTATAGAAGATGAAGAGGCAATTGCAGATCTGGAGAAGGATTATCTGGAGCTTTCCGGATTTGAAGTTGAAATCTGCAACAGAGGAGACACCGGACTGACGCGTGCGCTGAATGAGGAGTTTGACCTGATTATTCTGGATCTGATGCTTCCGGAAGTGGATGGCTTTGATATCTGCAGGCAGGTAAGACAGGAAAAAAATACTCCTATCATCATGGTATCTGCAAAGAAAGATGACATAGATAAAATCAGAGGTCTGGGACTGGGGGCAGATGATTACATGACAAAACCATTCAGTCCAAGTGAACTGGTAGCCAGAGTCAAGGCACATATGGACAGATATAATCGTCTGATCGGTTCCAATGTACGCAAAAATGATATTGTGGAGATCCGCGGGATCAAGATTGATAAGACTGCACGCCGCGTATGGGTAAACGGAGAGGAGAAAACATTTACTTCCAAGGAATATGATCTGCTTACCTTCCTTGCAGAGAATCCGAACAGAGTGTTTACCAAGGAAGAGTTGTTCCGGGAAATCTGGGATATGGAATCTGTGGGAGATATTGCAACAGTCACTGTCCATATCAAGAAGATCCGGGAGAAAATTGAATTTAATACTGCAAAACCTCAGTATATTGAAACAATCTGGGGCGTAGGATACAGATTTAAAGTTTAACTGAATCAGGGAAGTTCCATATTTCAGGCACGAAAAGGCAATAATCAGTGGGAAATTTGGAACGCAAGATTGTTCGAGAAATCAACTTGTTGGCACAATAGTATAAAAAGGAAAAAAATGGAAAGATTATATAAAAAATTAGAAAGCTATGGGCAGTCTGACTATTATCCGTTTCACATGCCGGGGCATAAGAGAAACCGGGCATCTTCAGCAGATGATTTTCTTTTTGAGAGAGATATTACAGAGATTTCAGGATTTGACAATCTTCATCATGCGGAAGGAATTTTGAAAGAAGCACAGGAATATGCAGCTCAGATTTATGGGACAAAGAAATGTTTCTTCAGTGTAAATGGAAGTACGGCGGCTCTTCTGGCAGCAGTCAGTGCAAGTGTAAATAAAGGTGGGAAGATACTTGTCGCGAGGAACTGTCACAAGGCTGTTTACCATGCATTGTATTTACGTGAGCTTCAGCCGGTCTATATTTATCCACATGAAGATCAGAGACTGGGGATAAACGGAGGAATTTCTCCTGAACGTGTGGAAAGATATCTGGAAGAAAATACGGATGTGCAGGCTTTTCTGCTTACTTCGCCTACATATGACGGCGTTGTGTCTGATATAAAGACAATTGCAGAAGTTGTACACAGACATAAGATTCCTCTTATTGTGGATGAAGCACATGGTGCACATCTTCATTATTCTAAATATTTTCCGGTGTCTGCTGCTGATCTGGGAGCTGACATTGTAATACAGAGTTTCCATAAAACGCTGCCATCTATGACTCAGACGGCGGTGCTTCATATATGCAGTGATATGGCAGATGTGGAAAAGATAAAGAGATTTATGGGGATTTACCAGACCAGCAGTCCGTCGTATATTCTGATGGCGAGTATGGATGCATGTATGGATAAACTGAGAAAAGACGGGCAGCAAATGTTTCGTGAATTTACCTTCAATTTGGAGAAGGCCAGACAGCGTCTTTCAAAGTGTGAAAAAATAAAACTGATCGAAGGTTCTATGATCGAAGGCAGTGGAATCTATGATTTTGACAGATCCAAGCTGTTGTTCTCCACAGTCGGAACTTCTGTTAACGGACACCTTCTCCATCAGATACTTCGTGACAGATATCACATTGAAATGGAAATGGCGGCTGAGAAATATGTTCTTGGAATTGCAGCAGTGGGAGATACAGAAGAGGGATTTGAGAGACTGTGTACTGCAATTGAAGAGATTGATGCAGAGATACAGCAAACAGATGAGTCGGAGGAATCGCAGTATCATACTTCTCATGCGAGAATGACACAGCTTATGACAATTTCTCAGGCAGTGGATGCGCAGCAAAGGCGATATTCTCTGAAAGAAAGTGTTGGCAAAGTCAGTGCAGAGTTTGCTTATCTGTATCCGCCCGGAATTCCGATTATTGTGCCGGGAGAGCAGATAACTGGACAATTTGTAAGAAATGTGAGAAGATACATGGAACAGGGGCTGGAAGTACAGGGACTCAGTGATACATCTGCTGAAACAATCTGCGTAGCTGCCCGAAATGAAATTGGACAGGAAGAATACAGCCCGGCAAAGGAATAACATAACAGATATGGGAAAGATTTTTTACATCATGGGAAAGAGTGCATCCGGAAAAGACAGAATCTATTCACTTCTGGCCGCACATAAAGAATTGAATCTGAAAACACTTATTCTGTATACAACCCGCCCGATCAGGGCAGGAGAGCAGGATGGAAAAAATTATTATTTTGTAGATGACGGAAAACTGGAAGAATTCAGAAAAAACGGAAATCTTATCGAGGAGAGAGCATATCATACGGTTTATGGGATATGGACTTATTTCACTGCAGATGATGGTCAGGTGAACCTTGCAGATTCCGATTATCTGGGAATCGGTACTCTGGAGTCATTTAAAAAGATGCGTAAATACTATGGGGAAGATGCAGTCTGTCCTGTTTATGTCCAGGTAGAAGATGGAGAAAGACTGAGTCGTGCTCTTAATAGAGAGAGAGAACAGGAAAATCCAAGATATGAGGAAATGTGCAGAAGATTTATTGCAGATCAGTCGGATTTTTCAGAGGAAAATATTCTGAACGCAGGGATAGAGAAACGTTTTCAGAATATAAATCTTGATGACTGTGTGAAAGAAATCGCAAATTATATAAAGTCTGTGCAATAGTTTTTCTTTTATGGTATAATATCTTACAAAACGGACTGGTGAGGTGATTCTTATGATGGGATTTAACAATATTATCGGACACGAAGAGATTATCGGACATTTAAAAAATGCAATAGAATCAGGAAAAATATCGCATTCTTATATTTTTACCGGCGAACCAGGTTCTGGTAAGAAGCTCCTCGCAGGGACTTTTGCGTCAACACTTCAGTGTGAGGCCGGAGGTACAGAACCCTGCCAGAAATGCGACTCCTGCAAAAAGGCGATGGGTAAGAATCATCCGGACATTATTATGGTCAGTCATGAGAAACCCGGAACGATCACAATTGACGAGATCAGGGATCAGGTGATCAATGATATAGATATCAGACCATATTACAGTCCTTACAAGATTTATATTATTGCAGATGCAGATCTTATGACACCACAGGCACAGAATGCTCTTCTTAAAACAATTGAAGAGCCGCCGGAATATGCAGTGATTCTTTTGCTGACTAATAATATCGGGGGACTGCTGCCGACTATTCAGTCAAGATGTGTTCGTCTTGATCTGAAGGTAGTGGATGACGGTCTTGTAAAGAAATATCTGATGGAGCATCTTCATGTTCCGGATTACCAGGCGGAGATTGACGCATCCTTTGCACAGGGCAGTATTGGAAGGGCAAAAGAAGCAGCTACTTCTCAGGAGTTTGCAGAGATGACTCAGAATGCACTGAGGATTCTTAAATATGCAAACACCATGGAAGTTTATGAACTGTCAGATGCGATTAAGAGTCTTTCTGAGGACAAACAGAATATCAACGATTATCTGGATATTTTCCAGTTCTGGTTCAGAGATGTCCTGATGTTTAAGGCAACACAGGAGATTGACAATCTGGTATTTAAACAGGAAATTAATTTTATCAGAGAACAGGCAAAGCAGCGTTCCTACGAGAATCTGGAGAACATTCTGGATTCTATTCAGAAGACAAAGGTACGTCTGAAAGCAAATGTTAATTTTGATCTGGCATTTGAATTGCTGTTCCTGACGATCAGGGAGAAATAGAATGACAAAAGTAGTAGGCGTGAGATTTCGTAATGTAGGCAAGATTTATTATTTCAGTCCTAAAGATTATGAAATTAAAACAGGCGATCACGTGATCGTGGAGACAGCCCGGGGAATTGAATACGGGAAAGTCGTACTTGCACCAAGAGAAGTAGGTGAGGAAGATGTTGTTCACCCTCTCAAAGAAGTTCTTCGTGTGGCAACAAAGGAGGACGACGAGAGAGAGGCACAGAACAGAGTCAGAGAGAGAGAGGCATTTAAAATCTGTCAGAAGAAGATTCGTGAACATGGTCTGGAAATGAAACTGATAGATGCAGAGTATACATTTGATAATAATAAAGTGCTGTTTTATTTCACTGCTGACGGCAGAATTGATTTTCGCCAGTTGGTAAAAGATCTGGCAGCAATTTTTAAAACGCGTATCGAACTTCGTCAGATTGGTGTTCGCGATGAGACAAAGATTCTGGGAGGAATCGGTATCTGCGGAAGATGTCTGTGCTGCCACACATATCTGTCTGAGTTTGCACCGGTATCCATAAAGATGGCAAAAGAGCAGAATCTGTCCCTTAACCAGACAAAGATTTCCGGTGTGTGCGGAAGACTGATGTGCTGCCTGAAGAACGAGCAGGAAACATATGAAGAGCTGAATAAAAAGCTTCCGGGACTGGGAGATACAGTTACAACTCCGGATGGGCTTACCGGAACTGTACACAGTGTAAACGTGCTTCGTCAACGTGTAAAGGTAATTGTAGAGATCAATGACGAGAAAGAAATTCAGGAATTTCCGGTAGATGACCTGAAATTCAGACCGAGAAAGAAGAAAGTCAAAGTCTCTGAAAAAGAATTAAAAGAACTTGGAAATCTGGAAGATAAAAAAGGAGATTCCAAATTAAATGACTGATCAGCTGGTAAAAGATAATGAACGTATAGATGATCTTCAGAACGGATATTATGTGATACAGGATCCGGATAAATTCTGTTTTGGGATGGATGCAGTTCTTCTTTCCGGCTTTGCAAAAGTAAAAAATGGTGAGACTGCTCTGGATCTGGGAACAGGAACGGGAATTATCCCGATCCTGCTTAAAACCAAAACAAATGGGAAACACTTTACAGGTCTTGAGATTCAGAAAGAGTGTGCAGATATGGCCGGACGCAGTGTCAGATATAATCATCTGGAGGACGATGTTGAGATCGTACGGGGTGATATTAAGGAGGCTGCTAATATTTTTGGGGCAGCTTCTTTTGATGTAGTGACAAGTAATCCGCCTTATATGATCGGACAGCATGGGCTTCGCAATCCGGATATGCCAAAAGCAATTGCCAGACATGAAGTACTCTGTAATCTGGAGGATGTGGTGAGCCAGGCATCAAAGGTTCTGAAAGAACGTGGAAGATTTTATATGGTTCACAGACCGTTCAGACTGGCTGAGATTATGAATGTTCTCACAAAGTATCGTCTGGAACCGAAAAAGATGCAGCTTGTATATCCATACATAGACAGAGAACCAAACATGGTTCTGATCGAGGCATTAAAGGGAGGAAATTCCAGAGTTACAGTGGAACCTCCTCTGATCGTATATAAAGAGCCGGGAGTCTATACAGAAAATATACTGAAGATTTATGATATGATTTAACCGAATTTTATTTGCAAAGTAATATGAGAGGAAACAAATTATGAGTGGTAAATTGTATTTATGTGCAACACCCATAGGAAATCTGGAGGATATTACACTCCGGGTACTTCGAACATTGAAAGAAGTGGATCTTATTGCAGCAGAGGATACCAGAAACAGTATTAAACTGCTGAACCATTTTGATATAAAAACACCTATGACCAGTTATCATGAGTACAACAAAATTGATAAGGCATATGTTCTGATCAGTAAAATGCAGGAAGGGCAGAATATTGCACTGATCACAGATGCGGGAACTCCGGGGATCTCAGATCCGGGAGAGGAGCTTGCGGCAATGTGTTATGAAGCGGGGATTGAAGTAACTTCTCTTCCGGGACCTGCTGCCTGTATCACTGCCCTGACTCTGTCCGGACTTCCAACCAGAAGATTCGCTTTTGAAGCATTTCTTCCGGCAGATAAAAAAGAAAGAAAACTGATTCTGGAAGAACTGAAGAATGAAACAAGAACTATCATTCTCTATGAGGCTCCTCACAGACTGGTAAGAACTCTGGAGGAATTGAAGGAAACTCTCGGAAATCGCAGAATGACTCTTTGCAGGGAACTGACGAAAAGACATGAGACTGCATTCCATACGACTATCGAGGAGCTGATCCTCTATTATCAGACAGAGAAGCCGCTTGGAGAGTGTGTGCTTGTGATTGAAGGCAGAAGCAGACAGGAGATGGAAGAGGAACAGAAGGCATCCTGGGAAAAAATTACCATAGAAGAACACATGGAAATCTATGAAAATCAGGGACATTCAAGAAAAGAAGCTATGAAAATGGTAGCAAATGACAGAGGAATGACGAAGAGAGATGTCTATCAGTACCTCATCAATAAAACCGAAGAATAAGATTAACATACAGAAGAATTCCCGTTTTCGGGGATTCTTTTTTATTCAGGCTGTGGCAAGGAACGGGCTTTTGTGCTATAATAAATTTGTATTATTATGTCCAGATACCAGAATATATTTGAAAACCTGTCTATAATTTTCACGCAGGGGTTTTCAGATATATTCTGGTGATAAGTATATATAACAGGAGGAAAGAAATGGGCGGAGAAAATACAGAATACGGAGCGGATCAAATCCAGATTCTGGAAGGTTTGGAAGCCGTACGAAAGAGACCAGGTATGTATATCGGAAGTACATCCGGCAGAGGTCTTCATCATCTGGTTTATGAGATTGTAGATAACGCGGTTGATGAAGCACTGGCAGGATTTTGTACAGAGATTCAGGTAGTTATTAATCCGGACAACTCTATCACAGTTGTAGATAACGGACGTGGTATTCCGGTAGGAATCAATCATAAAGCAGGGATTCCTGCTGTAGAAGTAGTATTTACCATTCTTCATGCCGGCGGTAAATTTGGAGGCGGAGGGTACAAGGTATCCGGTGGTCTTCACGGAGTAGGTGCGTCTGTAGTAAATGCACTTTCCACATGGCTTGAAGTAAGGATCTATCATGAAGGTAAGATTTATCAGCAGAGATATGAACGCGGTAAAACTATGTATCCTCTGAAGGTTGTGGGAGACTGCCAACCGGATAAGACCGGAACAACAGTTGTCTTCCTTCCGGATAAAGAAATATTTGAGGAAACAGTATATGATTATGACATTCTGAAACAGCGTTTGAGAGAGATGGCATTCCTGACAAAGGGATTGAAGATTTCTCTTAAAGATACCAGAGAAGGAATGGAAAGAGAGAAAGTTTTCCATTATGAAGGTGGTATCCGTGAATTTGTAAGCTATCTGAACAGAAGCAAGGAAGCGCTTTACCCGGAAATCATTTACTGCGAAGGACAGCAGAACGGTGTGTCTGTAGAGGTTGCCATGCAGCACAATGACTCTTATACAGAGAACTGCTATGGATTTGTAAATAATATTAATACACCTGAGGGTGGTACTCATATTGTAGGTTTCAGAAATGCCCTGACAAAGACGTTCAATGATTATGCTAGAAAGAACAAGCTGCTTAAAGACAGTGAACCCAATTTGAGTGGCGATGATATCCGCGAAGGTCTGACTGCAATCGTCAGTGTTAAGATTGAGAATCCCCAGTTTGAAGGTCAGACAAAACAGAAGCTTGGAAACAGTGAAGCAAGAGGGGCTGTTGACAGCGTGGTGAGCAAGCAGCTTGAGATTTTCCTTGAGCAGAATCCAACAGTAGCGAAAACTACAGTAGAGAAATCAGTTCTTGCACAGAGAGCACGTGAGGCTGCACGTAAGGCTCGTGATCTGACCAGAAGAAAATCAGCACTTGATAATATGTCACTTCCTGGAAAGCTTGCAGACTGTTCAGATAAGAATCCTGAGAACTGTGAAATCTACATTGTAGAGGGAGATTCCGCCGGTGGCTCTGCAAAAACAGCCAGAAATCGTGTAACACAGGCTATCCTTCCACTGAGAGGTAAGATCCTGAATGTAGAGAAAGCACGTCTGGATAAGATTTATGCAAATGCAGAGATCAAAGCTATGATCACAGCTTTCGGAACAGGAATTCATGAAGATTTTGATATCAGTAAACTTCGTTATCATAAGATTATTATTATGACTGATGCCGATGTTGATGGTGCGCACATCGCAACCCTTCTGCTGACTTTCCTGTATCGTTTTATGCCTGAGCTTATCAAACAGGGATATGTGTATCTTGCACAGCCGCCATTATACAAGGTGGAGAAGAACAAGAAAGTATGGTATGCATACGACGATGATGAACTGAATCAGATTCTGACAGAAATCGGACGTGACGGAAATAACAAGATCCAGCGTTATAAAGGTCTTGGAGAGATGGATGCAGACCAGCTTTGGGAGACGACAATGGATCCTGAGAAACGAATCCTGCTTAAGGTTACCATGGATGAGGCTGCGACTTCTGAGATTGACCTTACATTTACTACACTGATGGGTGACAAGGTAGAGCCGAGACGTGAATTTATTGAAGAGAATGCAAGATTTGTAAAGAATCTGGATATCTGATAATAGGGAGAATAGATAAATGGAAGATAATATTTTTGACAAAGTCCACGAGGTGGATCTGGAAAAGACCATGAAGGACTCTTATATTGACTATGCCATGAGCGTTATCGCTTCCAGAGCACTGCCTGATGTAAGAGATGGTCTGAAACCGGTTCAGCGACGTGTATTGTATTCCATGATAGAACTGAATAATGGTCCTGACAAACCGCATCGTAAATGTGCGCGTATTGTCGGTGATACAATGGGTAAATATCATCCACATGGTGACAGTTCTATTTATGGAGCACTTGTAAATATGGCACAGGAATGGTCTACCAGATATCCGCTGGTAGACGGACATGGAAACTTTGGTTCCGTAGATGGTGACGGGGCAGCGGCCATGCGATACACTGAGGCACGTCTGAGTAAGATTTCCATGGAAATGCTGGCAGATATTAACAAAGATACTGTTGACTTCCAGCCAAACTTTGATGAAACAGAGAGAGAGCCGGTTGTACTGCCGTCCCGTTATCCGAATCTTCTGGTGAACGGAACTTCAGGTATTGCAGTAGGTATGGCTACCAATATCCCTCCTCATAATCTGAGAGAGGTTGTGGATGCTGTTGTCAAGATTATAGACAATATCATTGAAGAACAACGCGAAACGACTATGGAAGAGATTCTGGATATTGTAAAAGGTCCTGATTTTCCTACAGGTGCGACGATTCTTGGAAGAAGAGGGATTGAAGAAGCATACAGAACAGGTCGCGGTAAGATTCGTGTACGTGCAGTGACAAATATTGAGACTCTTCCAAACGGAAAGTCCAGAATTATTGTCACAGAGCTTCCGTATCTGGTAAATAAAGCGCGTCTGATCTCAAAGATTGCAGAACTTGTAAGAGATAAAAAGATTGACGGAATCACAGACCTGAATGACCATTCCAGTCGTGAGGGAATGAGAATCTGTATTGATCTGCGCAAGGATGCAAATGCAAATGTAGTTTTGAATTTACTGTATAAGCATACGCAGTTACAGGATACTTTTGGCGTAAATATGCTTTCACTTATTCCGAATAACGGAAGTCTGGAACCGAAGGTATTAAACCTGAAACAGATGCTGGAATATTATCTGGCTCATCAGGAAGATGTAGTGACCAGAAGAACGAAATATGACCTGAATAAAGCAAGAGAGCGAGCTCACATTTTAGAAGGTCTGCTGAAAGCACTGGACAATATTGATGAGGTGATCCGTATTATCAGAGCTTCGCAGAATGTGCAGATCGCAAAACAGGAGTTAATGGATCGCTTTGAACTGACAGATGTTCAGGCACAGGCAATCGTAGATATGCGTCTGCGTGCTCTGACAGGTCTGGAAAGAGAGAAGCTGGAAGCAGAGTATGCTGATTTAATGGAAAAAATCCGTAAATACGAGGCTATCCTTGCGGACAGAAGTCTTCTTCTTCGCGTGATTCGGGAAGAAATTCTTGCAATTGCAGAGAAATACGGAGACGACAGAAAGACTTCTATCGGATATGATGTATACGATATTTCTACAGAGGATCTGATTCCGAGAGAGAATACAGTGATCACAATGACCAAACTTGGATATATTAAGAGAATGACAGTAGATAATTTCAGAAGCCAGAACAGAGGTGGAAGAGGAATCAAGGGAATGCAGACTCTTGAGGATGACTACATTGAAGAACTTCTGATGACAACTACCCATCATTATCTGATGTTCTTTACAAATACAGGAAGGGTATATCGTCTGAAGGCATATGAGATTCCGGAGGCAGGACGTACTGCAAGAGGAACTGCGATTATTAATCTGTTACAGCTTATGCCGGGGGAATGCATCACTGCAGTAATCCCGCTCCGCAAATTTGAAGATGGTCATTATCTGATGATGGCTACGAAGAATGGCCTGGTAAAGAAAACACCGATTAAAGAATATGCGAATGTGCGTAAAAACGGACTGGCAGCTATCACATTGCGTGATGATGATGAACTGATCGAGGTTAAGCTTACAGATGATAAGAAGGATATAATACTTGTTACAAAAGATGGTATGTGTATCCGTTTTAAAGAAACAGATGTAAGAAGTACAGGCAGAACTTCTATGGGCGTACGCGGTATGAATATCGATGATGGAGACGAAGTGGTAGCAATGCAGCTGAATTCTCAGGGAGATTGTCTGCTGATAGTTTCTGCAAATGGTATGGGTAAACGTACTTCTATGGGCGAATTTACCTGTCAGAATCGTGGCGGTAAAGGTGTAAAATGTTATAAGATTACCGAGAAAACCGGTGATGTAATCGGAGCAAGAGCTGTAAATGAAGATAATGAAGTAATGCTGATCACTACGGAAGGTATTATCATCAGAATCGCCTGCGCTGATATTTCCATTCTTGGAAGAATTACATCGGGTGTAAAACTGATCAATCTTACAGAGGGTGTCACTGTAGCCAGTGTAGCTAAAGTGAGAGATAAAGAAGAAAAAGATACAAATGCACAGCAGGCAGCAGTGGAAATTACGGACAGTGCAGAAACAGAAGAATCTGATCAGCCGACAGATCAGGAGACACAGGATGAGAACAGAGGGGAAGAGGAATAACCATGAAGAAATGGTACAGATATCTTGCAGCCGGAGTGTTGGTATTACTGACACTCTGTGTGGCAGGATGCGGGGGAGTGAGTCATAAATCACCGGAAAAAGTAACAGAGGAATTGATTCAGTCCTATACTGACGGGAAAGAAAAGAAAGTGAAGGAGTGCTATAACCAGGCAGATAACACAGAAGCAGATCTTCAGACAGAGATTACAGCAACACTCAAATATTTTGCGGCACATAATCCTAAGAAAGTATCTGTTCAGGATTGTGAGATCCTTTCTGAAAATGACAAGTACAGTTATGTATACATAACCTACAATCTGATCCTGGAGGATGATCAGGAATATCCATGTGTTGAAACTTATATGGTTGGTAAACAGGATAAAACTTATTATATCATGGCACCATCACAGATCACAGATGATATGAAAACTCAGGCGGCTACAGCATATGTCCAATTTATGAAGACAGATGCTTACAAGACGTATACCAAAGCATATGAAACATTTATCAAGAAAAATCCGGGATATGAAGACAAAATTTCGGAAAAAGCAGGAGTGTAATATATCGAGGGCAAAAAAATGAAAAGAATATTACTGATGGTATTTAGAAATCTCTTTTTTGTTCCATATGGATGGTTTAAGTTATGCTGGTATGCATCGCATGCAGAACGTTACAGTGAAGAACAGAGATATCAGCTTCTTAAATATGTAGATAACAGAGCAGTGAAAGGCGGTAATCTGGTAATTGACGGTCATGGTATGGAAAATATTCCAAAAGAAAATGGGTTTATTTTCTTTCCCAATCATCAGGGATTATTTGATGTACTTGCAATCATACAGGTGTGTCCGGTACCTTTCTCGGTAGTGGCAAAAAAAGAGCTGACAAACGTACCATTTCTGAAGCAGGTATTTGCATGCATGAAAGCGTTTATGATTGACCGTGATGATGTCAAACAATCTATGCAGGTAATCATTAATGTTATCAAAGAAGTAAAGGCAGGAAGAAACTATCTGATTTTTGCCGAGGGAACCAGAAGCAAAGACGGCAATCATCCGCAGGAATTTAAAGGTGGAAGTTTTAAAGCTGCAACGAAATCAAAATGTCCGATCGTACCCGTAGCACTGATTGATTCTTATAAAGCGTTTGATACGGGATCTGTCAAAAAACTTACAGTGCAGGTACATTTTCTGGAACCCATATACTATGATGAGTATAAAGATATGAAAACAACAGAGATTGCAGCAGAGGTAAAAAAACGTATCGAAGCGACAATAACACAGTATACTTCTTGATGGAAGTATGAAATTTGCAAGTCCTGAAACCGGATTTTAGGGTAAAAAATAAAAAATATGAAAAAAAGTAAAAAAACCTGTTGACAAAACAGGTTTTTTTACATATAATTACAAATGCGCTTCGGGAGATTCCAAAGTGCATTCGAATTTAATATTGAACTATTAGTTCGGAGTCTGGAGAAGTACTCAAGAGGCCGAAGAGGTGCCCCTGCTAAGGGTATAGGTCGCTAACGCGGCGCGAGGGTTCAAATCCCTCCTTCTCCGTTTTTGTTTTTTGGAAAACAAAAAATAAATAAAAAAAGATGTTGACAAACACTTGAAACTATGATAAAGTAAACAAGCTGTCAACAAACAGTAAATCGGTTGAAAAAGATTTGAAAAAAACTTAAAAAAGTTCTTGACAAATCAAAAGCGACATGATAAAATAAACAAGCTGTCGCAAGACAGACAACCTTGATAACTAAACAGTGAAACACATACGATTCTCGAAAATTC
>OGOJ01000610.1_pt1 | contig 32315 bp, 20 predicted proteins | sample 1552601 | NCBI WGS metagenome assembly OGOJ01 (sample SAMEA2580184, study PRJEB22360) | human gut metagenome | biome: human gut; feature: human-associated habitat; material: faeces | place: Denmark | collected 2008/2010
GTTGTTCCGGAAAAGCACAAAGATCAGCAGATACAATTCCTGCTGATACCTTACAGGCGTCTTTGATAATTGAGGATTCCACACCTCCCAATGATGCAGTTAATAAATTGAACGATTCTATCAGCCATGTAAAAATTAATCCTACGGATAAACAGGATACCGACGGGCTAATGTTTTGGACTTCCGACAAAGTATGTAATACCAACCCGGAACTGGTGCTATTACTCGATACTTTGTACAGATATACAAGAAGTGGAAATTTTTTTGAGATAGAAGAGGTGAGCTTTCAGGAAGCGCTAAATTGGATGAAAGCATATCGAAAGCAGTTATGCGACTACTATGATAGGAATAAATTGGGTAGTGATACGATTGCAGGCTATGCGAAGGCTGATACTGTATTAAATCACGCAGAAAGGCTATGGGATATAGATAAAGACGAGTCAACGATGGGTATGATTGTTTATAATAGCACTTATTATTCATGGATTATATTCAAACAATATAATTCATTGATAGAGCTTTTAGATTTGTGCAAGAATGACCAGCAAAAAGGTTCACTCATTGATGAATGGGCGGCTTGGAGAGAATTTATGTATTGTTGTATTGGCTTTTGGGGTGACTGTACAACATTGGTTTATGAAGGCAGTTCCGGTGGAGGACCCCATCGGGGAGAAGGACGTAATTTGATATATGAAACTCATATCAATTTGAATCGAATAGATATTGACTGGTGCATCAATAGGTCGGGCGAGAATCTTGAATATGAAGTGCCGTTACAGTCCGCTAAGATATTATTCATTGACTGTTGTAAAACCAGATATCTTGAAATTAAAGAAATGGAAATGCAGGGCAAGTTCGAAATAGATTATTATAAGCAACTTTATGAAGACGCATTAAAAGAATATAAAAAGTTGCCTATTCTAATGGATAAATGGATGGAAGCAAGGGGTAAGTGGTCTGATGATGTGAGTTCGGACTATTACCGTGATGCCTATAACAGACTTCCATCTGGAGTTCTATTGGATTTGGCTCGTGTTTTCAGTTCATTAGATTAAACTAAATGGTAAAATAATTTATGAACTAGAAGTGAAAAATTATCACTTTATAACCTTAAAAATTAGTGTTATATAAATCATATTTTAACTACAAATAAAAATTGTACATCTAACTTATCTTTATTTCTTTGCTTTTGTCTATTATAGAAAATTCGGCTTTCACCACGGACGGTGCGGTGGTCTTGTCGGTTGAAAATCGCGAGGCGAGTCGTGATAGTCGCTTATTCGCTTTCCGGCAGTGTTCAATAAGTACCACCCCATGATTTTGTCTTTCACCAAAGCGACGCCCCGGTGAAATGGATAGGCTTCTTCGTAATAGTCGCCGAGTCGATGACCGTCCCTATTGATGAAACAATAGCCCATGATTTTATCTTTGACAAGTGCATACCCTTCGTGGAAATCGTCGACGAGAAGGTAATAATCGGTGCATCGTTTACCGTCGAGGGAAATGAAACACCAACCCATGATTTTGTCTAATGCTGCTGCCCGACCTTGCCTATAAGGTCGGATTTGTTCGTAATAGTCGCTAATGCGGTTTCCGTTTATGTCGGAAACGTACCAACCCATGATTCGGCTTTTCTGAATGATAAGACGTGGGGTATTATCGTAGTAATGATTGCCGCTATCATAAGGATAGTCATATTGGGCTTGTATGGATAGGAATCCCAATAAAATCGAAATAAGGATAAGTAGTGGTTTCATGTGTAGTCTTTTTTCATTTGACGAAGTTAACGAAAAAAGGTTTAAACGCAGTCATAACTTATTATTAATCTCTGCTGGGAATATGTGATTTTCTGTGTTCGAATAGAAATCTGTTTGTATATTGGCGAGTGTTTATCGGTTGTTGTAATGACTCTAAAAATAAAAAGGTAGGCCGTATGAATCTTTTAGTGCATTGTTTGTGTAACTTTGCAAGAGGCAATGCGACAAGGGAGATTTCGGTACGAGTGTATTTATTGTTGTCCGAAGCTGTGCTGTCATTGGAGAAATAATTTATAAGATATGAATGTGAGGATAGAGGAAAGTTGGCGAAAGAGGCTGCAAGACGAGTTCGATAAGCCCTATTTCGAGCGATTGGTTTCTTTTGTGCGGAGCGAATATGGCCGTGCGCATGTTTTGCCTCCGGGACATTTGATATTTCATGTATTCGATGCATGTCCTTTCGAGTCTGTGAGAGTTGTTATTTTAGGCCAAGATCCCTATCCCAATCCCGGACAGTATTACGGTGTTTGTTTTTCTGTGCCCGAGGGGGTGGCTATTCCCGGTTCTTTGTTTAATATGTTTAAGGAGATACATGATGATTTGGGCAAGCCTATTCCCGCTTCGGGTAATTTGGATCGGTGGGTGAGGCAAGGTGTATTTCCTTTGAATTCTGTGCTTACCGTGCGAGCTCATGAAACAGGATCGCACCGAAACATGGGCTGGGAGGTTTTTACCGATGCGGTCATTCGAAAGTTGAGCGATGAGAGAGAAAATCTCGTGTTTATGCTGTGGGGGAGTTATGCTAAGGAGAAGATTGCGCTTATTGATGCTCGCAAGCATTTGATTTTAACAGCCGCGCACCCGTCGCCACGATCGGCTGATCGTGGCTTTTTCGGATGTCGGCATTTCAGTAGAGCGAATGCATTTTTACGGAGTAAGGGAATACGGGAAATCGATTGGTGAGATTTTTAGTCCCCGTTTATTATGATTTCAATCTTAGTATAAAACGGCTCCCTTTTCCTAATTCGCTTTCTACGGAAAGAGTCCCCCCATGTGCTTCTACAAAATCTTTGGATATAGACAATCCTAATCCGCTGCCTTGTACTTTTGTTCCCGGCACTCGGAAATAACGGTCGAATATGCTTTGATGATAGCGAGGGTCGATTCCCTTCCCAAAGTCTTGTACATAGATTTCGACCATATTGCCGTCTTGGTGAGTGCCGATAATGACGCGACCGTTTTCTTTGGAATAACGTATGGCATTGCTTACAAGATTGGTAAGTACCCATGCTATTTTTTCGCTGTCGACGAATAGTTTCTTTGTATTTTCGTCATAATCGACTTCGATGTGTATGTTGAATTTGTCGGCTTGTACCTGATTGGCCTTGATCGCATATTCGATCAATTCTATGGGCCGGGTTATCTTGGGCATCAGTTGTAGTTTTCCGGCTTCTACTTGGGTCATGTTCAGCAATTCTCCGGTGATATTGAGCAACCGTTCTCCGTTTTCCTTAATACTTTGGGAGAGTTGTTCTTGTTCTTTGTTAAGAGACCGATACGTCTGTCTTCCAATAATTGCAAACTCATCATAATGGCTGATATGGGAGTCTTCAATTCATGAGATATCGTCGAGATAAATGTTGTTTTCGCAGAATCCAGCTCTTTAAACTCCGTGATGTTTTTCAATATAATTACGTGCCCCAGTTTTTCGGGTTCTTCACTGTCGTGATTCGTGTTGTCTATTTCTATATAGGAGGCTTTGAAGTAACTTTCTTTATTGTCGGCATATATTTTGATAGGCTCTTTCTGAGGATTGGGAGAAACCAATTCTCGTATTAATTTCCTTAATAAATCATTCTTCAAAGAAATCTCTTCGGCCGATTTGAAGATTGTGTTTTCTTTTTTCAGATTCAGTATGTTCAGAGCTTCACTATTTATGAAAAGTATTTTGCGGTCTGGATCTAATCCTATTATGGGATCGCTGATGCTATTGATAATTGCTTCGAGAAATTTTTTATGTGCCAGTAGTGTCGATAGGGTGGTAGATCTGTATTCAGCCAAATGTTGAGCCATTCTATTGAAACTATCGACCACATTTTTAAATTCTTCGTTTTTATCCGATATATTCAGCCTTTTTTCATAGTTGCGATTCGCTATTTCGAGGATACCGTCGGTTAGCTCCTTGATAGGTCTATTTATCGATTGAGGAAGCCAGATAGCTAATGTGACACCGCAGACTATGCAGATGCCTCCGATAATTGCCACCCATACAACGGCTTGTTTTAAGCCTGTCGAAGCTATCGGGCTGTCTGGTTCGGCAGCCGTCAGCATCTGTAAATAGATAACTGATAAGGAGACCAGCAGAATAATCATTCCGGTCAGTAACCCTATACTTAAAAGCAACTTTGTTTTTATATTCATGACGGGTATTTTTATTAGGCTAAGATAATTAAATCTATATTGTTCTCGGATAAAGATTTCATGAAATTTTTATATTTGGACACCGTAAATATGGTTTTGGGCAATTTCAGTGCTGGAATTCCTGTACATATTGTTGTAATTTGTTTTTCGATTGCGACCTTTATAATGCTTTCGAGAATGTGCGGGGAATGTACCTGTATGACTTCTCCACCTAATTCAGTGGCTAATTTGAAATGGTTTAACAGATGTCGCTGATCTGCCAGCGAGATGCGATCGGGATCCTCTTTGGGTGTTTGTACATATAGTACGAAAACCGTACGAAAAATTTTGTGTTATATCGTGTAGCCAATCGAGCGCAGCGTCGAATGATTTTGCGGGGCGTTTTTTCGTGGGAACTGATGCACGCCATGAATTTTTCATGACGTACGTGAGATGTATCTAAGGGGAGTTCGTTTTCTACTTTTTTTTCGACCCGTAAAGCAACTTCTTTGAGTGCGAGTTCTCGTAGTTGTAAAATATTCTCGGCCTTGAAAAAATTATTCAATGCCAATTCTATTTTTTCCGGCCTATATATTTTCCCGGCTTTTAATCGTTCGATCAATTCTTCTGCTGTGAGGTCTATATTTACGACTTCATCGGCCTCTTCCAAAACACGATCGGGAATTCGTTCTCGAACTTCGATTCCTGATATTTCCTGCACCTCTTCGTTCAGGCTTTCGATATGTTGGATATTTACTGCCGATATGACGTTGATACCGGCATCGAGTAACTCCATGACGTCTTGCCATCGCTTTTCATTCCGACTACCTTCGACGTTGGTATGAGCCAATTCATCGACAATAACCAATTCGGGACGCATTTGAAGGATAGCATCCAAATCCATCTCTTCCAATTCTTTCCCTTTGTAGAAAATTTTTTTTCTTGGGATAACGGGAATCCCTTGTAGGATAGCTTCTGTACCGGTACGTCCGTGTGTCTCTATGAAACCCACTTTCACATCTACGCCGTTTTCTAAGAGTTCGTGGGCTTCTTGTAGCATTCTATAAGATTTCCCTACACCGGCAATCATGCCGATGTAGAGTTTAAACTTACCTCTCCTCGATTTTTTTATCAAGTCGAGAAAATATTGTACATTTTTTTCGTTTTCAATTGTATCCATTCTCCCTGTTATGGTTTAAGAGTGATTCCGAATACGATATGAGCATCTTCCATACGAGGGTTCCATATTACTTGTGAAAATATCGGAAGGGAGAACGAATCTGTGATTTTAATTGCGTAGCTTCCTTTCAATGCTACATTAGTAACGGCAAATCCGTTGGTATAGTATTGAGGTGCTTTATAAGGTACTATACCACATGTTACATTGAGATCGACCGATTTTACACTGAACGGATAATTGAGTTCTACATAAGACGAGTAGTTGTTTTTATCGCCTTTTTCATTTTTATCCATACCGGCAAACATGGTGTACCATGCGATCGAAAGAGGAAATTTTTCTACCGGAAGTACATAAGCAAGACTTGCTTCGAAATGATGAGCTGTCGTCTTGTTATTGAAATCGAAATATTTTCCAGCTCCCTGTCCGGCCCACCACATATCGGCAACTGAAACTGTTAGTCCCAATTTGGGGAAGGTATAAGCCAGAGTCAAGTCAAGTTCTTTATTCGCAGAGGGAATATTACCATTCCGATAACCATCGAAGTCGGTGGATCCCCATGCCGTCAACGATAGGTTTTCAACACTGAAACTCAACGTCGGTTGAATACTGGCACCTGTTTGATACATACCTCTCCACACATAGGAGCTAACTAAATCTCCTTGTACATTGAATCGTACTTGAGCAGATGCTTTATTGGTAAACATGGCAAGGAGTCCTATAATCGAAATGATTATCAATGCTCTGATAAGGCTAGCGCCTTCTTTATCGATTAATTGTTTCTTTTTCATGGTAGCTATTGCTGAAATGTTTTTATTTGTTTTCATAATTTTCTAAATTAATGTTCAATTTTAATACGTTTACTTTCTCTGTTCCGAATAATCCTAAAAATGGTTTTTCAATTGTTTGGTCTACTATTTCTTTTACGGTAGTTTCGTCCATATTTCTGGCTGCGGCAACACGCTTTACTTGTACGTATGCACTTTCTGGCGTGATGTCAGGGTCGAGACCAGAACCACTGGCTGTGACCATTTCTGCCGGTACATCTTTACGTTCCAAATAAGGGTGGTGTACCAAGAAGGTGTCGATACGAGTTTCTACTTCTGCCAAGTATTCTTCGTTCGTAGGTCCTTTGTTGCTACCGGCAGAACTACTGGCATCATATCCATCTCCGGCACAAGAGGGACGGCCCCAGAAATAGATGTCTTCGGTGAAGACTTGCCCTACATTGGCTGCACCCACTACTTTCCCATCTAAGGTCGCAACCTCGGCGTTTCCAGAGTTTGGCCCTGCGAATTGGGCGAATATCCATAATATCAGTATATAAAATACTGAGAAGAAAAGGCAGAAAACTAATGTTAGCCTGATTGATTTTATGAAATTTTTCATTGTTGCTTTTATTAAAAGAATAATCCTATTACTAAATCTATGAGTTTAATGCCGACGAATGGAGCTATTATACCACCTAATCCGTAAATGAGCAGGTTGCGGCGGAGTAAAGCCGAAGCTCCGATAGGCTTGTATTGAACACCTCTTAAAGCCAATGGAATCAAAATGGGAATAATGATTGCATTGAAAATAATGGCCGATAGAATAGCACTTTCGGGGCTATGTAATCCCATAATGTTCAGTGAAGCTAATTCTGGTACGGCTATCATGAATAGAGCCGGAATAATGGCAAAGTATTTTGCGACATCATTGGCGATGGAGAATGTGGTAAGGGTTCCGCGAGTCATTAATAATTGTTTCCCGATTTCTACAATTTCGATTAATTTCGTCGGATCGTTGTCCAAGTCTACCATGTTTCCAGCTTCTTTGGCTGCCTGAGTTCCACTATTCATAGCTACACCAACATTCGCTTGGGCCAAAGCAGGAGCATCGTTGGTTCCGTCGCCCATCATGGCTACCAGTTTACCGGCACTTTGTTCTTTCTTGATGTAGTTCATTTTGTCTTCGGGTTTGGCTTCTGCGATGAAGTCATCTACACCGGCTTTTTCTGCAATGTATTTGGCCGTTAATGGATTATCCCCGGTAACCATGACTGTTTTAACTCCCATTTTACGCAACCGTTCGAACCGTTCCTGTATTCCCGGTTTGATAACATCTTGTAATTCTATGACACCGGCAGGTTTTTCATTGACGCTAACTACAAGAGGGGTTCCTCCATTTTTTGAAATCTCTGTGATACGATTTTCCAAATCTTGTGGAATTTCGTAGCTTGCGTTTTGAGCAATTTTTCGAATAGCTTCTGCTGCCCCTTTTCTAATCCGAGTACCGTCTGCTAAATCTACACCGGAACATTTTGTTTCGGCACTGAATTTGATAAGCTTGCTACCGGTTGTATTCAAGTTGTGTACTCTTAAACCCGATTCACGAGCCAGTTCTACGATAGATTTGCCTTCGGGAGTTTCATCGGATAGAGACGACATCATACAAATTTCGGCAAAAGCATGATTTTCCAAACCGTTAGCGGGATAGAAATGGGTAGCTTTACGGTTTCCGATTGTAATAGTTCCTGTTTTATCCAAAAGGAGAGTATCGATATCTCCGGCAGTTTCTACTGCTTTTCCCGATTTGGTAATTACATTTGCTCTCAGAGCTCTATCCATTCCTGCTATACCGATAGCTGAAAGCAAACCTCCGATTGTCGTCGGGATAAGGCAGACAAACAACGATAAGAAAGATGCTATTGTAATAACGGTTCCTGTATAGTCGGCAAACGGTTTAAGGGTTACACATACGATTAGGAATACCAATGTGAAGCCGGCTAAAAGGATTGTCAGCGCAATTTCGTTAGGAGTTTTTTGTCTGGAAGCGCCTTCGACGAGAGCAATCATTTTGTCCAAGAAACTTTCTCCCGGTTGTTGTGTGACAAGCACTTCGATGCGATCCGAAAGGACTTTTGTTCCACCGGTCACTGAACTTTTGTCACCACCGGCTTCTCGAATTACAGGAGCACTTTCTCCGGTAATCGCACTTTCGTCGATAGAAGCCAATCCGTTTATGATTTCACCATCGGCTGGTATGGTATCACCTGCTTCACAGATAAATACATCACCTTTTTTCAGTTGAGAGCTACTTGTCGTTTTTATTTGTCCATTGACAAGTAGTTTTGCCGGAGTTTCTTCGCGGGTTTTTCTCAGACTATCAGCCTGTGCTTTGCCTCGGGCCTCAGCGATAGCTTCGGCGAAGTTGGCGAATAATAGTGTGATAAACAAGATAACAAAAACCCATGCATTGTACACGAATGAACCTTGAGCGTTGTCAAAGATGGAATAAATCATCACAAGGAACATAATGGCTGTACAAACTTCTACCGTGAACATGATGGGGTTTTTCACCATGATTCGGGGATCCAATTTAACGAATGATTGTTTTAAGCTCGTTAAAACTTGCTCTTTTTCAAATAAAGAAGCTGATTTATTATTTTTCATATCTATCGTTCTGTTATTATAAGCTGAAATGTTCTGCAATAGTACTTAATGCTTGAACCGGGAAGAATGACAGAGCTGCAACGATAAAGATGACAGCGAAGGTCATGACACCGAAAGTAACGGTATCGGTTTTTAAGGTTCCAGCACTTTCTGGTACATATTTCTTATTGGCTAATAATCCTGCAATGGCAACTTGTCCTACGATGGGAAGGTATCGGCTGAGTATCAATACTATACCGCAAGAGTAGTTCCAGAACCATGTATTATCACCCAATCCCTCGAAACCGGAACCATTATTGGCGGCACAGGAAGTAAATTCATAAAGCATTTCGCTTAGTCCGTGGAATCCCGGGTTATTCAACCAACCGCCTTCGTTTTCGACAAAGGAAGGTGCATGGACATATAAATAGGCCGCTAATGAGGTTCCTACTAAGATGACAAATGGGTGTAACAAGGCAACGATCGTAGCGATTTTCATTTCTCGAGCTTCTATTTTTTTGCCGAGGAATTCGGGGGTACGACCAACCATCAATCCACTGATAAATACGGCGATAATGATAAAAGTAAAGTAGTTCATCCAACCTACACCTACACCACCGAACCATGTATTGATTTGCATGTTCAGCATTTCGATCATGCCGGAGAGAGGCATGGTAGAGTCATGCATACCGTTTACAGAGCCGTTGGAAGTAACGGTGGTTGTCACGCTCCAAAGCGCCGTAGCAGCAGAACCCAGTCGGACTTCTTTTCCTTCCATAGCACCGTTGTCTTGTGCTATACCCATTGCGTCGATGCGCGGGTTGCCACCTGTTTCTTGGGATACATTTATCCATACCCCGGCTAAGTAAGCAAATAGCATTACTCCGAAAATACTGTATGCTAATTTCTTTCGTTTAAGGTAAAACCCAAAAGCGAATACCATAGCCATAGGTAAAATCAATATGGCCCAACATTCTATCATATTAGTGAGATAGGTAGGATTTTCAAGAGGGTGCGATGAATTTACTCCGAAGTATCCACCTCCGTTCGTACCTAATTGTTTGATGGGAACTATCGCCGCAGTAGGACCTTGCGATACATATTGTGTTTGTCCTTCTATTGTAGTCACTTCCATCTTTCCGTCAAAGCCCATAGGGGTCCCTTCTATAATCAGTATGAATCCGATAACGAGGCAAATAGGAAGTAAAACACGGGTACAGCTCCTTACTAAGAAGTACCAGAAGTTTCCAATTGTTTTGGTCGTTTTAGCGGCCAATGCCTTCATGATACCCGCCATTGCCGCCATACCGGTTGCAGCGGTGATGAATTGGAACAGCATGATAACGAATAACTGGGTGAGATAGCTTAGCCCACTCTCTCCGCTATAATGTTGTAAGTTACAATTCACGAGGAAGCTGATACATGTGTTGAATGCCTGATGAACAGACTGTCCTAAATTGCCGTCTGGATTTAGGGGCAGTACTCCCTGAGAAACTAATAATATCATTCCCCAGAAAAACCAAAAGAGGTTTATCACGAGCAATGCTTTCAGGAATTGTTTCCAGTTCATCTCTTCTGTTGGATCGACACCTCCCAGTTTGTACATGATTTTTTCGATGGGAGTCATGAAGTCCGACCAAACTTTCTCACCTTTGAAAACCTTTGAAATGTATTTCCCGATGGGGTAGGCGAGTACGACCATCAGGACAATTTGTGCAATAACACCTAATATCTCTGTATTCATTGTGTTTAATCTTTATAAATGACTAAAACTTTTCGGGTTTTACTAATACATACATCAGATACCCGAACATAATTACGCTGATAATAAATAATGCAGTGTACATGTTAAATCTCCTTTTAATTAAATTTTTTCAAACCAGTCTATGCACTTATAGAAGAGCCAGAAACAGGCAATTCCACTGAGTATACAAACTCCAAAACCTAATGCGTCAAATTCCATGTTACATTTTTTTTAAGTGAATACTAAATTATTTTTTTTCGGTTTGGGGTATGCCAAAGTTGTGCCAATATTGTTTTTGAATATTTTAATTGGTTTATAATTAGTATTATAAATGAAAAGGGAGTATCTGTTCACCAGATACTCCCTTTTCATTTTGGTAGGGTCGTGTATTATTTTGAAAAGAATTAGAGTTTATATTCTTCTATTTTTCGATATAAAGTGGTAAGTCCTATTTTTAGGAGTTTTGCAGCTTCGGTTTTATTGCCGTTTGTATAGTCCAGTACTCGGGCGATGTGGCGTTTTTCCATAGCCGATAATTCGAAACCACTATTATTGCCGCTTTTTTCCTTAAAAGCTGCATTTTGTATTTCTATGGGTAAATCTTCGGGGTGTAACTCATCACTTTCACAAACAATAAGACTCCTTTCGATAACGTTTCTGAGTTCACGCACATTGCCTTTCCATTCTTGTTGTTCGAGCATGTCGATGAATGCTTTGGAAACCGTTTTCGAGGAATGGGTCATTTTTTCGGATAAGGATTGTACAAACGCTTCGGTTAGAAGCCTAATATCTCCCGGACGTTCTCTCAAAGGTGGTAAATGTATTTGGAAAACCGACAGCCGATAAAACAAATCCTCCCTGAAATGCCCTGCATTTATTTCTTCCGGCAAGTTTCGGTTGGTTGCTGCAATAATACGAACATTTACAGATGTCGGTTTGGTTTCACCTATTTTGATATATTCTCCGGTTTCTAATACTCGAAGCAACTTGGCTTGCAACTCTATCGCCATCTCTCCGATTTCATCTAAAAATATCGTTCCGTTGTGAGCCTCTTCGAAAAGTCCCTTTTTGTCTTTCAAGGCTCCGGTAAAGGAGCCTGCTTTATGTCCGAATATTTCGCTTTCCAAGAGTTCTTTGCTAAATGCCGAACAGTTTATTGCAACGAAATTTCCTTTATTTCGTTTGCTCTCGTGGTGAATCGCTTGGGCGAAAACTTCCTTTCCTGTACCGGTCTCTCCGGTTAAAAGAACCGGTACATCGGTCGATGCCACTTTTCGTGCCAATGCGATAGCTTCCAGCAAAGGCTTTGACTGACCGAGAATAGAATTGAATGAATATTGCTGAAAGGTTTCTTTTTCGGGACGATTTTTTACTCCGTTAGTTCGAGCTTTTTCCATAGCCCGACTAATCAGAGGAATAATTTTGTTATTGTCGTCACCTTTGGTTATGTAGTCGAAGGCTCCGTTTTTTATGGCTTGTACCCCGTCGGGTATATTTCCGTGGGCTGTTAATAAAATGATTTCCGATTCGGTCGATATTTTTTTAATTGTTTTTATGAAATCTACACCATTCCCGTCGGGGAGAAATACATCGCATAAGACAACATTGGGAGAATACTCCATTTGTTTTACTGCTGCCTTACAGTCTCCTGCCTGTAAAACTTCATATCCTTCCAGCCCTAAAATGCGGGCTAATAACTGTCTTATCTGTGGTTCGTCATCGATGATTAGAACCTTATTCATAATATTCTCATTCTTACTCATGCGTGCAAAGATAGGATATATTTTTGTTCCGAAAAAGCAGATACAGAAAAGGCGAGACATTGCATGTTCCCGCCTTTATAGTTTATGGAAGATTTATTAAAGAACAATTTTAAATGTCGGACCGTATCCTTCTATGGAGATGAAATATATGCCATGAGGGAATCCTTCTATACTGAGAACCGTTGTTTCGTGTTCGGCTGAAATTTGTCGACTCAAAATGCCTTGATCGGTATATATCGAAATCAATTTTCCAGTTTGAATGCCGTCAATTTGGATTGCGTTATTGTGTCTGACAATAGAAATATTTTTATGAATATTGGTTATGGCCGAGGAGGTAGATAGATTGACCGAGAAAGCATCGGAGAATGCAGTTTCCATAAACGAATGTGCCTTTACACGTACAGTGTAATCTTTTTTATCGAGATTAGAGAAACTGGCCTTCTTTTCGGTAAGTCTGGTTTTCGTGTCGACAACTTGTCCATTGGCAGATAATTCGACACTCCATGTGTTACCGTCGGTTCCGTCCCATAAAATGTCGAATGAATTTTCGGTTTGATTTTCTGTCCGTAGATTCGTAGGAGTCTGCGCTACTGTTTCCCAACTGTAATCGGTATCGATAGCGCCCATACACCATGCTTGATTACCTTCGGGCTCTGCTAAGTTGGCCGTGTGGTCTCCATTACCTTCTGCGAAATTGAAATTTTTAATCAGTCCTGTCGTGGACGGTTCTACTTGTTTCTGATAATTATTTTTTATTTCTTCTGCTGTGCGGGCTACACTCCAAAGTCGAAAGTCTGCCATTTTGCAATTGCAAGGATTGCCCCACGGAGCAGTTCCCAAAAAAAGAGGCTTTCCATCGGCTTCCGTATTATATCCTGTTGTATTCTCCTGTGTTCCGGCTACTTCACCGTTAACATAGACAATCATCTGACTTCCGTCGGCGACACAAGCGATGTGAGTCCAGTTCTCTTTCCAAGAAGTAGGATCGATCCATATAGATGCTCCGTCCAACTGAAATTTAAACCACCCGTCGAATCCTAATGCGAATCCCTTGTCGTTGTGCATATTGCTAGCGAAAAATCCGGTACTATTGTCTATATATAACCATGTTTCTAAAGTCATTTGATTAGACCCGATTGTTGTTTCCAACGCATTCATACCGGCAGCCGATGTTTTGAAAGAAATAGCTCCGATGTCCGCTTTTGTAGGCATAGCTGCAAAAAGACAAGCTGTTATTAAACCTGCGATTTTGAATGAAGTAATTGTTTTCATAGATTTGAAATTTAAATGATTAAAGAATTATTTACTGAGAATTTCTAAAATGGATTTTCTGAATTTTTCTATTTCTGCATTGTTTTTCGAGTATTTTTCGGGCGATTGGTATATAGATTGGAAAAGGGTTTCGCTTTTGGCTCTTCCTATTTTCTTTTCGAGCTTGGCAAGGTATTCATAGTCTTCCATACTGTCTCTCCAACGTTCCATTCGTATTGATACTACGGGGCTTGTGCTGTTGAAATATTGGCCGGGGTAAATCAGCACACCGTCGCCCTCGGGGAGGTCTTTGCGAAAAGCCAATGTGTCGGATTCGGCATAGGCATTGACTGCCCAATATAGGAATCCGGTGGTACGCTCTTTCCAGCTGCGCCATAATACAGCTCGATGCTGATATCCGTCCATCGTGAGTAATAAATTGGGTTGCTCTTCTCCGGGTCCCATGCAGACATAAGTCCACCATTCTTCATTGCCTCGGAGAAGAGAACGGCATGTGTCTGCGTTGGCTTCGTTCGCTTGTAAAGCCCAAGCGCTCATACTGAAAATTTGAGTGTCTCCTCGCCAAAGGTCGAATACGGAAAACAACCGGTCTTTGTATTTCCCGTCTTTTGGTCCGCAGTAAAAGGTCGTGAGGACTTTTGCTTCGGGCATGAGCTTGTGTATTTCTTGGGAATATTGACCGATGAGGTGATATTCTTTCATATAAGTAGGTTCGTCCCATAAGTAGAAGTAGGATTTATCGAGTAAATCGGTTTGTTTTAATTGCTGTAATAAGCTGTCCAATTCGTTGTGTGACAGAGAGTGGTAGGGGACAGCGAACCGATTGAATCGTTTGTCCGATAGGAAAGGAACCGTTCGCTTGTCGTTCCATTTCCACGGAGATGAAGATGCTTCATGTTTCATGCTGTTGGCCAACCATGTGGAGAAATAGGGGTTCATGCGATAATCAAGGCATAATTCTGCCCATTCCAGTTTGTTTTGCAAAGTTTGTTCTTTCGAAGCCGAGTCGATGAGATTCTTTTCTATGATCCCGAATGCTGCTGGTAGCGAAGGTGTCGAGGGTAATGCCGTGTCGTACACTTGCAGATCGATTTTTATTTTTTGCCGTTTTCCGTTACTATCGATCGAAATTTGTTCTTCGTATTTCCCCGGTCGGGTCGACTCGGCCGTACGGAATGTAATCCATAGTTTAGCGATAGAGTCGTTTAAAGTAACTTGTTCTCCATCTATGGGGACTAAGGCATCGTCGAATCCATATACCGATTTGATTTGCCGACAACTATATCGGATAGAATTGTCGGCATTTTCGTTTCGATGTATTTTATAGGTCTCTCCCGGACAGCCTTTGAAAACGATTTGGATATGTTCCGCTTCATTTTTAGCGAGGAATAACGTGCCGGAATTTCGAGGTTGAACTTTATAAAAATCAGATGCTTTTTCGGTCGAAGGTATAAGGTAACATTCGATTGTTTGTTGACAAGAGATTAAAAAGAATGTACAGCTTATGATGAGAAGCCGATAGAAAAGGTGATGTTGCATATCGAAATATTTATTCTGTGATGTTTTCAATTAAATTTTTACGTAGAGCCAATGCGTATTTGCTTTGATCTGTGTAATTCGAGGGACTCTTATAAACGTTGTTGAGAAGAGATAAGGCGGCCGATCGTCCGAGTTTTTTTTCGTACAAGACCAACATGTCGTAATCTTCGGCTCCATCGCGCCATCGTTCCAACCGGACAGAGGTACAAATTTTGTTTGTGCCGAACGATTCGCCGGGATAGATGAGTATCCCGTCTCCTTCGGGCAGTTCAGGGCGAGGTCTGAGGGGATAAACGCTGGCGAATCCGTTGACGACCCAATATAGGAATCCGGAATTTTGTTCTTTATAATTACGCCACATGGTCGCCCTGTTACCGATAGCGGTAGAATTTGAGGCAAGCCCCGGAGTGTTGGACATGCACACGTAGCTCCACCATTCTTGTCCTGATTTTAATTTGGCTTTGCATTGCTCCGAGCGATTTTCATTATCCTGCAACGCCCATACGCCAGTACAATAAATAGATGTCGCTCCATTTAGAATGTCGAATACGGCGAATAAATCGTCTTTGTGTTCTCCGTCGGTAGGGCCGCAATAGAATGTAGTGAGCACTTTGGCTTCCGGTGCATATCGATGAATGCGATCCGAAAGAGTTTTGATCTGTTCATATTCATCGGTCTTTGTAGGTTCGTCCCATACATAGAAAAATGCTTTGTTTAGCAATCCGGTTTTGCGAGCTTTATTCAGCATCATCTCTAACTCACCGTCGGATAACCCATGCGATGGCAAGGCAATACGGTTAAAACGTTTGTCTGCCAAGTATTCCCAGGTGCGATCGTCATTCCATGCGTATGGCGAGGAGAAACATTCAGTTTTCATCGTTCCGCTCAGCCATGTGGAAAAGTAGGGTGATATGCGATATTCCAATAAAAGATCCGAAGCTGCTTTGCGCTTTTCTATTTTTTGTTCTTCCGATAGACCGGTGAATATGAAGTTTTGAGGGTTGATTCCGAATACCGAGGCAATAGATGGAGTTTCTGGCAAAGAGGCGTTAACGACATTAATCGATATAGCTACGGCATATTCTTTGTCATCGGTTTTGAATCGTATGATTTCTTTATGTCGTTTAGCCTCGGCTTCGGACTTGACTTTAAAAGTGAGCCAAGCTCGCACTACTTTGTCGTCGGGTTCTATTTCGTTATCGCAAGGAATCAGAACATCGTATTTCCCGTTGAAAGCTTCCAGTTTCCGACATTGAAATTCAATGGCATCGTTGTTGCCGATACGTTCTATTTTCAGACTTTTTTTACTATCGGTTTGTATAACGAGCTGTACACTTTCGTATTCGTTACGAACCATATTTATATCGTATCGGTTTTCTGGATCCGAGTTGGAATAATTTTCTATGTTATCCAGACTGTTTAATAGCCAAGTATTGGTCGCTACGGAGGGAACGTCGTTGTCCGAATTTTCTTTTTCACCCGGCCCGTCGTCTTTACAGGCGGCAAGTAAAAACGAGAATAGTATTATATAATAAAAATGTGATGATTTCATACCTACAAGACTATTTAGTTAGTTTAATCAGTTTTACGCCATGCGCAGGAACAGAAAACGAGACTGAGTTATTTTTGATTTCCATTGATTCGTTTTTCCACAAATCGGTGATGTGACCGTCTCCGATATAATTTATGGTTTGTAGTGGAAAGGTGTAAGATTCTATATCTTTATCGGTAGTGTTAAATATGGCGATATAGTGGGTCAATTCGTCTTCGCTTTGAGCATACCAAGCGATTATTCCATTTCGATCGAACAATTCTTTATTTCCTTTGGAATATTGATTAATGTCAAGTACCTCTTTATTTGTAATCAAGTTTAGCGTGAAATCGTCTATTTCGGGTAGATTACAGCCAATCATCAGAGGGGATCTAAACATGGCCCATAGTGTGAGCATTGTGTATTGTTCGTCTGGTGTAAAATTACTCATTCGGGGAGTCCCTCTCATGGCTCTTTGTGCCATTGGGCCTATGGGGAGCATATCGGCGTCGGGCCAGTGCCCTTTACAAATATACTTTTGCCATTTCCGGCAAAGTGGAAATTGTTCTTTCAGAGCCTCCCAGTCGTCCCAGAAGTCTTCGGAAATGCGCCATAGTTGGGCTACGCTTTGCAAATGTTTTATGTTCTCGACAGGGGCAGGGCCGGGAGAAAGGCTCAGGACAAAGGGCCTTTTTCTTTTTCTTGCGGCTTTGGTTATCGCTTCTATTTCGTCGTGTGCATAAATGGGAGATAGTAAATCGTCGGCCTTTATATAGTCTATTCCCCATGATTCATAAAGTTCGAAAAGCGAATCGTAGTATTCCTGAGCTCCGGGCTTACTCATGTCTATCCCATAAAATCCGAAATACCATTTGCATCGAGAATCGGTATTGACAATGTCTCGTGCTCGATATGATGTCCCTTTTATGGGAGTATTAGCTTCGACCGCTTGAATGGGAATACCTCTCATGATGTGTATACCCAATTTTAAGCCTCTGCTATGCAGATAATCGGCGAGAGGTTTCAACCCTTCTCCGTTTTTTGCAGATGGGAATTTTTCCGTATCGACGATGAGGCGTCCGAATTTGTCGATGATTTGATGTGGCGTTGACGATTCATATTGCTCCAAAGTCTCCATGCCGGGTGCATACCAACCGGCATCGATAACAATGTATTCCCAACCGTATTTTTTCAGATTTTCGGCCATGAAGTCGGCATTGGCTTTAACTTCGTCTTCTGTTACAGAAGTTCCAAAGCATATCCAGCTGTTCCAACCCATCGGTGGGCGTTCGGCTAATATTGCGGTGGATTCCGGTTGGTTGGTTTTGTTGACGTTGGTGCAATTAGAACAAAGTAGGAGTATGAGTAGCCCTATTGCAATTGAGGTTTTGATGTTCATGATATTCAGTTATCGGGGTTAGGATAAGTATGTTATACGTTATTGCCGAAGGATCCGGCAATAACGTATAGCAATAGTTTAATCTAATACGCAGCGGACACTATATCCTCTGTTCCTGTCGTAAGGATAAAGGGCGGCTCCTGAATCGTTAAGTGTGAATCCGTATGTTACTCCCTGATTGGGGAAGTTTACGGGATCGGGATTCCACGGGTACACATCTCCGTCTTTGGGAGCTGTCGAGGTCCAGAAATAGGTATTGGCAAAGGCTTCTATTACATCGTTTTCAGGTATGCTCCAAATGTATCCAGTCCCAGCCATATTGAATCCGATAGAGTTCATACCGACATCTCCGGCATTAGGATCCCAATAGCTTTTTTCTTTTAATATGGTGGCGGGCATAGTGGGGTCACCGCAAGCATTGATTAAGAAGTCCCATTCAGTTTTAGTCGGTATGTGCCAACCTTCGGGCGCTATACCTTGAATTTTTTCACCTTCTTCTGCTCCACGAGTGCCCCGCATGGTGGCGGTCCATGTGTAATACCCTCCGAAAACTTTTGTCCAAGATTCGTCTTCTCCTTCTTGGGGAGTATAGAATTTTACATCATTTTCTCCAAGAGGAGTTCCGTCGGAATAGGTCGTTGCTCTTAAATTGTCGGCCAACCATACGGCATAATCTTCGGATATGGGATCGAAAACACGACATACGCGATATTCTTCGTTGTCACGAGGATCGATGAAAGGTTTATAAAAACGGAACAATTTCATGCTGCGAATTTCGCTGCGGGACAAGGTTCCTTCGTTTTCACTTTCGACCGCCCAATATAATTCACCTCTTTTGTATTCGCCTACGCCCAGTTTACCGAGTAAGTCGTCGAGGTCTTGATGGGTGAGAGATGTGTACATTTCGGTTCCGATATCAATTCTTTCGATGTTGTTCATCTCTTCATCGAGGCTGAATATAAGAGCGTATGTAGCCCCTTCTTTATCGCCTTCCCATTCGAATTTCAGTTTTCGTGTGGGATTTTCGTACAAAAGATCAAACTCTTCCAAATCGTCGGGAGCGTATAGTGTAATGTTGCTCTCTTGCCCTTTGGGGGCATCGTCATTGTTGTCTTCGGAACATGAGGTCGTAGCAATGAGTAGTGTTGCTGCTAAATAAAAAAGTGATTTTTTCATTGTAATTGTGTTTTTAGGGTTGATGAATTATTTAGTGATTTGTATAGTACCGATTTGTAGCCAGTCGTTTATGAATTTCCCGTTTTTTACGGCAAGATTCAATCCCGGTTTTTGATTTTGGGTATCGTCTGTAATGGCAACTGCCAATATGTATTGTCCGGCTGGGACAATTAAAGATTCGCTGGTTTTATACGTTTTATCGGTTCCTTTTATCCATGCCGACGGTTCTGCGTTTTCATCGGTGATCCGTTGTTTTATTTCATGGCTTTCGGGATCGAGTAGGGCAAATGAAACTTTATATTTATAGTTCCATCTTTTGTTATTGTTGGGACATACGCCTACCCCGCTATTTCGCCATATATGCTTTATGGATAATGTATTTCCCATTTGTACCGATACTGGATATTCTATTTGGATAGGGGTTAATCTGTATCCACCGTTACTAATGAAGTCTTTTACCAAATCTTTGGCGTGGGTTATCCAACCTCTGGTTTCGGTAGCCTCTCTCAAATCGAGTGTATTGGCATGTCCTCGTATAGCGTCTTTATAAGCCTGAGCATAAAAGTCGGACCATGATTTGAATTTGTCGGCATAAAGCGGATCGGTGTTCCACGGTTGATAGCTGTCGGAATTTCCTCCCCAATAGCAGCCTTCAGCTATGAATGCTTTTTGTGGGAAAAGCGAGTTGATGATATTGACTTCTGCATCTTGGAACCAATAACTGCCGATTCCGTCGCGGCGAGTCAAAAAATCGTGTTTGTCGATAGCCAATCGTTTTTCATATTCGAATCCTATTTCTGTTCCAAAGTTCACGACAAGCAAAACATTTTTGAAATTCTTGGCATATAGGTCTGTAATCCATTGATATACTTTGAATTTATTATTGTTGTTCAAATATTGTACGTGATGCCCTTCGCCCCACCAGCCTAAATTGTAAGCGTCGATAAAATCTACTTGTTTGGGATTGTCGAATTCTTTGGCGAAAGCACGGATAAAATTCCCGAATTTTTCCTGAAAGACGGGGTCGTCGGCATAGGGAGTCCAGTTGTTGTTTTCATTTGCAGGGTCCCAGAGCTTATGGACTGCATAACCTTTGGCTCCGGCCTCTCTTACGAAGTCGGGAGTACCGTTATGAATATTGTCTTGTCCGTCGATGTAAACTCTGAATGCCAATTTCAATCCTCGGTCAAGGGCGCCTTGAATGAGCGCTTTGAAATTCTCGTCATGTTCCCATGCGTATTTACCTTCTTCTGGTTCGAGCTCAGACCATCGGGAACGCCAATAGAAAATAGAAGCATATTTTTCTGCTGCGGCTCCCTGTTGATTCCAATAGGTATTCGCTTGTGCGACGTAGTCGTTTGCATCGTCGTATAAAGTCCAACCCGATGCTGGATTGCGGATAAGTGTATCCAGGTCGGGTTCGAACGAGATTATTTCATCTCCCGATTGTAAATTGTCTCCGCTACTGTTCTTTTCACTGCACGCTGTAAGGTTCATGCAGATACAAAATAGGAATAAATTAGGAAACAGATATTTAAAATTTAATTTGTTCATAACTAAAAACCTTCGTTATTTTTGAGATTTGGATTTTCATAAATTACCGATTGTGGTATTGCATATAGAATGTGTTTGGGTTCGGCCATAAGCTTGCCACGATCAATGGCATTGGATATTAGTTCTCCATGACGAATCAAATCGGGGCGACGCATGCCTTCCCAACAAAACTCCCAACCTCTTTCTTTTAATAGGTGTGCTCTGAATGCATCTTTATCGGTTATATCATTTATCTCTTTTTCGTATTTGCTGCCTTTGTAATTATCGAATGCTCGTTCCCGTATTTCATGAACGAGGTCTTTGGCCTCTTGGGTCGGACCGTATATTTCGTTCAGAGCTTCGGCTCTGGCCAATATTACTTCGGCATATCGGTTTATTACGTATTCGCTGGCATCCCATTGCCCTGTCGTGCTAGGATTTTCTTGGTATTTCATTGGAACAGCACCCGGTTTACCCGTGTATTCAGTACGGCGGTCGACCATCTTTTTTCCATTCCAATAGGTCGCCAACAAAGCATTTCTCCGTTTGTCTTTGGGATCATAGGTGTCGTAAAAATCCCAGGGAACAAGGAAACCTCCCCATTTAGTCAATGCTATTCCGTTTTGCGATACATAATCGGCGGGTAATGCATGTGCGAGGAAACAGTTTCCTAAGCCGCCTTCGGGGAAATTGGGTATTGGGAAAATTACTTCGCTGTTCCTTTGATTCGAAGGAGACCATATTGACATGTAATCTTTTTGCAGGGAGTATTCTCCGTCTTTTATCATGACTTCGGTAATCGAATCTACCCGATTCCACCACATCATAGCTTTGCCTTCGTCGTTTCGATAGTGGCGTTCTTGACCGGCTTCATGCATATAGAGTTTCAACATATACATTTGAGCGATACCTTTGGTCATTCTCCCGTATTCGCTTGCCGCGAGCAGACTGGCCGGTTTCAAATTTTCTTCTGCTTCTTTTAATTCAGTGTCTATGAAGTTGACATACCATTCTATCGAGGGCCGTTCTGGCATATAAGATTGGGCTTTTTGAGGATCGAGGGCTATATCTGGATCGGTAATTAATGGTACTGTTCCGTAGAGATCATATAGATCATATGCCCACATAGCTCTGAGACATCGGACTTCGGCCATATATCTGCGTTTTATTGGAGCGGATATAGATATTTTTCGCATGCGTTCCAGCAGAGAGGTCGCTTTGGTAACAGCGGGAACTAGTCCGGTATAAAATTGCCCTAAATCGGTTGTTTCAGCAGTCCACAGAAAATCGAGTTGTTTGTCCCATACCCAGTTGCAGTCACATTCATCGGTACAACCGATTTGCATAGTTAGTAGAGAACCCCATGCACAATTATAGCGATCCCAGCCTCCGCCACGTAGTTCGTGGTATATCCCGGTGACAGCAGCTTTGACATCGTTTTCGGTAGTCATCACGTTATCGGAGCCAAGTTGATCATAAGTTTCGTTTTCCAAAGAGCACGAATATGCTGCTATGAGAAACAGCGAGGAGAAAAATATATTTTTAGTTTTCATAATTCATATAGGATTAAAAGGTTATGTCCACTCCAAAAGAATAGGTACGTTGATTGGGGTAACCGGCTTTGAAATCGGTTTCCGGGTCATTGCCAGAGTAAGGTGTAATTACGAAGGGATTTGAAACATCTGCAAAAATCCGGGCTCTGGAAAATACTTTCCGTATCCATTTTTGAGGAAGTGTATAACCCAGAGTGATATTTTTACAGCGTATGAACCAAGCGTCTTCCCACAGATAATCAGATGGCTGCGGGTATTGGCTTACGAATCCAGACGGATATTTGCTGTGTGGGTTTTCACTAGACCAACGTTCGGATATTTCTTTCATCATGTTTTGTCCGTTTAGAATAAAACGAATATTGGGAATGGAGAATTTTCCACGCGTGGCGTTGTTGACGATTCGGTCGAACATGCCGTAAAAGAATATATTCAGATCGAAGCCTTTGTATTCGAATGTATTTCCAAATCCGATTGAGAAGCCTGGATCGTATGTTCCCAATAATACGATATCCGCTTCATCGATAATCCCGTCCGGGGCATCTGTGTATTGAACGTTTCCGTTTTCATCGGGTATAAGGTTCCCGAAGTCGTCTCGGAGATAACCGTTTATGTCTTTTATTTTATATTCACCGGGCAGCAGGTTGGGCATGGAAGCGGGAGGTGTCTCGTCTATACCCAGAACTCCGTCGGATAGGTATCCGTAGTGAGCTCGAATGGGATCATTCGCTTTTTGCCAAGGGCTTAGTTCGTCTTCGGGATTACGCTCTTTCCAACGGTCTACATATCGGGTGAAATTAAGTTCAGTGTCCCATTTGAATTCTCCTGTAAAATTTCGGCTTTTCAAGGAGATTTCTATACCGGTACTTTGGGTTTTTCCGATGTTGGCGGCTACCGTAGATACTTCCATGAATGATTTTAGCGAGCGGTAACCCAAAAGGTCTTTCACTTCTTTTTTAAAATATTCGAATGTACCACTTAACCGTTGGTTGAAGAATCCGAAATCCAAACCGAAGTTAAATTCGGTTGTTGTTTCCCATTTTAAATCTGGGTTGGCGATTTGCGATTTTGCCGTTCCGGTGTTAATCGAATTGCCAAACACATATTGTTGCCATGCTGCCGTATAGTATTCAAAGGCGTTATTCCCGATTTCACTGTTACCCGTCTGACCTAAACTTATTCTCATTTTTAAGTCGGAGAGGAAGTCGACGTCTTTTAAAAAGTCTTCCTGTTTGATACGCCATGCAAATGCTCCCGACGGGAATATTCCGTATCGATTGTTTTCACCGAATCGGTTTGAGCCATCGACACGAGCAGTGAGAGTGAAAAGATATTTATCGAACAAGTTATAATTTATTCGACCGAAGTAGGAGATGAACATAGTTTTTCAGACGGGTAAAGCTACCGTGGGGGGGCCTGCTCCTCCGAAAGCCAGTGAGTTGTATTTGAATATATCGGTGAAAAATTGTGAATTGGCGGCAGAGAATCCTTCATTGTTGAAATCTTGATAGGAATATCCTGCTAAAATATTGAACTTGTGCGCTTTTGCAATATTGAAATTATAGTTTACGGTTGCTTCTAACAAGCGGTCGAATTGCTGTGCCATACTTTTGCTGGCTTTTCCTCCTTCTTGCTTACCGTATAATGTAGTAGTGGGTATGTAGGAATTTCTTACACCGTTTTGGTCATCGAATCCTATATTGATTTTCGCAACCAATCCTTTTATAATTTCTGCTTGAAGAAAAGCGTTCACCAATAATCTTTTAGTTTGTGTATAGTCATCTATTTCGAGCATGGAAACAGGATTGGGTACAGTAGTCATTCGATCGCTTTGCGCATAATCCCCGTTTTTGTCTCTGACAGGTGTCGTCGGGTCGTACGACATAGCCGAGTTTATCAATCCAGAGTTTTCGAAGTCTTCTGTTCCCAATGGAACATTCGAGGACTTGATGTAACTTTGAGTCGCATTGATTCCGTATTTGAATATTTTATTTATTTGATGTTCGATGTTCAGACGTCCGGTATAGCGGGTGAAGTCGCTGTTTCTAACAACTCCGTTTTGATCGAAGAAGTTGAATGATGCCATGTATTTCAGGTTGGAAGTTCCGCCAGATACCGATAAATTGTGTTGGTGAATCATACCTTCTCTGGTAATTAAGTCATACCAGTCGGTTCCTTTCCCCGCATTTTTTATATCTTTTGCGTCATAAGGATAGACGATGGGGTCTTTTATCGACGATGGGTTCGTATTTCCGTATGGATATACTCTGTTGTTATAGAGCCATTGCTCTTTGGCGAATTTGTTGGCTTCGGTCATGAATTCTTCGGCTGTCATCATTTCCGTCTTGTTGGCAATTTGTTGGACGCCATAGTTTGCGCTGTAATTGACAACGGGTTTTCCCTCGCGTCCCTTTTTAGTCGTAATGATGATAACACCGTTCGCAGCTCTTGCTCCGTAAATAGCCGTGGAAGAAGCATCTTTTAGAATCTCTATGGATTCGATGTCGTTGGGGTTGATAGAGTTCAGAGGATTACGAGACCCGAAATCGCTATATCTGTTGTCTACTGCCGGTTCGACTTGGGATCCTCCTACTGGAAATCCGTCGATGATGTATAAAGGTTCGTTTCCGGCTCCGGTAGATGCTTCGCCTCGTATACGTAGAGTGACGCCGCCACCCGGTTGTGCGCTGTTTTGAACCGATGTTATCCCGGCGGCTTTTCCCGATAACATGTGAGAGATCGATGTGTTGGCTGCCATCGGAAGGTCTTCGGTTTTTACCGAGGTAACAGCTCCTGTCAGGTCACTTTTTTTCATACTGCCATATCCGATAACGACCACTTCGTCGAGGTCATTTATCTTTTCTTGTAGGGTGGCGTTCAATATATTCCCTTTTCCTAATTTTAGTTCTTGGGTATCGTAGCCTACATAAGAGAATTGTATAACCGATTTGTCGGGTACAGTTAAAGAATAATACCCGTCTATATTGGTTATCGTGCCTTTGTTAGCTCCTTTTGCAATGATACTTACCCCGATGAGTGGTTCACCTTGTTTATCGGTTACTCTACCGGAGATTTTTTTGCTTTCGGCTGTGCTTCCTGTTTGTTTCGAATCTTTTTCAGGGGCTTTAATGATTCTTACCATTTTACCTTCTATTTCGAAAGAAACTGGTTGGTTTTGGAATATGGTTTCCAAGACCTTTTCGATAGGTTGGTTTTGCAAATCGGCATTGACTTTTTGTCGTAAGTTTACATCATTTGTTTTGACAGAGAAAGAATACCCTTCTTGATTCCGAAGAATTTCCAAAGCTCTTTCTACTGTTATATTCGGGAAGTTGACAGATATGTTTTGTCCGTATCCCATAAAGACGAAGCATAATAAAAATGGGATTATGCCTTTCTTGCATCTCCCGACAATGTCGGCGGAGTGATGAATTTTGTGCCTTTTCATGATAAATTAGTTTGATTGTCAATAAATTTCTATGATTTTACCATCTCGTTTGATTGTTAAATATCCGTCTAAATTCATGGCCGATAGAATGTCGTCTAAAGTTTCGTTGTTGACAAATGCCATGTGATAAGGAATTTGTTTGAGTGAATCGTTTTTGATAATTATGTTGACATCGAAATTCCGCTCTAACTGTTTGGCAATATTTTCCAATGTTTCGTTTTTGAAATAGTATTTTCCATCTTTCCATGAAGAATAGTCGGATAGGATAAAATTTTTCTTTTCCAGATTGTGGGTTGTGCGATTGTAATAAACTTGCTCGCCCGGAGAGAGGATACATTTCATTTCTTGGTCTGTCGTACTCGGATAACAGAACGCTACCGATCCATCGAGAAGGGCTATTTCTATTCTGTTGTCGTTGCTGTACGATTTTAAATTGAATTGGGTTCCTAAAACTTCTATACTGCTTTCGTTCGATTTAATGATGAATGGTTTTTCTTTATTTTTTGCCACAGAAAAATGACCTTCTCCCGTAAAGAATATTTGCCGGAAACGGCCGATGAACTCTTCGGGGTAAATAATAGTGCTGCCGGCATTCAACCATACAGTGGTGTTATCGGGCAAAGTGATATGTTTGATGTCGCCATATCCGGCACTTTTTTCTATCCACACTATATTTTCTTCTTTTTGGTGTTGATAGAATAAGTACCCCGAAAATATAATCAGAGGGAGAATGAGGATTGCCGCAATACGTTGTATCCAGAGAAACAAGTTTGGTTTTTTAGACTTGTTTTCTTGGGGTGCGGTGCTCAGTAGTCGGGCTTTGAATTGCTCGAAAGCGGCTTGTATCTCTTCGGGAGAAGTAGATGATGTAGTATCTTCCAATTCTTCCCATAAGGAGAATAATAACTTTTTGGCTTCTTGACTGTTACCGTTCTTGAAAAACCAACGTTCGACCTTATTGCTTATTTCGGGCGTGCACCGGTCGAAAAAATAACTGGATAGTTCTTGTCTGGTTGGAGTTGGATTCTGCATAATTTTATCTTATATAATATTATACGATTGAAGGAAATTACACACGTAACGACCGTGAAAAAATTTTAATATAAATTTTATCGGAAAGAAAATGACGATAGGAGATAACAGCTATTTATTTAATAAAGAATATAAACAGCCAGAAAAGGAAGTCTCCTAAATTTTTTTTAATGGTAGCCAATGCGAGGCTGATGTGTTTTTCTACCGTACGTTTGGATAAACCGAGGGTTTTGGCGATTTCGTCATTGCTTAAGAATTGTTCTCGGCTCATTTGGTATATTGTTCTTCGTTGCGGAGGCATGTTTTGCAACGTACGATTGACAATGGATTTTATTTCTTTGATGTTATATTCCGAATCGATTTCGTACTGTAAATTTTGTGGAGTAGACAACATTTTTTCTTGGTATCCGAGCGAATAGTGTTTTTCTCGAAAAAAGTCGTAAACTTCATTTTGTACGATGGTGAATATGTAACTGCTCAAAGTGTTGTCGGACGAGAGTTTTTCCCGATTGGACCACAACTTTAAGAATACATTTTGTGCTATTTCCTCGGCTTCGTATTGATCTTTTATCATACCGAATGCAAAGCTTTTAACCCGAGGATAATATGCGTTGAACAAAATCTCGAATGTTTTGATTTTGCCTGCACGTATCTCTTCTATTTGTTGACTGGTGATTTGCATAAAGTGATGCTGTCGAGGAGCAGCTTGTTTTATCGGCATCAAATTACGGTAAAAAATGATAGAAAAACAATATTTAAGGAATGAAAAGAATGAAGTTTTATAATTCTAAAAAATCTACATAGATAAATCAATAATTACCTATGTAGATTTTTTAGAATAAATATTAATATTTATTGGTATAATTGTTTCCAACGGAGATTTTCTTTGTAGGCCGCTTGATTAAAACGTTTCCATGATTTATTTGAAGGTGAGGTCCAGCCACATTCGGCAAAAGCCGCTATACGAGGATATAATTTACGGTACATGTCCGAAGGGGTAGGTATCCATTCTCCCCACATTTGGGCTCCTATTCCGATAATTAAATCCGTTTCTTTTCCGGTGATACCCGCCAAAGGATCGAAATGGTATGCTTTTTCGAGAGAAGTGTATGCCGTGTCATAATCGAGGTAGGTATATTCGTGATAGGAGTTAACCACTTGGTATCCTTTTTTGACTGTTTGTTTGATCAAAGAAGGGTCTCCTCTCCAAAAATGTACGATGGTTCCTTCTGCAAGCGATGCTCCGGAGGCTACATACTCAAAATCGGTGTAATCGTGTATTTTAACTCCGGTAATTTCATTCCAGCCCATCATGTGCTTTTTTTTGTTTTCCAGGTAATGGGAAATGGTATTTGTGAACCATATTTGGAGATCGGCAGGTGTTTTTATATTCTGTTCTTTCATGAAATTACGTACCTGTGCCGATTTTTTCCATTGGTCGTATTTGACTTCGTCTCCTCCGATGTGAATTGTTTCCGAGGGGAAAAGGTTGCATACTTCGTTTAAAACATCTTTTATAAATTGTATGACTTTGGGATCGGCGACGTTATAAGCATGGTATTGTACTCCGAAGCGTGTAGGAACCTTGATAGATTGTTTTTCTGTTCCTAACTGGGGATAAGCTGCAATAGCCGCAGAAGCATGCCCCGGCATTTCGATTTCGGGAACGATAGTTATTTGTCGCTTGGCTGCATAGTCTATTATTTCTTTGATTTCTTCTTGTGTATAAAATCCCTCGTGTACTTTTCCATCGTAAATGTTACTGTTCCAGTTCCCTATTTGGGTAGAATCTCGTTTCCCTCCGATTTTGGTCAGTAACGGATATTTTTTTATCTCGATTCGCCACCCTTGATCGTCGGTCAAATGCCAATGAAACGTATTCATTTTGAGACGAGCCATTTCGTCCAATAGCTTTTTAACTTCTTCTTTTCCTTTGAAATAACGGCCTTCGTCCAGCATGAGAGCCCGCCAGAGAAATTTAGGGCTATCGGCTATTTCGACGAACGGAATAACAAGCGTATTGTTTTGAGATGTTATTAGTTGTCTGAATGTCTGTAATCCATAGAATAGACCTTTTGTATCGGAGGCCGTAATTTTTGTTCCATAGTCGTTGGATACGAGCCGATAGCCTTCTAGGCCGATTGTATCGGGTTCTATGTCGAACATTAAATCGGCTATCCATTTAAAATTAGTAAACTTACATTTGACACCGGTATCGGACAAGAGGTCTTCGATATAATCTTTGTCCATTCCACTTTCGGGAGATAGGTAAATCGATAAGTTTTTCCCTATTGGCCTATATTGAGTTCCGATGGCGATTTGGTTGGGGTAGGGGATTATGTGGACTGTTCCTGTAAAGGGCTGTTGTCGGCAAGACGAGAATAATAAAATGATAATCAGCAGATTGAAATTTGATAAATTTTTCATGGTACTATTGTTTTTTATTTATACGGATAATTTTTTGAACGTACGTAATCGGTTATTTTCTTTTTTGAATCGAGAACAAAAATATATTTATCTTTGTACTCTTAAAAAAGGATTGTTTATGTTGCGGTTGCATACACTTTTTGTCTTTCTCTTTTTTGTATTTATTTCGGCTTATGGAGCTCAAACGTATTCTGTAAAAGGAGTCGTGACGTCTCGTGCAACGGGTGAGGGATTGCCCTTTGTCAGTGTGGGTATTTGGAATACTCCGATGGGGACGATGACCGATTCTTTGGGTAATTATTTCATTGGAAATTTATCTCCGGGAATGTACCGCATACAGGTTTCTTCTGTCGGATATAAAACTTATGTCTCTCCTGAGTTTCGTATATCGTCTTATGATTATACGCTCGATATAGCGTTGGAAGAATCGCAGGTGGCTTTAAGCGAGGTAAGCGTTGTGGCTGCTCCGTTTCGAAGTTCGATAGAGAGCCCTATCGCTATGAGGGTTATCGGTGTGCAGGAGATAGAAAAAAGTCCGGGCGCAAACCGGGATATTTCGAAGGTCGTAAATTCTTTTCCCGGTGTGGCTTCGGCTGTGGGAAACGGGTACAGGAATGATTTGATGATAAGGGGTGGAGGTCCTTCGGAAAATAAGTTTTTCTTAGACGGGGTAGAGATACCTAATATCAACCATTTCAGCACACAAGGGGCATCGGGGGGACCGGTTGGGATTATCGATGCCGATCTTATCCGTGAGGTCAATTTCTATACGGGGGCTTTTCCTGTGAGTCGAGGAAATGCTTTAAGTTCTGTATTCGATTTTAAACTTCTCGACGGTACTCCCGATAAATATACTTTTAAAGGAACCGTCGGAGCTTCGGAGTTGGCTTTGACCTCGAAAGGACATATTGGGAATAAAACGACTTATATCGTTTCAGTAAGGCAGTCTTATTTGCAGTTACTGTTTTCCTTGCTCGATATGCCGTTTTTGCCCCGTTATACCGACGCTCAGTTCAAGGTAAAGACCCGTTTTTCACAGGAACATGAGCTTTCGGTCTTGGGATTGGGCGCGATAGACGATATGAAGTTGAACACGGAAACGGATCCCGAAGATGAATCGAAACAATATCTGTTGAATTATTTACCTACCATTAAACAGAATACCTATACTCTGGGTGTAGTCTATAAGCATTATTCGGGCAATCATACACAGACGGTCGTGTTGAGCCGTAGTTTTATGAATAACAGTAATATTAAGTATAGGGATAATGATGAATCTTCTACCGATAATCTGACTTTGAGGCTTAAATCGGACGAGATTGAAAATCATTTGAGGTTCGAGAACAGGTCATTGGTGGGGCTGTTTGATTTGACCGCTGGATTTAATGTCGATTATGCCGTTTATAGGAATAATACGTTTCAACGTGCATTTACCGATATCTCTAAGGAAATAAGATATAAAACGGATTTGGGTCTGTTCAAATGGGGTATCTTTGCAACTTCTGGATATAAGTCGGCCGACGATCGTTTTTCGGCTTCATTTGGATTTCGTCTCGATGCTTGTAATTATTCTTCTTTGACGGATAATCCTTTCAAGCAATTTTCTCCCCGATTGTCGCTTTCGTATAATTTGATAGGGAATTTCTTTTTGAATGGTAGTATAGGTCGGTTTTATCAGCTACCGGCATATACGACAATGGGGTATCAAGAGGATAATGTTTTGATAAATAAATCGAGATTGAAATATGTTTGTTCCGACCAAGCTGTCGTTGGAGTGGAGTATTATATCAACAAGTGGGCACGTTTGACGGTTGAAGGGTTTTATAAAAAATATACTCATTCACCGTTGTCTCTAAGGGATAGTATTCCATTGGCTTGTAAGGGGACGGACTATGGTGTGTCGGGTAATGAGGCGGCAAGTTCAACTGCACGAGGCAGAGCCTATGGTTTGGAAGTGATGCTCCGTTGGTTTGGTATGGGGCGGTTTACGGCATTGGCTTCTTATACATGGTATCGTAGTCAGTTCGAGGATCCGGCAACCGGGATTTATATACCGTCGGCATGGGATTATCGTCATCTTTTTACTTTGTCCGGGACGTATAAGTTACCTAAAAATTGGGATATAGGATTGAAATTCAGGTTGATGGGAGGGGCTCCATATACTCCTTATGATGAGTATACTTCGTCTCTTGTTCCGGCGTGGGATGCCACGGCTAGACCTTATTATGATTATGACCGGTATAATACGGGACGTTTGAAGACTTTCTATGAGGCTGATATCAGAGTAGATAAGTCGTTTTATTTCAAAGGTGTGATGTTGGGATTTTATGTAGATTTACAGAATGTGCTGAATTTTAAATACGATAATCCTCCGGTATTGATAAGCACGGGAGAAAAATATGTGGATAATGACGGGACAGAACGGTATCGCATGAAATACATCGCCCAACAAAGCGGAGTGATTTTGCCGACATTGGGAATTACCGTGGAGTTTTAAGAAGCTGTTTTAATTTTTGTAGATAGATATTTTGTGCGATGATCTTAATCTGACATAAAAAACTCGATACAGCTTCGAAGTTATTTTTTTACTTGTTTCGATCTGCGGTTTTTATAGATTATGTCTGAAATTTTTTCATCGAATGATGTTCCGGTGTGTTGCATGAAACGAACATGTATCGGAAGAAAATAGAGCGCTTTTTTTATTGCGTCATCGAATGGGATCGATCGTAGTCTCGCTGCATCTTTTTCTGTGGTGATGATGTATTTTTTCTCTCCTTTCAAGGCCGAGAATCGTGTCGTTATATCGTTCAGATCGTTCGAAGTAAAGTTATGATGATCGGGATAAAGTAACTTTTCTCGCAGGTCGTGAAAATGAGAGATGTATTGCAGCATGGGAGCCGGGTTGGCGATTCCGGTTACTACCATCAATCCGTCTTTTCTCGATATATCTTTTAGCGATATTTCTCCTATGGCAGTATCGGGGAATACTGCTTGCAGATGACCGTAAGAAAGAGTGGAGAAATATAGATTTTGGTAGGGAAACAGGTGTAACCAACGAGATATAATATTATATTCAATAGGTTTCATATCTATTGGACACTTGGTTACGATGACCATATTGGCTCTCGACAATTCGTGTCGAGATTCACGTAAC
>OGOJ01000659.1_pt1 | contig 30512 bp, 27 predicted proteins | sample 1552601 | NCBI WGS metagenome assembly OGOJ01 (sample SAMEA2580184, study PRJEB22360) | human gut metagenome | biome: human gut; feature: human-associated habitat; material: faeces | place: Denmark | collected 2008/2010
TCGATGAAATCAGAATCGATGATAGATCCGCCGATACCCATTGTTACAGAACCGATCTGCAGGTAGGATTTACCTCTCATGGATGCAGCTGCAACTGCTGCACGGCCGAATCTTAACAGTTTCTCTTTAACGTCTTCCGGAATGGATGTGTCGTCAGCTTCCTGAACGTCATGTCCGTAGATACCGAATGCCGGAAGGCCCTTCTGTGCATGTGTAGCAAGAACGGATGCCAGATATACAGCACCAGGTCTCTCTGTTCCGTTGAATCCCCATACAGCCTTGATGGTCTGTGGATCCATATCCATGGTCTCAGCTCCGTAGCACCAGCATGGTGTAACTGTAAGAGTGATATCTACACCCTCTTTACGGAATTTATCCGCACATGCAGCGCTCTCACCAACACGTCCGATGGTGGTATCAGCAATAACAACTTTTACAGGCTCACCATTTGAATATTTCAGGTTCTCCTCGAAAAGCTTTGCTGCGGATTTGGCCATGTTCATAGTCTGATCTTCCAGAGATCCTCTTACATCGAGGGCTCCTCTACGTCCGTCGATGGTTGGTCTGATACCGATAACCGGATAGCTGCCTACTAATCTGCTCTTTGCCATAGTAACAATTACCTCCTAAATTTATATTCACTATTATAACTTACTGTTTTTTTACGTTCCAACAACTCCTGTCCGAACTATGCTTTTATTATACGATTGCATCTTTTAAATTACTTGTGTTATAATAGCAAAAAACAGTACAATATTCACTTTTTCATATGAGTTCCTAAAAAAACTATAAAATTTAAGAAAGAAGGGTTGTATTTTGCACGATCTTGGAAGAAATGAGGACAGACTTCGAGGTACCTATGAATTTCCTTTTGAATTCCACCACATTGACAGCAGCCATCCACGCTATGTCATGTCCTACCACTGGCATGTAGAATGTGAAATCATGCGTGTATTACAGGGCACTCTCACCGTCACTTTAGACGAAAAAAGTTTTACAGCAAAAGCCGGAGATGTGATTTTTGTCAATAGTGGAGTTCTGCATTCCGGAATTCCTCAGGATTGTATCTATCAGTGCATTGTTTTTGATATGAACATGTTTCTGAAATTTAATTCCGTCTGCACAGAATATATGCAGAAGATCAGCCACCAGGAGCTGCTGATCTATCACCATTTCACCGAAAAGCAGCCTGATATCCAGAGAGCGGTGAACTCTCTTTTTGATTCTTTCTGGCAGAAGAAGCCAGGATATGAGCTGGTTGTGTTTGGACAATTTTACCACTTTTTCGGATTGGTTTTTGGTAATCATTACTACCTGGAAAGCCTGCGGAAAACCAGACGAGATTACAAGCGCATTGTCCAGCTGAAACAGGTCGTGGAATTTATTGAAAAGAACTATGCCAGCCCCATTACCCTGCAGGAGCTTTCCGCTTCGGTTTCCATGTCTCCCAAATATTTCTGCCGGTTCTTTTCCGAGATGACGCATCAGACACCAATGGATTACCTCAACCGCCAGCGGATCGAGCAGGCCTGCTGCCAGCTGGCTACCACCGATGATTCCATCACGGAGATTGCCTATCGGAATGGCTTTAATGATCTGAGCTACTTTATCCGTACCTTCAAAAAGTACAAGGGGATCACCCCCGGCAAATATAAAAGACGCTGAAATATTTTCCACGTCTTAATGGCACATACCAGAGTATTACATGACAAAAAGCAGGATTTCGCACATATTGCGGATATCCTGCTTTTTGAGGAATTGGGCTGTTTTATGTAAATACAGCTTTTTCGGCCTGGTGGAGAACAGTCATGCCGGAACGGATTCCCGTTTTGCAGACGGGCTATGTTCATGTCTTTATGAATACATGCTACTCTTCTGTATGAGAAAAAAAGCCGGCAGGGCAGATTTTCTGCATGAAAAAGCCGACGCAGATCGTGAAGGAGCCTGATCTCTGTTCACGCAGTGACCAGCACCAGATTATGTCTTAATTGAAAGCGGATACGATCATCCACCTCACTGCTTGCTTCTGACCAACGGATATCTCACACAGTCGGTCCATCTACTCGAAGGGATTCCACTGCTGCATAGAACTCTGCTTGCGAAATGCCTGTACGCTGCACCGGAACGTGCAGCAGAATATGATACAGTTAAAAACGATCCGGCCGCACTATAGCCGCCGGATGTTTCCTGCTTGTCTTATTCTAACAAATGCCTCTTTAAAATGCAAGAAATTTCAGAACATTTCGCTCTTCATTTTCCGACGGCAAAAGTCTATTTCCTACAGATTTTTCACCGCGTCTATAAACCTTTTTCCATATTTTTCGTACTTGTGCCTGCCGACTCCTGTCACATTCAGCATTTCCTCCTCGTTTCCGGGCTTCAGAATGCACATATGGATAAGGGTTTTGTCGGAAAAGACCATATAAGGGGGGATTTTTTCCTCTCTGGCGATCTCCAGGCGAAGAGCACGGAGCTTCTGAAAAAGGGGCTCATCCTGTTCTCCCAGCTCCCCGACTGCAGATTTCGGAAGTCTGCTCCGTTTCTCTTTTTTCTTCGTCTCCAGCTCTTTTGACATTTTCATTGTGAGGATATGCTCCTCCTCCAGAAATGACCTGGAAGCGGCAGTCAGCTTCACAATCGTATATCCGTCATCCGTCAGATGAAGATATTCCTTCAGTACCAGATAATTAAAGATCTGCCGCAGCCGGTGTGCCGGAATCTTTGCACAGACTCCATATTCCGGATTTCCATCCATCTCATACTGCCGGATTTTCGCCGTAGATGCGCCGCGCAGAGTATCCAGGATCACGTTCACTCCGTATCTCTGACCACTGCTTTCCACGCACCGGATCATTGCCCTGGCCTCCTGGCTCACATCCTGCTCTTCAAACTCGGTCTGGCAGTTCAGGCAGTTTCCGCAGTAGCTTTTTCCGTATTCCCCAAAATATTTCAGGATGTACTCACGCAGACAATCATGGGTAAAGCAGTAAAAGGTCATCTGCTTCAGCCTCTCCTGATCACGCTCCCGGACAAGGCGCCAGGCTGCCGCTTCCATTTCCTGGTTATCCTGTCCTCTCTCGATAAGATACTGATTGGTAACCACATCCTTCCCGCTGTAAAGCAGGATACATTCCGCAGGATCGCCGTCGCGGCCCGCACGGCCTGCTTCCTGATAATAGCCTTCCATGTTCTTCGGCATATTATAATGAATGACATAACGCACATCAGACTTGTCGATTCCCATTCCAAATGCATTGGTGGCTACCATCACACGACAGCGGTCATAAATAAAATCATCTTGATTGTTCCGGCGTTCCTCATCAGAAAGTCCTGCATGATATCTGGTGGCCGTGATGCCGTCACGGATCAGCTTTCCGCAGACCTCCTCCACCAGCTTTCTGGTGAGACAGTAGATGATTCCACTGTCGTCCGGATGCTCCAGTATGTAATCGTGTACTTCCTTATATTTATCTTTCGGTGTTTTCACTGCAAAATAAAGGTTTTCCCGGTCAAATCCTGTGGTTGTGCAGAAGGGATCCTGAAGCCCCAGAAGTCTTGCAATATCCTCCCTGACCTCCTTCGTGGCTGTAGCTGTAAATGCACCGATCACCGGTCTTTTTGGAAGCTGTGCCACAAACTCTGCGATCTTCAGATAGCTTGGCCGAAAATCCTGTCCCCACTGTGATACACAGTGTGACTCATCCACTGCGATCATGGAAATATCCGCGCTCAGCGCAAAATCCAGAAACGCCTCTGTGGTAAGCCTCTCCGGTGCTACATAGATGATCGGATATCGTCCTGCCTTTGCATAGCGCAAGGCTGTGAAATACTGCCCCTGCGTCAGAGAGCTGTTGAGGTATGCTGCTGAGATACCGACCTGGTTCAGGCTTCTCACCTGATCCTTCATAAGGGAGATCAACGGTGATATTACCAGTGTGATCCCCTTCATCATCAGTGCCGGTACCTGATAGCAGATGGATTTTCCTGCGCCGGTTGGCATCACTGCCAGAACATCTTTTCCTGCAAGAAGCGCATCGATCACCGCTTCCTGCCCTTCTCTGAATGTATCATACCCGAAGTGGGTCTTTAAAAGTTCCTGTTTCGTCATAAATCGACATGATCCTTTCTGTTACGTTCCCACCGGAACTGTAACGCTTCTCTTTTTCATTGTCGAATCGCTGCTGTTTTCCGAATATTTTATTTTAACATATTTACAGATAAATTGCCAATTGATACAAAAAAATCACAAAGCACTTCCTCCCTGGTTTCCTGTTATAATGATATAAGAGAAAGAGTCTGTTTATACTGTTACGCAGCAGAGGACCATGAATTCCTGGAGTACCCGGGCCTCTGTTCAGTAACAGCCGGTATGCTCATAAAAAAAGGAGGTTTGTTATGTGTAAAAGAAAAATAAAAAACATCGAAGCAATTTTTTTCCTGTTTCTTTTTTCGTTATTGTGCTCCTGCTTCCCCAGGATGCCCACGCCAGAGTCCGGGTCGTGACCAAAGGAACCACTTCCACTATCCGTGATACCGACGGTGTGATCGAAGATGAGTCTTCAGACATTAATTTCCCGATCAACATCAAAAATGCAAACTGCCAAAAACGGATCTATGCCGTGACAGTCCGTGTAAGCTTTTATTCACCCAAGGGAGTCATCCCAAAAAGCACCACATTTTCTATCGATGGGATCAATGTGGTTAAGCTGAGCACTTCAAATTATACACCGCTGGCATACAAGGAAACCTTTTTCACCTACGATAACAACATAGAGGATGGCTACTTGGAGTTCGATTTCGGCAATAAAAAATGTCCGGTACCGGTAGACTGTGACTATGAGGTTACCATCAAACAGGCAGTGCCTGAAATTTTTATCAACAATAATTATCTGAACCAGAGCATCCGGACCGGAAAAACCACTTCCATCGGTATCGAGATTTCTGATCCCTACGTAAAAACCATCAGCAAATCAAAATTCAAGGTTACTTCTTCCAACAGCTCTGTTCTCAAGGTACAAAGCATCACTCAGGATTCCAAAAAACGCAGCCGTTTCACAGTTACCCTGAAGGGCATGAAAGCCGGATCCGCAAAGATCACTTTATCCTATCCAAAGGCCGCAGCCTGTAAGCTGACCGGAAAAGTAACCTCGTCTTCAAAAACCGTAGCAACCTTCCGCGCTTCCAAAACTACACTCAAGGTTGGTTCCAAGGTCAGCATGCGTTCCCTTATCAATCTGAAGGGTGGTACCAGTCTGACCATCAAAAATGCAAACTCCAGCAAGCCTTCCGTACTTGCCATTTCCGGAAACTATCTCGTCCCAAAGAAAAAAGGGTCAGCCACGGTTACCGCAAATTTAAACGGTGTCAATCGTAAGATCACTATTACCGTATCCGCACCGGCCGCCAAACCTACCGTCAAAAATCTGAAGATCAGTGTTGCCGGTATCAAGTATGGTCCCAATGACATGAAGACCTATTATACCTTAAAATTCACCAATACTTCTGCGAAAACCGTCACCACCGCAAAAGTAAAGATCACCACCGGTTCCGGTATCTATGACCAGATGTACTGGACCAAGAACCTGACACTGAACCTGAAACCCGGAAAAACCATGACAAAAACCTATTTCATCCAGAACATGGTCCAGGCACCGGAAAAAAGTGATATTTCCGTTAAATGTCTGAAGATTAGCTGGAAGTAAATAATTCAAAAGGGACGTGCCGCAGTATTGATTTAAAAATCATCACTGCAACACGTCCCTTTTATTTATTCTCTCTGAGCTGTCTATACGTTTTGTTTTTATCCTACAGTACCTCATTCAGTACCTGCAGTCCATACTCTGCGAGGCTGTTATCCTCTTCGCCGGTACCGCCGCTGATACCAAGACCGCCGATGATGGTGTCTCCAACCTTCAGGGGTACACCACCTCCGAATATCACAATATTGTCACTCATTTTTCCAAGACCATAAAAGGTCTGACCCGGCTGTGTCAGTCTGGAAAGCTCCATGGTGGACATCTTCACTGCAACCGATGTATAAGCCTTCTTCAAAGCCACCTCAAAGCTTACAAGAAAAGATCCATCCATCACATGAACCGCAACTGGATTTCCATCCGGGCTGCATATCGCAATTACAGAAGGCTTGTTTCTTCTCAAAGCTTCCTGCTCGATCTTCTCAATAAGCCTCTTGGCAGAATCCAATGTGATACGCCCCTGGATACCCATACGCTTCAGCACTTCCTGGATCATCGCCGTATTTGCTGCCATACTGTCATTCTGTGCCATTGCTGTATTTCCTCCCACTGCAGTCGTCACAGTCCCATTCTGCACATCAAAAGCCTGTACATCCCTTTTCTGCACCATCTGCGGATCCTGTGCTCTTACATCCACCGCCAATGTACCCGCTGCAACATCCGCACTACTTCCAACAGTTCCTGCAGCCTCTACCCCAACATTAGCTACAATCCCAGCAGTTTCTGCTTTCACAGCTCCCTGAACACCTTCAGAAGATTCATTCTTCTCTTCGATCTTCGCAACATCCACATACCTTGCCAGCACATAAAAATAATCTGACAGACGGTTCATATATTTCTTGGCTCCGGTATCCGATCCAAACTTCACACTGACCAGCGCAAGCTCTCTCTCAGCCCTCCGAGCCACAGCTCTTGTCACATCAATCTCAGCCGCAACTCGGGAATCCCACGGAAGAATCGGAAGCCTCTCTCCGGAAAAAATCTCTTTCATCCGGCCAATCTCCTCCTCCAGAAGCTCCGTCCGGTCTTCACTGACCTTAAACTCCCGATTATAAGGATCAGAAACCCCATCTATGATCTTCTTCAAAGTCTCCGAGATCTTCTCCAGCATCCGGACAACATCCACATCATCAATCAGAACCCGCACAAGCCCAATATGACTCATCAGCTCCTCAACTGACCCCATCAGACAAATCCGATCATCCGACTTTGAAACATTCTTCGTATGGGAAAGATCCGTCATCCCCTTATCACCATACCCGGTATAAACCTCCATCCCAGCTCAACCTCCCAGCAACTCCTGATAAATAATCCCACCCATATCAGACCAATTTTACAATCCTCGAAATGCTACGCATACGTAAACACACACCACAACCATCCCAGCAAACCAAGCGCGGCGTTCACAAACGCGCCAGCCCCTGCCAACAACGTCACACATCCAAAGCGCCCACGGCGCCCCATCGGCACAACGTTCAACCCGGAACAACCGCAGCATACAGGCACAAGTCAATACCCTTCCGCCCGCCACAGTCAAGCACTCTAAAAAAAGCCCGAGGGGTGTGCAGAGGGGCCGCGGCTTTGCGGCCCCTTTGCGGTTTTACTGTCTTTTTAAAAAGACCAAAGTTTAGTATAAATCTTAATAATATCCTCTTTCTTCGGTACACGCGGATTTGCCGCTGTGCAGGCATCCGCAAGTGCCATATCCGCCATCTTATCAACCGCCGCAAAATAAGCATCCGGTGTGATCGTCTTCATCTCTTCGATGGTAAGCGGGATATTCATCTCTTTCTGCATAAACTGGATCCAGTTTACAAGAGATCTTACGCTCATAACTTCGTTATAATTGCTCAGTCCAAGAAGATGTGCAATATTGGAATATCTCTTTACTGCCGGAAGATATTCTTTCTGGCTTCTGCTGCGTTTGTTGATATTTGCATTATATTCAACAATATGCGGCAACAGCATCGCATTAGCTCTTCCGTGAGGAATATGGAAAATAGCACCCAGCTGATGAGCCATACTGTGAGTAATTCCAAGACCTGCTGCATTGAAGGAAAGTCCTGCCAGACAGGACGCTACATGCATCTTCTGTCTTGCATGCATATCATTACCGTCAACATATGCACGATAAAGATATACGCCACAGATCTCGATTGCTTTCTCTGCAAGTGCAGATGTAAACTCATTATGGTTGATGCTGACATAAGACTCAATTGCATGAGTCAGAACATCCATACCTGTATCTGCTGTAATCGCAGGCGGAACACTGCGTACAAGCTCCGCATCCAGAATTGCCTCATCAGCGGTCAGGCTGTCTGAGATCAGCGGATACTTCACATGTGCTTCTGTATCATTTACAACTGCAAAAGAAGTAACCTCGGAACCGGTACCACTTGTTGTAGGAATGGCAACCAGTCCGACTTTTCCGTAATTATTGATCTTCAGGGCAAACTCACGGATTGCCTTGGAAGAGTCGATGGCAGAACCACCACCTACTGCAACAATAGCTTCCGGCTGATACTGAAGGAATTTCTTAACTCCTTCGGCAATTTTTCCAACCGGTGCATCCGGAACAACATCACAGAAAATATCAAATTCTTTTCCACCTGCCTGAAGCGGTTTTGTGATCATATCGATCATTCCGCTTTTTACAACAAACGGGTCTGTGATAACAAGGACTCTTTTGTATGGAATATCTCTCAGTCTTCCCAGGGCATCAGCTCCAAAATGGATGGCTGTTTTCATTTCAAATGTATTCATAGAAACTGCTCCCTCTCGTCAAACCGAAACACAGTTCTCTTTTGTCTGTCTGTGTTCGGATAAAGTAAAGCGGATCTCCGCATTCCGCATACACTGCATGCTCATGAACATAATCGTTTCACAATATATGTTCCGTCTATTTCGGGTAGATGCATTCGATCTTATGCCTGTTGAAATGATCCAACCACTTTTCAGACGGTTTTTTGTCTGTGATGATCGTCTCGATATCCCGCAGCTGTCCTGCCACGGAAAAAGCAGTCTGATCAAATTTCGTGCTGTCTACCACCAGAATACGCATCTTTCCGGAATTGATCATGGCCTTTTTTGTTGTTCCAAAGGCTTCTTTGGATTCCATGATCCCCATATCCTCGTTTAATGCCTTACAGGAAAAAATAACCTTGTCCACATAGTAAGAACGGATCACTTCTTCGGTTCTGGCACCAAGAAAGGCAAGATACCCCTCCTTCATCACTCCGCCGGTGGAAATAATATTCCATCCGGATACATCAGAGAGCTCCAGAAGGATCTCCATGGAATTGGTGACAACGGTGAGACGTTCTTTTTCTTTCAGCGCCTTGGCCACAAAAACTGCCGTTGTGCTGGCATCCAGAAAAATGTGATCTCCGTCATTCACCATGGAAGCAGCAATCTCCGCCATTTTCTGCTTTCCCTGTACATTCTGGTTTTTACGAATATTAAATGGTAAATCAATACCGACATCTTCGTTGATCACCGCACCGCCATAACTCTTTGTGGCAAGTCCCTCTTTTTCCAGCTTGTCCAGATCACGGCGGATGGTTTCTTCTGAGACACTGTAAAGCTGGCTTAGTTCACTTACAACAACCCTTTTCTCTTCCTGTAATTTCTCGAGAATCAGATTTCTTCTCTCTAATGCTAGCATAAGATGCCTCCTTTTCAGATGTCATTGCAGGGATACCCTTCAAAAGGATATCCCTCAGATATAAAGACAATATTAAAGGATCGTATCGATCATTCTCTTGTCCGGATGAGCGATCACTGAGGAATCCATGTACATTCCTTTTTCAGCTACCAGCTCTTTTGCTCTTTCGATAGAAGCCTCTACTGCAGAAACCTCGCCGGTAAGGAGCATGTAAGATTTACCGCACATACCCTTGGCGATACGAAGCTCGATCAGATCAACGATAGCTGTCTTAGCTGCCTGATCTGCTGCCTCGATGATAGATGCTGCATCATAGGTCTCAAGAATTCCCAGGGCACTGATCTCCTCGACCTGTGTGGTTCCGTAGATTGCCGGGAAAATGGACTCATGTGGATTGCCCAGTACAAAACTGTCAATACATTTGTCCTCGTATGTTGTTACAGCTGTGTCTACAGCAGCTTTTACTGCGCTTAAATCTCCGGTGATAATTGCAATATATTTTCCCGGACATACTGTCTGCGCCTCCACGATCTCTACTTCAGATGTCTTAACCATGGCATCTGCTGCAGTGATACCAGCTGGTGTGGTTTTAAACTCAATCATTCCGATTGCTCTACTCATTTTGTGCACGTCCTTTCTAATTTCTTGCAATTACAACATGGCGGTCTGTCACTTCTGTAACCTTACCGCTGATGGTTGCATGGATTCCGACACTTAATCCCTGTGCAGGCTGTGCGATCATCTGGCCTTCTGTTACCATATCGCCTACATTTACGATTGCCTGTGCCGGTGCACCGATATGCTGGCTTAAGAGAACCTTTACCTTCGATACGTTTACAAGTTCTTCCTGAAGCGGTGCATCCTTGTCATATCTGGTAAGTCCCAGACGTGCCATCAGACGCTCCTCAGGAACCTTGCGGTATTCTCTGGACTCCTGAACCGGCTTCGGCTGAACACCCTGAGGTGGTCTGATTCCGGCCTTACGAAGTCCGCCCTTCATATCTGCAAGCAGTGTTCTCGGAGCCAGGCTCTGCGGACACGCATACATCTCGCAGACGCCACAGGAGCTGCAGAATGCAGAATTGATATAAGGATTCACATTTCTGAAATCCTGATTGGATGCTGCCATCATGAACATTGCCGGATCGATCGGGTGTCCCAGATTGTGTCTCGGGCAAAGATCTGTACATGTATGGCAGTGGCAGCAGATGGATGCTGCTCTCTTCAGATCTATAGAAGAAGTCCGCTGCTTCTTCATGACAATAACATGGTCCTTTGGAAGAACCAGGATTGCGTTCGTTGTTTTTGTAACCGGATCAGAACCGTTTCCGATACGTCCCATCATCGGGCCGCCTACGAAATATACAGGATCTTTCACAGTTGTTCCGCCTGCCTGGGCAACAACCTCTTCCAGTGTGCATCCCAGTGGAACTTTCACTGTAACAGGATTCTCAACTTCTGCAACAACGGAAACATATTTGCTTGTAACCGGTTTGTGTTCTTCTACCGCGCGGTATACATTGTAGAGTGTCTCTACATTGAATACGGCTACTCCCTGCTCGATTGGCAGTCCTCCTGGCCGTACCACACGTCCGGTTGCCTCATAAATAAGAACAACCTCATCACCCATCGGATAAACCTCATCCAGAAGATGGATCTTAACCCTCGGGAATTCTTCAATATGCTGATTTAAAGCATTGATCGTCTGTACATAAGACTTTTTGATTCCGATAATGGCCTGTGAAGCTCCTACCGTCTCCGCAACCATATCGAATGTTTTCATGATCTCGTATGCGTGCTTCTCCAACAACTGTCTGTGAAGTTTCAGTAATGGTTCGCACTCTGCACAGTTCATAAGAATGGTATCCGCTTTGTCTGTCAGTTTCATGTATGTAGGGAAACCTGCTCCACCTGCTCCGACAACACCATTCTCCTGCATAATTTTCTGTAATTCTTTGATATCCATGGCGTTACTCCAATCCTGCACCGTCATCAATAATACCGACAATTGCGGCATCTACCGGTGCTGTTTCTACGCCGCAGCCTATTCTTGCTGCGCTTCCCTGTGCCACCAATACATATTCACCAACTCCGGCTCCGATCATATCGATCGCAACCAGCTGGCTCAGGTCGCCTTTCATATGATGCACAGGCTCGATAATCATAAATTTACTTCCAATCAGCTTCTCACTCTTTCGTGTGGATACCACACTTCCTACAACTTTGCCTACGATCATATGAGCCTCCAAATTGTTTCTGATAATAATATTGGGGGCAAATACTTCTGCCCCCAATTAACGCTTAAGGGTTTCTGTTCAAAAACCTTATCGTGCAGGCACGAACGGCTTTTTGACCTTTGGCCCCCGATATTATTTAATTATTGTTACGGTAGTGCCTGTAGCAATCTTTGCTGCATTTGCTTCATCTGTATCAATATGCATTTCCAGTGTAAAGCTGTCGTCTACACGAATCTTGACCTGATTGAAGATGGTTCCTCTCTCATTATCTGCCTTTACTGATACGATATCGCCGTCCTTCACACCTGCAGCCTGTGCATCTTTCGGAGACATATGTATATGGCGCATTGCCACGATACATCCCTCTTTCAGATAAACGGCTCCTTTTGGACCTACGATTGCAATTGGTGCACTTCCTGCAACGTCTCCGGATTCGCGAACCGGAACATTCATTCCAAGCTTAATGGCATCTGTCGCAGATACCTCAACCTGTGAAGCTTTACGCACCGGTCCAAGGATTCTTACATTCTCAATGGCACGAAGTTTCAGTCCCACAATGGTAACTGTCTCATTAGAAGCAAACTGACCTCCCATCAGCTCTTTCTTCTTCGTAAGCTGATATCCGGGTCCGAACAATGCTTCTACATGTTCCTGTGTCAGGTGAATGTGTCTTGCGGAAACCCCGATGGGAACCATGAATCCATCGCCTTTTTTTTCATTCTGATTGATTGCCTGAATGACCATTCTGGTAATCAGTTCAATATTATTAGATTCCAAGAATACACCTGCTTTCTGTCAAATATGACGGATTATAACCATCCGGCAGTCTGCTGTGCAGATACCGGACAGTTACGATGGATTACTATTTTAATACAGGCAGGATTTTCTCTACATCTGTATGTGGTCTTGGGATTACGTGTGTAGCAACTAATTCACCAAGTCTGGATGCTGCTGCGCTTCCGCTTTCTACTGCTGATTTAACAGCTCCTACATCTCCACGTACCATAACTGTTACAAGTCCGGATCCGATCTTCTCTGTTCCTACTAATGCTACGTTAGCAGCCTTGCACATCTGGTCTGCTGCTTCGATTGCTGCTGTAAGTCCTCTGGTTTCTACCATTCCTAATGCTTCCTGTGTCATAACTTTTTCCTCCTTATGAGATACTGTTTCCTTTATCTGTTCTTTCTGGGATTCTGTTTTATTTGCTGTTTCTGCCGCCGTATCTGCCGTCTGAGCTTTTACTTCCGGTTTTGAAGAAGTTTTTGCTTTCGTTCTTCTTGGAGCGGCTGCCTTTTTAGGGGCATTTTTATCTGCTTCCGGTTTCTTCTCTTCAGCCATTATTCATCCCCCTGATTGTTCTTCCAGCGACTTGCACTTAATTCCACCATTCTGACGATTTCTTCGTGGGGACGTGCAATTACTGCATAACTTACCGGTTTCTTGATCGCACCTGTCGCTGCTGCATTTACTGCTTCTGTAACGGCAGATACATCGCCTTCAACTATAATAGTAACCAGTCGTCCGCCCAGCTTACGTTCCCATGACGCCAGCTCAACGTCTGCAGTTTTGCACATGATGTCCAGTGCATCGATTGCTGCAACGACACCAGTGATTTCTATAAATCCATATGATTTACTCATGAGCGAACTCCTTTTTTATACTTCTCAATCTGCTGGTCAGATGCTTGGAAGGATTTTCTCTACGTCTGTATGAGGTCTCGGAATTACATGAGTAGCAACTAATTCGCCAAGTCTGGATGCTGCCGCGCTTCCGCTTTCTACTGCTGCCTTAACAGCTCCTACGTCTCCGCGTACCATAACTGTTACAAGTCCGGATCCAATCTTTTCTGTTCCTACTAATGCTACTTCAGCTGCTTTTGTCATTGCATCAGCTGCTTCAATTGCTGCTGTAAGTCCTCTGGTTTCTACCATTCCTAATGCTTCCTGTGCCATTTCTGCTTCCTCCTGAATCTACAAATAAATATCTGATTATATTTTAACTGATGCCCAATGGATATGCAACTGCTAATCCTTATCCAGGGCGCTGATCTTCAGCATTTTTTCCGTTCCCTCTTCCGGGTTCGGGATCACATAATGCTGTACCACACCAGTCATTCTGTTTGCAACTTCCATGCCTGCTTCCACAGCCGCTGTAACATCAGTTACACTTCCTCTGAATTTAATGCAGACAAGGAGCGGTACCGGCAGGCTGTCAGCATTGGCTGGTTTGTTTTTATCAAAAACCTCCAGGCGGACATTTGCTGCCTTACATCCGGCATCGCCTGCTACAAAGGCTGTCGCCAGCCCGAATACCTCTAAAATTCCTACAGCTTCTGCCATTTCTTTTCTCCTCTATTGCCAGGCTTATTATTTGTTGCTACTGTTCACTCCGTTCACAGCAATACTCTTTGCGGGATATTACCTGTGAACAGTAACTATTTGTTTACAACTGCGATCTTAAGTCCTGTCATTGCCAGGTTTGTCTGAAGAGCTTCATTGATCTGCTCTAACGGGAACTTATCTGTGATCAGTTCAGACATCGGAAGACCAATTGCTTTTGCTCTCTTAAGGAAATCAAAGGTTGTTACATAATCTCTCAGAGTATATACCCAGGAACCAACCAGGTTGATCTCTTTAGAGCAGAGGTCAAAGTGCGGATTAATTGTAGCATCTCCACCATTGATGAAGAAGCCAAGTTCACAAAGACCACCACCATTGCGGATAAATTTATAAATGTTTGCATGAGCTTTCGGGTTTCCTGTGCACTGGAATGCGAAATCTGCAAGATGTCCGCCCTGAGCTTCTTTTACAGCTTCTGTCAGTGCTTCGATTCCCTTAAAGTTCATGAAGTTAACGCTTGTGTCTGCACCCATTCTCTTGGCAAATTCAAGACGTTTCTCATTTCCGTCTACTGCGCAGATATGTTCAACCCCCATAGTACGGAGTACTGCAATGCAGATCAGTCCGATCGGTCCGCAGCCCTGAACAACTACTCTGCTGTTGAAACGAAGAATTCCTGTTGTTTTTGCTCTCTCTACTGCATGTACAAGCACTGCACATGGCTCAATGAGAATTCGGGAATCCAGATCCAGATCACTTACATTAAAGAATGTAGTTCCGAAGTTTCCGCCTCTTAAGAAGATGTAATCAGAGAACCATCCGTTGAGATGTACATCATCGTCAGGAAGAAGTCCGTATACATCAGCTCCGCCTACGTTCTTCTTGTTCAGGTCAAACATTGTAATATCAGGATCATCCTTGAAGATCATACAGGTAACAACTTTGTCTCCAACCTTTACAGGTTTTCCTGCTGTGTCAACTTTAACATTCTTACCCATTGCCACGATCTCACCTGTACCTTCATGTCCAAGTGCTACCGGGATCAGGTTAAACGGATCTCTCTTAAATTCGTGTGCATCTGTACCGCATACGCCGCATCCTTCAACTTTAACCAGGATATCATCATCTCCGATTGGCGGGATTGGATATTCTTTGATGTCAAAATGCTCTTTCTCAGTTAATACAGCTACTCTGGCTGTCTTCGGGATTCCAGTTGATGCTGCCGGTGCAGAAGCTGCTGCCGGTGCATTTCCTGTCATGCCGGAGAGAACCTGTTTCACGATTTCTTCTATATTTACATTATTCATGTCCATGTTCTTTCTCTCCTTAACTCATCATCTTTAACGAATGCAAAGGCTGTCTGCCATTACGCAGCGTCTTCTCTTGGTAAATGTACTTGCGCAGGTAAGACCTTCACCTGTACGGCTTGCGATTGTAAATGTACAATAGCCTTCACCGCCAAATCCTAATGCAGCATAGGATGGTGCATTCTTTACAAGGATTGCTGTATCAATTGCTTTCGCATATTTTGTAATATTATCAATATTCTTTGAATGAATATGTGCAGAATGGCGATTTCCGTGTTCTAACCATACTGCCTGTTCCACTGCATCATCAAAATCTCTTGCTCTTACTACACCAAGGATCGGCATCATAAGCTCTGTTGTGATCAGCGGATGTTCCTTCGGTCCTTCAAATACGATACAGCGGATATTTGCCGGTGCATTGACACCGATCATGGAAAGAAGTGTTCTTGCGTCACGTCCGACACATTTACGGTTCAGTTTTCCGCCTGCCAGAACTACTTCTGTAAGTTTATCCTGTTCTTCTTTAGATGCAAGATAACAATCATTCTCAGTTACAAGATAATGCATCAACTCATCTACGATAGAAGAAACTGCTACGATCTCTTTCTCTGCGATACATGGAAGATTGTTATCAAATGTACATCCGTTTACAATGTCTGTTGCCGCTTTACGGATGTCAGCTGTTTCATCAACAAGTGCCGGAGGGTTTCCTGCACCTGCACCAATGCCACGTTTGCCGGAAGAAAGAACTGCAGTTACAACTCCAGGTCCCCCGGTTGCTGCAATAAGCGGGATGTCTTTATGTTTCATCATTACATTGCTAGTTTCAAGAGTAGGTTTCTCTACAGTAACCGCAATATTATCCGGTCCGCCGGACTCTAATGATGCTTCATTCAGAAGATTGATCGCATAAATGGAAGTCTTGATTGCTGCCGGATGAGGATTAAATACAACTGTATTTCCTCCTGCAAGCATTCCCATTGTATTACATAAAATTGTTTCACTTGGATTGGTACATGGAGTAATAGCACCGATCACACCGAAAGGTCCCATTTCAATAAGAGTTAATCCTCTGTCTCCTGACCATGCAGTTGTTGTAATAACTTCTGTTCCCGGTGTCTTATCAGCTACGAGATGATGTTTGAGAATCTTATCTCCTACATTTCCCATACCGGTCTCTTCCACACCCATGCGTGCCATTACTTCTGCATTTTCTTTTATTTTCTTACGAATGCAGGTAATAATTTTTTCTCTCTGATCCATGGACATTTTCTTTACAATAAGCTGTGATTTCTTGGCAGCTTCAATTGCATCATTCATTTCTTTAAAAATGCCATGTTTGCCAGTCGGAGCGTCTGCTATCTGCATTTTTGCCATAACTTCCTGTACAATTTCCTGTACCATATTCTCATTAATTGGCATGAGACTGTCCTCCTTGATTATCTATGCTCTTATTTCATTCCTAACTGAGCCATTACTTGTTTTGTAATCTCAGCAACTAACTGTGCATCAGATGCAGCATTATTCTCTGCCGGTTTTGAATCTCCACCTACGAAATCATACTGATATCCAGGGAATTTCTTGAATTCTCCGTCTTGACATGCTCCACCGCAGTTATGACAGTTCTTGCCGTCTTTGTTCAGGCAGAGGTTTGCCGGATGTTTACCAGCCATACCGAATTTACGACGAATTTCATAAAGTTTCTCAATGTTCTTCTCATCAAATTCCTTAGGTCCGCCAAGAACTTTTGACTGATACAGAAGCTGTGCGTAGAACTCAACAGATTCCATCTTCATGTAAGCTGCGTTTAAGTCTGTGCTCCATGTCAATGCTCCATGGTTCTCAAGAAGAACTGCATCGAAATATGGAAGGTATTTCTCAAGATTATCCGGAATCTCCATTGTAGATGGTGTACCGTATTCAGCGATCGGAACGCATCCAAGTGAGATAACTGCTTCAGGCATGATCGGCTGTGTCAGCGGAATACCTGCAATTGCAAAAGATGTTGCATAAATCGGATGAGCATGCACAACAGAACCTACGTCCGGTCTCTTCTCATAAACTCTCATATGCATTTTGATTTCAGAGGATGGTTTGAATCCCGGGTTAGCCTGGATCACATTTCCTTCTCTGTCTACTTTACAGATATACTCCGGTGTCATAAAACCTTTGGATACACCTGTAGGTGTGCAAAGAAATTCGTTGTCGTTCAGTTTTACAGAGATGTTACCATCGTTTGCAGCTACCATGTTGCGGCTGTAGATTCTTCTTCCGATGTCGCAGATCTGTTTTTTGATTTCATATTCGTTTACCATGCTCATTTTCCTCCTTAAGGCATTGATATAGTTTTTGACGTTTCTACCTGTGATTTTACACTATCGGTCATAAAAAGTCAATACATTTCCGTTGTTTTATGTTGTTTTTACGGGTTTTATCGTGTTGTTTTTGTTTGTTTTTTTCTTTTTTTATTCCAATAATCGTATCAGATGCAAAAAATACCTCATCCACCGATCTGACAGTCCAGACCGCAGACCGCATGTACTGCCTTTTTTAATGTTTCCATATGTTCTTTGGACGGTGGTTCCACATTTCCCATCAGATATGGTCTGCCAAGTCCCTCATATTTATCCTGTCCAAGTCTGTGATACGGAAGAAGATGAATCTTGTCCACTCCGGGAAGTGTGTCTGCAAACCTTGCAATCCCCTGGATTTCCTCCACTGTATCATTAAATGTGGGTATCACCGGTACACGGATTACCAGCCTGGTTTTACCGGAAAGCGCCACTTTTCTGGCATTTTCCATCATCAGTTCATTGGAACGTCCTGTAAATTCTTTATGTTTCGCAGGATTTGTATGTTTAATATCCATTAAATAAGTATCCAGATACGGTAAGATTGTCTCAATCGTCTCCCATTTTGCACATGCCATACTCTCGATTGCAGTAGAAATCCCTCTCTCTTTGGCAGCTCTCAGAAGTGCTCCTGCAAATTCCGGCTGACAGAGACATTCTCCGCCGGAAAGAGTCATACCTCCGCCCGAGCGGTAATAGTATACCCTGTCTTTCTCAACTTCTTCAATCATCTCCCTGACTGTCACATCACGTCCGATGACCTTGTCTTCTCCCTGCACTTTCATTGTCTGGATTTTATATTCCTGAGATTCCGGATTGCAGCACCATTTGCACCGCAGGACACAACCTTTCAGAAATACGATCGTCCTTATACCCGGTCCATCATGAATAGAATATTTCTGGACATCAAACACTCTGCCCTTTGTATCCAAATAGTCCATGCTTTTCCTTTCTTATTCTGTTATCCATACATCCTCTGCCTGTCACTTTTACTTCCTGCAAAAAACGTCTGAATCAGAAGCCCTGTTCTGTACGACGGATGATATCATCCTGAAGGGAACGGGAAAGTGTCGTAAACAGTGCACTGTAGCCTGCCACGCGTACTACCAGATGTTTATATTTCTCAGGATGTTCCTGTGCATCCAGCAGTGTCTGCCTGTCAACTACATTAAACTGCATGTGCATTCCCTTCTGGTCAAAGTATCCGCGGATCAGTGCAACGAATTTCTCCAGTCCCTCTCTTCCTGAAAGTGCGGATGGGTGAAATTTCTGATTAAAGAGTGTTCCGTTGGATACAATAAAATGATCCAGTCTGGATACGGAAGTTGCCGCTGCCGTAGGTCCCTTTACATCCTTGCCCGCAGATGGCGAAACGCCGTCTGCAACAGGTGTGTGTGCATATCTTCCATCCGGCGTCGCTCCTGTCTGTCCGCCCAGCGGTACATTTGCAGATACAGGATACAGACCTGCCTGGAACTTTCCGCCTCTTGGATTGTTATACTTCTGAAGCGGTTTGGAATATGTATAGGCAACTTCTCTTGCAAAATAATCAACTTCCGGAATATCATTTCCAAATTTCGGAACTTCATCGATCATATCGTGTATTTCTTTGAATCTCTGTGTCTTCTGTTCACCCGGTTTCATTCCCATGAAAGTTTTCAGAAGTCCTTCTGCAGTGGAAGCATCCACATTTCTGCCTGCTTTCTGCATTGCCTTCATGATCATCTCTGTCATATCACCGGCGGACTGCGCATCCAGTCCTTTATCATAGTTCCATGCAAGAGCTTCCTTAAGTTCTTTCATAGATACTTTCTTATCCTCATAGACCAGTTTGCGGATTGCAAAAAGTCCATCTGCCATATTGGCGATTCCAAATCCCTGAGGACCTGTAAAGTTGTAAACAGCTCCACCTTCCTGGACAGACTTGCCTTCTTTCAGACAGTCATCTATCATACAGGAAAGGAATGGTAACGGACAGCGTTCCGCATGAGCTACATCAATAGCATTATCTGCATTCACCAGCAGGGAAATGCAGTATTCCATCTGTTTCTTATATGCGTCAAAGAATTCATCAAAGGTCTTCATCTGAGTGACATCGCCGGTAGGGATTCCCACCATCTCACCTTTATCCATACCATTCGAAAAAACAAGTTCCAGAGGTCTGCACATATTAAAGAATGCGGCATCATGCCATCCTTCTGTCTTACCGGCTTTCTGCGGTTCCACACATCCGATGATATTGTACTCTCTGGCATCCTCCAGAGATAAGCCTCTGTTCTGCAGTGCCGGAATAATCACCTCATCATTGTAATATGCAGGAAGTCCGATTCCTGTTCTCGTAAGCTCGGCTGCCTTTATCAGGAATTCATGCGGAGAACCATTCCATACTCTCACAGAAAGTGATGGAGCCGGAAGATGCACATGCATGGATGCCTGAATACACATAACAGAAAGATCGTTAGTTACATCCTCTCCCTCTTTATTCTGACCACCCGCGATCAGATTCTGGAAAAGGCTATATCCTGCAAATCCTTCCGCTGAAGCCGCATCACGACATTTATTCAGGTCATTTAATTTAACCCAGATGCAATCCATCAATTCCTGTGCGAACTCTCGGGTAATAGTTCCTGCTTCCATATCCTTCTTATAATATGGATACATATACTGATCAAAGCGCCCCGGTGAAATAGAATGTCCACTGGATTCCATCTGAAGAAGCTGCTGTACAAACCAGAATGACTGACATGCCTCATAGAAATTCTGTGCACCCTTTGCCGGTACCCTGCTGCAGTTCTCTGCGATAACAAAAAGTTCCTGTTTTCTTACCGGATCACTTGTCTGTGCCGCCATTTCCTGCGCAAGTTTTGCATATCTGCCTGCATAATCGATCACCGCCTTACAGCTTAAAATCACTGCCTCAAGGAAGTGAGACTTTCTTGCATAATTACCGTCACCGACACTGCATCCATCCAGCTCTTTCTGAGCCTTCTCCATGATTCCCTCAAAACCGATTTCCAGTACTTCCCAGTATTTAACTGTTACATGTCCTACACCATTGTAAAAATAATTTCCAGGTGTAAAAATATTGTGTTCAATTGCCTTGATTGCTTCCGGTGCCATATAGGAAGTTGCAAGTTCACTGGTTGTTTTCCCTTTCCAGTACTTATCTGCCTCCTTAAGTTCGGCTTTGGTCTCCTCAGCAATCTCAAAAGGATCCGCAGTTCTGGTCGCAACTGTATCCAGTTCAGCTTCCAGCCACTCATAAGAGAACTCCGGAAATGTCTGACATCCCCTCGGCGCAATCGTACTGCTTCCGACAATCAGTTCATTGTCACGGATAATGATCGGAATGTTATGAAGAATATGCGCAAAAGCCTTTGCTCTGCGTGTGATGATCGGTTCTCCTTCTGTTTCCTTATAAGATTCTGTGATCAGCTTTGCTCTGGCTGATTCGATCACCGGCATATGTTCATACAATGCATCTACCAGTTTCTGAATTCTGGGAGACTTGGGAATATCTGATGTTTGAAATTTTTCCATGTTACTCCTTTCTCATGAATAAAAGCTGCACCCATACCAGACCCCAATACATTCCGGTATCATTCTGACAGCAATATCCTCCATGTTTTCATATAGATTCATTATACCTTATGGCTATCGCGAAGTCAACACAAATCAACACATATATCCTGAACTTTTATGTTGTTTTTTATTTGTTTTTTCTTCCGTTCTGGTTGTTTTTGTTTTGTTTTTATGATTGACATTTCATTTTTCTTCAGACACGTTAAAAGCAGCATATCAGGTTATGATCCATAACTCTGATATGCTGCTTTTTAATATCGTATATTGTTTTTTCTGCATCGGATGACTTTAATGAGCATGCTTTTCCATCGCTGCACTCCCATATATTCATATACACTTAACTATTGTTTCCTGTTCTCTTTTTGTTCTCTGGCTTCTCTTACTTTCTCCCTCTGTTTCGTCAGATCGTAATAATCATCTGTAAGAACCCCATGTTTTCGCATCATATCAAACACAGTCTGCTGAGCAGGTGTCATCTTCATGCCAATAGAATTATTATAATCCGTAAGAACGCATCCTGTTTTCTCAATCAGCCAGAACAGCGGAGAATCATCATCCGGGATCATTTTCCAGATTTCGTTCTCTGTCCATGGAAGCAATTCCATCATTCCATGAAGATGTCCTCTGGGTATTCTTACGTAATCGCCGTCCGGCTTGATCAGACCGTCAGAAAAGTTCTCATCCTTAATTTTCATCTCATTTAACAGTTCTTCTGTTATCTTCATCCTCTTTTCCTCACCCTCGAGTATTGCTTTTTCCTATTATACGTTTCCCGCCAGAGTTACGCAAGTAAAAAGTCTAAATAGCCTCTTTCCTCAAAATATATCACGTTCTATAAAATTCCATCTTGATTAAATTGCAAAAAAATTGTAGACTATATATGCACACACATTATTAGTTTTTGTTAATTAAGACTGATTTGAGGTTTCCTCATAACGTCTCAATTATACACACACATTTTCTAAAAAGAGCAGCTGCATCATCCGATGCGCTGCTCTTTTAGTTCCACTGTTTATTTTGTAACTGTTCTCTGCCGTCGACGGCATTCTTTAATGATTTTAACTCTTACTTTTTCTTCTTCAGGAAATAAATAAGTAAAATTATGATAACAATAATCCCGATACCACTAATCCAGATTACAGGATTCTTCATTCCTGAATCTGCTTTTACATTCTTTCCTGATGTTTTCTGACTCTGCTTATCATCGGATTCCTTGTCTTCTGTCGAAGCAGGCGTCTCTGTTTCTTCCGGTGTTGGCGTTGCGTCTTCTGTAGGTGTTGCCTCCGGTGTCGGTGTTGCTTCTTCTGTAGGTGTTGCCTCCGGTGTCGGTGTCACTTTTTCTGTAGGTGTTACCTCTGGTGTTGGTGTGGCTTTCGGAGTTGGAGTTGCTTCCGGTGTTGGTGTAACAGCAGCCACCGGAACATTTCCTGATGTGCCTGTAGCCTCCGGTGCATCTGCGGATACATTTTCATTTACGTAATCTGTATCACGATCAAGATTCAGCCATCCCTGTGTCACACCATCTGTGTCTGTTTTCCCCCAGTTTGTTCCGTCTTCTCCCTGAACATACTGAAAAATATGTACAGTTGTCCCATCTGCGATTCCCTCTGTTTCTGAAACCTGATCAAATTTCTCTCCAGGTCCGTTATAAACCGATACGTTTCCATCGTTTCCATGAACCTTTACTTCGAAATCCACATCTTTGCCTCCGAAAGTACGATATTCCTCATTGGCAGCTTCTTCTCTGGAAGCCGGATCCAGATCATCCATAGGAACATATCCGTTCATTCCATGGTACTGTGTATATGCCCATTTTTTATTGTCTGCTCCATTCTTCTCACCCAGAACGTGAATGGCAGTTCCATTTGGGATCTTGCTGTCATTCAGTTTAACACTCTGAGTGTCTGCTTCATCATAAATATCTACCCCGCCCTGTGTACTCTGTACGATCATATAATAATCTGTTACATAATCCGGATTCTGACCCTTTCCGTCATCCGCATAAACAGAAACCACTGTCAGAATAAAGCACAGTACCATTGCTATTACTGTTCCAAACCTTCTCTTCATAATCTCTTTCCTTCATTTCCTATTTTCTTTTTACAGCAGATGAACTTTTATATTTGCTGTATGTATTTCCATATGGCTCTTTAACATATGCTTTTACCGCATAATAGTATGATACACCTTTTTGTGCTTTTTTGTCCAGATAAGAAGAACTATTTCCATTGGAAATTTTCTTTATCAATTGATAGGAACCACCTTTTTTCTTTCTGTAAATATAATAGCCGTCACATTTTTTCTGAGGCTTCCACCGGATACGGATTCCATTTTTCTCAGATTTCACAGAAGTAACCTTCTGCACTGCAGGTGCTGCTTTAATCACATCGCCGGTTTTATATTTACCTGAATATCTTTTTCCGGATGCTTCATAATATGCTTTTACTGTATAACGGTATGATGCATTAGCCGTAACCTTACTATCTTTATATTTTAATTCCGATGTCCCGACATCTGCAATTTGGGACCACTTCCCACCTGCTGCAGGTTTTCTGTACACATAATATCCTGTAGCTCCGGAAACTTTTTCCCATGAAATAAGGTTATATCCGGAATTATATGCCTTCACCTGAAATACCGGTGTATCCGGCACCCATGACTGATTCAGGGTCCTTGTATGTGCCTTGATCCTTGCCGTCCAGTTTTTCGTCTTTCCATCTGTCCACCTGGCCGTTTCCGATGCACCCTTATAGAATGTCTGCCCTGTTTCTATCCCCGCCGTACAGGTAAACCAGTTCCCATAACTGGACTTTGCTTCCACTCCAAAGCTGATTTTGTCAATCCCACTGTTTGTGATCACAACAGAATATCTGCTTCCCTGTTTCAAAACCACCTCTGGTACACTGATAGTCTGTACACCTGCGATTGGCTGTTCAAACTCATATGGAGCAGCATATGCAGCGGTCCCGCTTTCCGGGTCATATGGATCTGTCAGATCGGTGTATATCTGAATTTTGTAACAGGCATTGTCACTGTTTGTAACAAGATTAACCTCCCCCAGGACTTCTGCTTTTCCCTTTCCTGCAGTTGTCTCATAAACTGCTGCTACTGACTGTCCCGCCTGTATCGGAATCACTGAAAGTGCTGAAGAACCATCATAAAAATAATTATTCTTGTACTTTTGATCCGAAGCAGCCACTGCCTCTGCACTTACAAGTTTACTGATATTGGGATCCTGATAAGAAAGATAGTAATATCCTCCGTCTCCTTTCTTCTCCCCCCAACTGTTTTTGATGATCCACGCACCATCAGATGTTACATTGGAAACAGGAAGAAAATTATCCTTTGAATACGTATCATCCCATCCGACCACTGTCACAATATGATTAATTACAGTCGAATTTGATTTTCCAACAGGATAACAATATGCAGCTGTGTCCGGATTTACATAACTTTCCTTCATATAAAGCATAATGGATACTGCATGGTCATTCAGTAGCATTTCTTTCATACGTTCCTCACTGTATTTGGAAACAGATGCATTTTTCAGATATGCTGCAGAATTATAAGCCTTACTTTCCGGAATCTGTACAGTCAGATCATTCTGATGCGAAGAATCCGTAGGAAATGGTACATCGGCCTCTGTGGTCATTCCCGACCATGTACTGAGATAAATCGCCGCCAGGTGATCATTACCTCCTATCACGTGATAATTTCCCAGTACATAATTCTTATCATCAGGGGTATTTCCAAGAGGATCATTCTGTCTGTTGGAGAAAAAATATGATAAATGTTCTTCTGACAGATCGTAGGTTCCTTTGTTCTGTGCCAGAAGCGAAGTCTCCATGATTGCTGCCATACCAAAAGCCCAGCAGGTTCCAAATGGATTCTGATTCTTTACGGGCGTAACTAATCCTTCCTTTCTGGCATCATAGGAAGATGGAAATGCAGCCTCCCTGTTTCCATATGCAGCATAAACTGATGTCAGATCACTCTCCACTTCAATTCCCGGATCCAAAGGTTTTAAATTTTTAAAGGGTTCCAGTTCTTCCTTTCTTTCCTCTTCTGTCAACGGACGGCCCTTAATATACCTGATTCCGTCTGTACCCTCTTCTGAGTTTTCTCCATCCTGAAACTCCTGTTTTGCATCATCGCTTCCGAACAATTCTGCATCCGATCCCGTATCTGCTCCAAATTCATCTGCCTGTGAACTTTGAAATTCTTTCAGATCTGATGTATTTTCTTCTGTCTCCCTGTTGACTCCGGATCCAAACATTTCCTGACCCGCAGCGGGTACCGATGTACAAACCATTGCATAAGCCAGAAAAACTGACAATGCGCGTATCGCTGTATTTCTTTTTTTCATGTAGTAGTTAACTCCTTTATATAAATATAATATCATTATATCAGTATATTTTTTGTTTTTCAACCATGATCAATGACAAAAACCGTCGGAAAACAGTAAATTTTCCCTGTTTTCCGACGGCTCTATGTAGAAATGCAGAGCTCTGCCGACAAGAAAATGTCGCCAGGAAAAGACGTCAAATGCCTGTGATGCATTTTCTTCTGTGCATGTGAAAAGTGTGGAAAATGTGTGTGAAATGCTTTATATACTAACTCAGAACAGACTCGAAAATCTTACAGACTCTTCTCTTTTGCTATCCTTATTCTAGCAGAACAAGCATTGTATTACAATGAAAATCGTTCTTTCTTATTTGTGCTAATCTGACACATTGTTACTGTTCACTCCGTTCTAAGCAGCAACGCATTCTCCTCTTATTTGCAGATACTTTCCTTTGCTCTTTTCATCATATCAGCCAGTTCCTGGTATTTTCCTGTGACATATCCATAGTTTTTTCGCTTATGCGGAAGCATACAGTTTGTGCAGTCTTTAATTCCCTTTTCCGTATACCGGAAATTCCCACCGCATTTCTCACCCAGGGCATATAGCGGGCAATAACAGAACAGACAGTTAAAATCATCCGGATCTGCATTCTTATGACACGGAAAAAATTCACATTTCTTATGGCTGAAATAAGAATATTCTTTCCCTTCCCAATAAGGTTTCTCCATTGCTACCTCTCCTCTCCTGTTGCAAGTTTTTATCTTTCCAGAATAATTCCGTTTTCTCAGTCTCCATCAATCCCACCCATCAGAGGACGAAATAAAAAAAATACTCTAATAAATTATCAATTTCTCTTCACATAACAAAGCATTGAAAATTCATTACAGTATTTTTCACAGATCATACATTTAAAATTAATAAGAGGGAGCGATGCTACCCCGGGGTAGAAAAAAATCCGTTCATGAGTGCGCGGAGGGAACGAATAAATCCGAAGTAGTATCGCCTGCCATTTAATCATGTATAATTCATAAAGAACAGGCGCATTCCATAAAAAATGTCTGCCTTCAGATAAAAGCAGACAACACTCCGAAGCTGCGGATTCAACGGAGTTGGTTGTTACACTTTACACGGAAGTTTAACCTCGCCATACCAAGCAGGTTTCCTGGCTCCAGGCTCATCGCTCCTCTCTCCTTCTCATGCTATGGCACAATGGACATTCTGAGATTTGCTCCTCTGTTACAGTGACCGGATCGCTCAGGTTTCTCACCTGATTCCCTCTTTCTGTACTGCTCTTTCTCACAGTATCAGCACTTAATATGTTCTGTATGGAATTATACTGTCATTATAATAACACCCTGCAACAAGCTTGTCAACTATTTATCAATATATTTTTCAATATTCCACACCTTCCGGCAGCGGATCCCATTCATTCAGACCAAGACTCTGTCTGAATTTTGCTTCTTCCAGACTCAGCTTTGGAACATCCTCATTCAAAAACGCTCTCAGCTCATCAATCCCCTCTCCGGTCACATTGTTTACCAGAAAAATTCTTTCACATCCTGCATTCAGCATCCACTGACGCACCATTGGAACATTCGCATAAGGAGAATCTATTTTCGTAATGATTCCTATCAGTGGTCTCAGAATAAATGCATTACTGCCATAGCCAAACAAACTGAAAGGTTCATCTGCTGACTGTACCATTGCCACCACATCTGCTTCAAAAGAAAAACAGGCCAGCCCTACGCTGAAATGCTTGGACTCTGCATACTCTCCCGGAGAATCAATGGTATCATCATCCGTATTCGTATACTGCGTTTTTACATAATGAAGTTTTTCGCCTTTTAATGCCTGAGTTAATGAAGTCTTACCTGCTTCACTTCTGCCCATCAGAAATATTTTCTTCATATTTAATGTCTGTCCCTTTCACTTCTCTCAGCTATTCCGGCAGTTACATAAGCACCATCGGTACAGAATAACTGACTTTTCGTATGTTTTAACTTTTGTGAACTGCACAAGTCTTAAAGCCAAGCACCTCTCTAAAAAATTTCACCACTTCTTCCACTGCAGTCTGAACTTCCGTCAGACCTCCCGTAAGGATCAATGATCCGCTGAAGCGATCCATGAAACCAATCTCCACATTTGCACTTTTCACTGCAATATCAGCAGCTACAACCACTGCTTCCCATGGGGTAAAACGAATCATTCCGATTGCTTCTCCTGTGTGGTCTTCTCCCTCATGGACTCCAATATGCAGACCAAGATTCTGATAAATACAGCTCTGTGAAGGATTGATCACATGCGCTAGGCACACTTCCTTTCCCGGAACCCTTACCCTGGTCATACGCAGCTTTTTTCCCTTTAGTTTCTCATAATCCTGGTTATAAAGCTTTTCCAGTAATTCTCTGGTTGTCATCCCTGCCATCCCAACACTTCCTATCTTTTGGTAATCTTGCAGACTACATAACCCAGAGTGTCTCTGAAATAATCCACAATCTCAGTCATCGCTGACATTACATCGGAAATCTCTCCCGTAATGATCAGTGTGCCTGTAAATCGATCTGCAAATCCCAGATAAACATTTCCGCTTTTTACCGCAATATCAGATGCGATCACTGCCGATTCAGGCGGTGTCATATTCATAATTCCGATTGCAGATGAACGGTAATCCACCTGCGGATTCAGTCCAAGCTTCTGGTATATGACCGGAGCCGGCCCTCCCATTACATGTGCAAAAGTAATCTCCTTGCCAGCAACTGTTTCCTGTACAATTCTTATGTGTTCTACATGGTCATTTGCCATTTATCATTCCTCGCTTTCACTATTCAACTATAATCCGGATAATTCATGAGAATATTCTTTCCCACTGATGTCTCCAAAAACAGATTTAAAATTTTATATGTATCTCTTCAGTTACATAAACTGTACTATCCATCCAATTTTATGTCAAGGTAAAATCCACCTGAAAATCGGTAAAATATTATACATGGTTACGGTTCACTCCGTTCACAGTAACACGCTTCGCGATGCACAGAATTTATGCTAATCGCATAAATTCGCGCAGTATGTCTCGGAATTTTGGCATATTCATGCCAAAACACCTCGCGGAATAATGGTAACTTATACATAAAGAAAAGGAGCATCAGCCCCCTTAGCGATACTCCTTTTCAACCCCTATAAATTTAATTATTTATACTTATTTAATTATACCAGTCTTCTTACAGAAACAATCGTTCTGTACGCTGCGTTATCACTGATCTTAATTCCATCTACAGAGTTCGATGCATGAACGATACGTCCATTCCCCATATAGATTGCAACGTGTCCACCGTAGCAGATCAAATCGCCCGGCTGTGCATCAGCATAAGATACTTCTGTACCGGCATTCTGCTGTTCATAAGAAGTTCTCGGAAGACTTACTCCGAAGTTTGCATATACACTCTGTGTAAATCCTGAACAGTCAGCTCCACCTGTAAGGCTTGTACCGCCCCATACATATGGATTGCCAACAAACTGTGTTGCAAAGTCTACTACAGAAGATCCTGATCCTGAACCTGAAGATGAAGAACTATCTGAATCAGATGACTGTTCACTCTCATAATCATCTGGTGAAACTGTATTATCAGAATCAATCACATTGCCATACTCATCGTACTCTACATCATCAGAAGCTCCTGCATTGTCAACAGGATCACCATTTTCATCATATTCTACACCATCATCTGATTCAGACTCATCATCCGCATCATCAGTATTCTCAATCTCATTTCCGTCTTCATCATACTCTACATTTTCTTCCTCTTCTGATTCGGAGTCCTGTTCCTGCTCTGCAGCTTTTGCTGCTGCCTCTTCTTCTGCCGCCTGTCTTGCAGCCTCTTCCTCAGCCTGTCGTCTTGCCTCTTCTTCTGCTGCGATTCTTTCAGCTTCCAATCTCTGAATTTCAGCTGTCTGTTCCGCTAACAGATTTGCATATTCTGTCGCCTGCTGCTGTGCATATGCAATTTCATTCTCATAATCGGCTGATTCAGATTTCTTCTGATCGATCTGGCACTGAAGATCATAAGACTGCTGTTCATAAGAAGCCTTCATCTCCTCCAGTTCTGCTTTGTCAGATTCATACTGAGTCTTTAAATTATTTACCTCATTAATAGTATTCACATATTTATCAAGGTTCTTTCTGTCCTGCTCATACATCTGCTGTGTATTCTCAGCACGTGTCAGAAGTTCACTCAAATCTTCTGAATTAAGCATCATCTGAAACCACGCTGCATCCCCACCCTGTTCATACAGTGCCTGAATACGAAGCTTCATGCTCTCATACTGCTTATCTCTCGCCTTCTGAGCCTTAGCCAGATCCTGTTTTGTCTTAATAATATCTACTTCTTTATTATCGATATCTCCTTTAAGAGTATCAATAGAAACCATAACACTTACAAGATTGGAATCCAGTTCGGAAATCTCATTCTCAAGCTGTGATTTCGCATATGCAAGCTCATCCATTCTGGAATATGTCGCATCCAGCTGCTGACTTGTGATCGCCTGCTCTTCTCTCAATTCATCCTCTCTTGAAGCGCTTACACTAACAACCTGTGTTGCGCTCATCAGGAGTGCTAATGTAAGACATACAATTCTTTTCTTCATGAATTCTCACCCTCGTAACATTTTCTTTCTATATCTTAATGTTTTTGCAATATCTAAGTTAATTCTTATACATATTAACACACCACACTCAAAAACGCAAGGATTAATTACCATAAATTTTATATTTCTGTAACATTTATTAATCTTTTTGTTATTCTTCGCATTTCTTTCTACAATTCAAACATATTCCATTTCATGTTTGTAATAATTTAACACAGGACAAAGATATCTGATGCAGGGTTACTGTTCACACACCACTATCCCGCGAGGTGTTTTGGCATGAATATGCCAA